>JADHEE010000127.1_pt1 | contig 44349 bp, 33 predicted proteins | sample 8952401 | NCBI WGS metagenome assembly JADHEE01 (sample SAMN16124438, study PRJNA663242) | bioreactor sludge metagenome | isolation source: sludge (ammonium) | place: India:Bengaluru | collected 2019-02-28 | reverse complement strand
TCGGGGCGGAGGATCGCCTGGCACATCCCGGTCTCGTCCTCGAGGGAGAGGAAGACGAAGCCCTTCGCCGTGCCGGGGCGCTGCCTCACGACGATGACGCCGGCGGTCTTCACCATCGCGCCGTCGGGGGCGCGCATGAGGTCGGCCGCGGAGAGGACGCCCTCGCGCTTCAGCTGCGCGCGGAAGTGGGCGACGAGGTGCGGGCCGGCCGTCATCTCGGTCGTCTGGTAGTCGGAGACGGTCTCCTCGAAGCGGCTCATCTCGGGGAGGGGCGAGGCGACGTCGTCTTCGAGGGTGTCGTAGAGCGGTCCCAGGTCGCGCGCGGCGGAGGCGGCCTGCCAGAGGGCGGTCCGGCGCGTCAGGCCCGTCTCGCCGGTCGCCGCGTCGGGGAGCGTCGCGAAGGCGCCGGCGTGGGCGAGGGCGGAGAGCTCGTCCTCGCGGAGCGCGGCGCGGCGGGCGAGGTCCTTCACCCCGGCGAAGGGGGCGCGGGCCGCCTCGCGCTCGATCGCGTCGGCCGTGGAGGCGCGCAGGCCGCGGACGTAGCGCAGGCCGAGGCGGACGGCGAGCGACGGCGTGACGACGGCAGGTCCGGGGCGCGGCAGGTGCTTCGGCCACGGACCGCGCAGTCGCTCGACGCGGCAGAGACGGCCGGAGCGGGTGACGTCGATCGGGAGGACGTCCGTCCCGTGGTGCTGGGCGTCCTTGACGAGCGTCGCCGGGTGGTAGAAGCCCATCGGCCAGGCATTGAGGAGGCCGGCAAGGAACGCGGCGGGGTGGTGGACCTTCAGCCAGCCGCTCGCCCAGGCGATGAGGGCGAAGCTCGCCGCGTGCGACTCGGGGAAGCCGTAGAGCGCGAACGACGTGATGGAGCGGACGATCTGCTCCTGCGCCTCTCCGACGATGCCGCGCTCCGTCATCCCGGCGCGGAGGCGCCCCTCGATGACGGCCATCCGCTCGCTCGAGCGCTTGAAGCCCATCGCGCGGCGCAGCTCCTCGGCCTCGCCGCCCGTGAAGCCGGCCGCGACCATGGCGATCTTCAGGAGCTGCTCCTGGAAGAGCGGGACGCCGAGCGTGCGCTTGAGGATCGGCTCGAGCGAGGGGTGCGGGTACTCGACCGGGATGCGCCCCTGCCGCCGGTCGAAGAAGGGGTGGACCATGCCGCCCTGGATGGGCCCCGGCCGGATGATCGCGACCTGGACGACGAGGTCGTAGAAGCAGCGCGGGGCGTTCCGCGGAAGCGAGGCCATCTGCGCGCGGCTCTCCACCTGGAAGAGCCCGACGGTGTCTGCCTTGTTCAGAATCTCGTAGACGGCCGGGTCGTCGTGCGGCAGGTGCGCGAGGTCGACGTGGACCCCTTCGGCCGACCGGATCGTCGGGACCATCTCGGCGATGGCGCCGAGCATCCCGAGGCCGAGGAGGTCGATCTTGATGATGCCGAGGTCGGCGCAGTCGTCCTTGTCCCACTGGATGACGACGCGCCCCGGCATCGCGGCCGGCTCGAGCGGGACGACCTCGTCGAGCCGCCCGCCCGCGACGACCATCCCGCCCGAGTGCTGGCCGAGGTGGCGGGGGAGGTTCTGGATCCGGCGGAAGAGGGAGCCGAAGTGCCGGAGCCTCACGTCGTCGGGGTCGAAGCCGGCGGCGCGCATCTCGTCGGCCATCTTCGGGGGGAGGGAGGGCGGTCCCGCCGTCCCCTCGGCGAAAGCGGCGGCGCGGGCCGCGGCCGCCTCCTTCGGGTCCCCGTCGCCCGTCTCCCGCGCCGTGAGCGAGCCGGCGGCGTCTCTGTATTCCCCGAAGCTCCAGGTCGCGAGGCGCTTGGCGAGCGTGTCGACCTGCTCGGTCGAGAAGCCGAGGGCCTTGGCCGTCTCGCGCGCGGCGGAGCGGTCGCGGTAGGTGATGCAGTTCGCCGTCATCGCCGCGCCGTGGACGCCGTACGTCGCGTAGACGTGCTGGATCACCTTCTCCCGCGCGTCGCCCGAGGGGAGGTCGAGGTCGATGTCGGGCCACTCGCCCCGCTCCTCCGAGAGGAAGCGCTCGAAGAGGAGCTCCATCTTCACCGGGTCGACCGCGGTGATGGAGAGGGCGTAGCAGACGGCGCTGTTCGCGGCCGAGCCGCGCCCCTGGACGAGGACGTTCTCCCGCCGGCAGAACTCGACGACGTCGTGGACGACGAGGAAGTAGCCGGCGAGGTCGAGCTTCTCGATGAGGTCGAGCTCGCGCTTGAGCTGGTCCTGCGCCTTCGCCGTGAGCGGCTGGAAGCGGGAGCGCGCCCCTTCCCACGTCTTCTGCCGGAGCCACGAGGACGGCGTCTCGCCGGGCGGGACCTTCGCGTCGGGGAAGCGGTAGCCGAGGTCGGCGAGGGTGAAGGCGAGGCGGTCCGCGAGGTCGGCCGCGCCGCCGACGGCGCCGGGGAGGTCGGCGAAGAGGGCGGACATCTCCTCCGGCCCCTTGAGGTGGCGCTCCGAGCCCGCCTCGAGGAGGCGCCCGGCGGAATCGACCGTCGTGTGGTTCCGAATGCAGGTGAGGACGTCGAAGAGGTCCTTGTCGCGGCGGCGCGCGTAACGGGTGCCGTTCGTGGCGACGAGGGGGAGCTTCTGCGCGCGGGCGAGCTCGAGGAGGACGGCGTTCCGGGCCTCTTCGTCGCGGACGCGATGCCGCTGCAGCTCGACGTGGAGGCGACCGGGGAAGATCGCCGCGAGGCGGGAGAGGAGCTTCTCCGCCGCGTCGGCCCCGACCCTCTCGATCGCGCGGAGGACCGGCCCTTCGGCGCCGCCCGAGAGAACGTGGAGCCCCTCGGCGTGCGCGGCGACGTCGGCCCACGAGGCCGCGGCCTGGCCCTTCGGCTTTCCGAGCGCGGCGGCGGTGAGGAGGCGGCAGAGGTTGCGGTAGCCGGCGCGGCTCTCGGCGAGGAGCGTGACGCGCGCGGGCGGGAGGCCCGGCGGGGGAGGCGGCGGGACGAGGCCGAGCGGCCCGCGGAGGTCGCGCGGGAGAGCCGCCTCGTCGAGGACGACCTCGGCCCCGACGAGCGCCTTCAGCCCCGCGGCCTTCGCCGCCTTGAAGAAGCGGGGCGCGCCGGAGACGCCGTTGCGGTCGACGAGGGCGACGGCGGGGAGCCCCAGCGCGGCGGCCCGCTCGACGAGCGTCTCCGGCTCGGAGGCCCCCTCGAGAAACGAGAAGGCCGACGCGCAGCGCAGCTCGGCCCAGCGGACCTTCGGTGAGGCGGCGGGGCCGCCGAAGCTGCGTTTACGCAGCTCCTCCTTCCGCGCGCCGGGGGAGACGATCTTCTTCGCGTCCCCCGGCATGAACATGTCGCGGGCGGGGGGGCCGATCTCGACCATGGGCGTAAATTAGACGCAAGTGTCGCGGGAATCAAGCTCGCCGTCTCCCCGAGGCGCTGCCGGTCGGCGCTCGCGACCGCGCAGGAGACGCAGGAGGCGCGCTTCGCAAGCGTTCCGGTGAGCAGGCTCACGACGATGGCCTTTGGCGCCGCCGTTCCTTTGACCCGACCTCTCCCGGAACCTATATTCCCGCGGCAAGCAGAAACGGATCAGCTCTCGAATCCGGGCGGAATGCCCGGGAGGACGGACGATGGGCGAGTATCTCCAGCAGCAGCGCAAGCTCCGGGTGACGACGCCGCTCGGCGAGAACGAGCTCCTCCTGAAGGGCTTCAAGGGGGAGGAGGGGATCTCCCGGCTCTTCTCGTACCGCCTGGAGATGATCGCGGAGAACAAGACGAAGGTCGCGTTCGACGCGGTGCTCGGGCAGAAGGTGACGGTCCACCTGCAGCTGCCGGACGAGAGCGAGACGCACCTGAACGGACTCTGCGTGAGGCTGGCCCAGGGGGAGCGGGACGAGAAGTTCACGCTGTACGAGGCGGAGCTCGTCCCCGACGTCTGGAAGCTGACGCGGAAGGCGAAGAGCCGGATCTTCCAGCGGATGACGGTGCCGGAGATCCTGAAGAAGGTCTTCACCGGCTTCGACGCGGACTGGCAGCTGACCGGGAAGTACGAGCCGCGGGACTACTGCGCTCAGTACCGGGAGACGGACTTCAGCTTCGGGTCGCGCCTGATGGAAGAGGAGGGGATCTACTACTTCTTCGAGCACTCCGACGGGAGCCACAAGATGATCGTCTCGGACAACCCGCTCGAGCACCCGAAGCTCGCGGGCGAGAACCGGATTCCCTACGAGGAGCTCGAGGGCGGGACGCGGGAGGAGAACCGCATCTGGGGCTGGAAGAAGGAGCAGGAGATCCGGCCCGGCAAGTACGTCCTCTGGGACCACAGCTTCGAGCTGCCGCACAAGCACCTGGAGGCCGAGACGCTCACGCTCGACAGCGTCCCGGTGGGGAAGGAGACGCACAAGCTGAAGGTCGCGGGCGTCGACGAGATGGAGATCTACGACTACCCGGGCGAGTACGCGCAGCGTTTCGACGGGATCACCGCGGGCGGCGGCGACCAGGCGTCGGAGCTTCAGAAGATCTTCCGCGACAACCAGCGGACGGTCGAGCTGCGCATGGACGCGGAGACGACGCCGGCCGTGGTCCTCCGGGGCCGGAGCAACGTGAAGCACCTCCTCTCGGGCTACGGGTTCACGCTGCAGCGGCACTTCAGCGGCGACGGCGACTACGTCCTGACGAGCGTCCGGCACGAGGCGACCTACGGGGCGGACTACCGGTCGGGGCAGGACGTGGCCATGACGTACGAGAACACGTTCACCTGCATCCCCGCGGCGCTGCCGTACCGACCGGAGAGGAAGACGGCGAAGCCGGTCGTCCAGGGGAGCCAGACGGCGGTGGTCGTCGGGCCGTCGGGCGAGGAGATCTTCACCGACAAGTACGGCCGGGTGAAGGTGCAGTTCCACTGGGACCGGGAAGGCAAGAACGACGAGAACTCGTCGTGCTGGGTCCGCGTGGCGACGAGCTGGGCGGGGCGGAACTGGGGCGCGATCCGGATCCCGAGGATCGGGCAGGAGGTCGTCGTCGGCTTCCTGGAGGGGGACCCGGACCGGCCGATCGTCGTCGGCAGCGTCTACAACGCCGACCAGATGCCGCCGTGGGACCTGCCCGCGAACAAGACGCGCAGCGGCGTGAAGTCCCGGAGCTCGAAGGGGGGAGGCCCCGCGAACTTCAACGAGATCATGTTCGAGGACAAGAAGGGGGGCGAGCTCCTCAAGATCCACGCCGAGCGGAACCAGTCGATCTCGGTCGAGGCGGACGAGACCCACACCGTCGGCAACGACCGGACGAAATCCGTCTCCAACGACGAGACGACGAGCATCGGCAACAACAGGACCGAGACCGTCACGAACAACGAGATGATCACGGTCGGCGTCAGCCGGACGATCATGGTGGGCGGGGCCGAGACCCGGACGATCGGCGGCGCGGAGACGATCGCGGTCGGGGGTCTCTACAGCCTCGCCATCGGCGGCTCCTGCTCCACGACCGTCGGCGGCGGCTCGACGACGAACGTCGGCTCCGACGCGTCGACGCAGGTGGGCGGGAGCGCGGCGACGACGGCGTCGAAGTCGGTCTCGATCACCGCGGGGAACGCCGTGCAGATCCAGTCCGGCAAGTCGGGGATCACGCTGAAGAAGGACGGCACGATCGTCATCAAGGGGAAGAACATCACGCTCGACGCGAGCGGGAAGATCAACATCAAGGCCGCGTCGGTCGTCACGATCAAGGGCTCCCAGATCAAGGAGAACTGAGCGCAGGGCTCGGAGCGCGAGGAACGGCACGATGGATCTCGTCAACCGGAGCCCGTTCGCGGCGGAGAGGGTCCTCGTCCTCGACGAGGCCGGCGCCGAGACGCTCGCCGTCCTGCTGAAGGCGTCGTTCGTCTGGACGCCGCGGACGGGGCTGGCGCCGGCCCCCGAGCAGGTCCCCGTTCGCTTCGCCGACGAGCACCTCGGCGAGCCGGGCCGCTCCTCCATCCTCCGCGCCTCCGACCTCTGCCCCGGCAAGCCCGGGTGCGACCTCGTCCTCCTCGGCAGCGCCGGACGCTCGCGCCCCGCGCCGCAGGTCGACGTCTCGTTTCGCGTCGGGGCGTGGGGGCGCGAGCTCCGCGTCTTCGGCGAGCGGCGCTGGAGCGGGTCGGCCGGCGTGCCCGACGCGGCGCCCTTCGAGTCGGTCGACCTGACGTGGGAGAACGCGTTCGGCGGGCGCGACGAGGACGTCCCGGCGGGCGAGGCCTGGGAGGAGGAGCTGCGGAACCCCGTGGGGCGCGGCTTCCGCGCACGAAAGTCGCGCAGGCCCGTGTCGGGAGACCTCCTGCCGAGCATCGAGGACCCCGCCGAGCCGATCCGCGGGCCGCTCGACCGGCCCGTCCCGGCCGGCTTCGGCTTCACGGCGCCGCACTGGGAGCCGCGCCGGTCGCGGGCGGGAACGTACGACGAGGCCTGGCAGCGCGACCGCGCTCCGCTTCCGCCGACGGACCTCGACCCGCGGAGCCGGCAGCGAGGAGCGCCGGGGCTCGTCGCCCCGGAGGCCCCGGCGGCCGGCGCGCCCGTCGTCGTGACCGGCGTCCGGCCCCACGGAGAGGTCCGCTTCTCGCTGCCGCGGGTCGTCCCGTCGGGGGCGATCTACTTCCGGACGCGGAAGAGCGACCTCTCGTTCGCGCTCCAGACCGTCCTCTTCGACGCGAACGCCTCGCTCCTCGAGCTGACGTTCGGGGCCTACCAGGGCGTCCACGGGCAGACGCGCGACGTCGAGTGCGTCGCCGTCGAGGCGGAGGCGTCGTGAGCGCGTCCGCACCGCGCTCCGGAGGCCGGGGCGGGATCGCGATCACGGGCCTCGGCGCCGTTACGGCCGTCGGGGCCACCCTCGACCAGACCGCGACGTCGGTGAGCGCGGGCGTCCGCCGGATGGAGGAGCGACCTCTCGCCGGCGAAGGGGGAGAGCCTCCGGAGGAGGGCGGCGTCTACGTCGCCGCCCCGGCCGAGGCCCTGGCGGCGTCGCTCGGCTCGGCCGCCCCGGTCGACCTGGCTCTCGCCGCGGCGCGGGAGGCGTTCTGGGATGCCGGGCTCTACGAGCCGGGAGACGTCGAGGGGGCGTACCGCCGAAACGCGGTGGCCGTCTACCTCGCGCTCCCGTACGCCGATGCGCCGGGGGCTTCCGCCGCCGACGCCGACGAGTTCGTCGAGGGAGCGGTCGAGGCCGGGCTCATCTCCGGCGAGCCCGCCGGCGAGGTCGTTCCCTGCCGGAACGGACACGCGGGGGCGCTCCTCGCGCTCGAGGCGGCCTCGGCGCGGCTGCGGGCCGGAGAGATCGACGTCGCTCTCATCGGGGGCCTCGACGCTCCCCTCGACCCGGCGCGGATCGCGGAGCTGAACCGCCTCTCGAAGCTCCGGACCGACCGCGCTCCGGGCGGGGCGATCCCGGGCGAAGGGAGCGCGTTCCTCGTCGTCGAGCGTCTCGCGGACGCGCGGCGGCGCGGCGCCCGTTTCGCGGCCGCGGTCGAATCGGTCGCTCGGGACGCCGAGCCGGTCCCGTTCGACGGGACGCGCCCGGGTCGCGCCGACGGAGCGACGCGCGCCGTCGCGCGCGTTCTCTCGGCCGCGCCCTCGGCGCGCCGGGTCGCGGAGATCTGGTGCGACCTGAACGGCGAGCGCGGGCGGGCGCTGGAGTGGGGGTTCCTCGAGACGCGCGCGCTGGCGGCGCTCGGCGCGGCGCGCCGCCTCACGCCGGCGGCCTTCGTCGGCGACCTCGGGGCGTCCTCCGGGGCGCTCCTGCTGGCGCTCGCGGCGTTCGCGCTCCGTGCCCCGCGGGGGGCGGGCGAAGCGGCGCTCGTCTGCGGCGCCTCGGAGCGCGGCGAACGGGCCGCGGCGGTCCTCGCGACGCCGAGGGCCGGCGGGGAGGAATGACGGCGATGCCGACGACGACGGTCAACATGCTGACGGTGGTCCACAAGAAGAGCGGGGGCGTCTCCACCGCGTTTCCCGACATCTGCAAGACGCCGACGCCGGCGGGCGGGGTTCCGGCGCCGATCCCCTACCCGAACATCGCGTTCTCGAAGGACACCGCGAACGGGAGCACGACGGTGAAGGTCGACGGGCAGTCGATCATGCTGCTCAAGTCGAACTTCTCGACGAGCACGGGGGACGAGCCCGGCTCCGTGGGCGGGATCATCTCCCAGATCATCAAGGGGAAAGCGCTGCCCATTACCGCATCGTTCGACGTCACGGTCGACGGCGACTTCGTCTTTCGCCTGTTCGACATGATGCTCCAGAACGCGAATCCCCCGCCGAACACGCCGCCCGGGATCCTGATCCAGGCGCCCCTCACCCCGTACATCCCCTGGCTGAACCCGCCGAAGTGGCAGGTGAGGTGGAGCAAGGGGGAGGCGAAGTGCGGGGACGAGGTCGACATCCTCGTCCAGGCGATGGGGGGCGACCCCGGCTATTACCTGAGCATGACCGTCGCTCGCGCTCCGCATGAGCTTCCCGTGACCTACTTCGTCACGGCGATCTCCGGCGGGAGCGCGAAGATCCCCTGGGTGACGCTGACCGGCCCGTCGCCCAAGAACAAGGTCCAGCTCGACATCTACGCCTTCGGGGCGGGCGAGTACGCGAAGTCGTCGAGCCCGCTGAAGATCGTGGTCCCCGAGGAGGCTCGCCAGGCGGGGTCGAAGAGGAACCGGACCGTCCCGCAGATGACCCCGGTCCTCCAGCCCGATGGCACCTACACCTACACGCAGGGGACCGGGCTCTGGGGCTGGGACTACGGCTACGACCTCGAGATCAAGGACGGCATCTTCAAGGTGACGGGGCGGATCAAGCTCGTCGCGCGCGGCGGCGCCGTCTTCGGCGCCCGGCACAAGCGGGGCTGGAAGGCCGAGATCGAGGCGATCTGGACCCGGAAGTGGCGCGAGCACCGGAAGAAGTGCAAGCGGGGCAAGGACTGCAAGTGCTGGGGTGGCTGCTGCCTCTTCCCGGTCGTCTTCGAGTGTCTCTTCGTCGGATCGGGCGAGTTCGCGGAGGTGGAGGTCTGGGCGGGCAACCCCGACACCTACGGGACCGACGCCTCGGGCGCCCACAACAAGTGGTGGAACTCGGGGACGTGGTTCATGGAGCGGTGCGGTCACGAAGGGAACCAGGCGGGCGTGAGGGCCCACGAATTCGGGCACACCATCGGCCTCTACGACGAGTACCGGAACGGGGCGATCTTCGTCCCGACCGACGCGAGCGGAAACGTGACGGGGCCGCCCCCGCGGCCGAACGTCCCGGGGAGCCTCATGGGGCCGAACGGGCTCGGGATCAAGCGGAACCACCTCGACGAGTTCCACCAGTGGTTCCTCGGCAAGGCGAACGATGAGTACACGCGCGAGCGTCTCTGACGGCGCGGCGCGGTCCGCGCGCGGCCGGGCTCACGGGCCGCGGGAGGTTCGGGATGGATGGAGCGCCGGGTCTCGGCGGATCGCGGGCGGCGAGCGTCTTCTTCGCCGCGGCGCTCGCGTGCTGCGCGGCGCCGCCGGCCCCGGCGGAAGGAAGGGCGGACTCGCCGATGGCTGAGAGCTGGGTTTTCTACACGCGGAGCGTCGGCTCGGCCGGGACGCTCGGAGGGAGCTTCACCGCGGAGGCGGCCCTCGTTCGGACGGACGCCTCCCTCCCGGGGATCCCACGCATCGGCTTCTTCCGCCGTCCGGCGGAAGCGGGTGAGTTCAGCCGCCTCGCGTCGGCGATCCGCGCGCTGGGCCCTCCGCGCCGGTCCGGCACCCACTTCCCGGGGGCGCCTCTCGTCTCGCTCGGAATCATGACGAACGGGAAGGCCGAGGTCGTCCACGGGCAGGTCGAGTCCGCCCTGACTCCAGCCGAGAAGCAGGTCTTCTCGAGCCTCGAGGCGACGGTCGAGGAGGTCCTGAAGCACCCGCACAAGGCGCTCGAGGCGTCGATCGAATGGGTCCGCGGGACGATCGAGACGGACGACGAGCTCGCGATCCTCGTCCGCGTGTCGAACCCGGGCCTCGCGCCGGTGCCGTTCGTCCACCCGGCGGGCCGCGAGGAGGGGGAGTCGGGTCTCGCCGTCGTCCTCGCGCGCGTCGGGGCCGACGGGGTCCCGGTCGAGGCGCGCGAGGTGACGTTCGAGGCGAGCGAGGTCTCGGAGGTCGGGCCCGACGGCAAGCCGGTCGCCGGACCGTACTCCGCGATCGTCGAGCTCGCTCCCGGGAAGGAGCTGCGCCTGCGAGCCCGATCCCGCGTCCGGTTCGTCCCGGCGAGCTACCGCCCGTCCGCGCGGATCGACGTCGAGGCGCCGCCGGACTCCGACGAGAAGGCCGTCTCCGGGACGATCTCGGTCGAGCTGCCGCCCCTCGGGGTCGTGCGGCCCGGCGGGAAGAGAGGGAAGGACTGATGCCCGACACGAAGAAGCTCCTCGACGTCGTGACCTCGGCGAGCCCGGGCGTGCGATTCGGCCGCGTCTCGGCCCTCCTCGACGACGCGGTCCTCGTTTCCTGCGGCGATGGATCGGAGCTCGTCGCGTGCGACCTCCTGGACCCCGAGGCGGGCCGCCCGGACACGCTCGCCGAGGGCGAGCGCGTCGTCGTCGTCGTGCCGGAGGGCGGGGGAGGCCGGGGCGTCGTCCTCGGCCGGGTCGCCTCGCCCGCCACGATCGCGGCGCGCCCGAAGGAGACGCCGGACGAGATCGTCCTCGAGGCGAAGAAGGGGCTGACGCTCCGGGTGGGCGAAGGCTCCATCACGCTTCGCGAGGACGGCAAGGTCCTCATCCGTGGCAAGGACCTCGTCTCGCACGCCCGCAGGCTCAACCGGATCCGCGGCGGCTCCGTCTCGATCAACTGAGGGCGAGCCGGTGATCTCGCCGAAGGTCGTCCTCCTGCGCGAGGTTCTCGAGGAGCACCTCGACGAGCTCCAGTTCCTCTGGCAGCTCCGACGAGAGGCCGTCCGCTCTCCGGAGCGGACCCGCTCCGACGTGGACCGGCTCGACGAACGCGTTCGCGCCCACGCGGACGGTCTCCTCGTCGCCCGCGGCGAGCTCGGCGAGATCGTCGGCCCTCTCCTTTCGTCCGACGACCTGCCCGCGGCGTTCGCCGCCGGCTTCGTCCTCCTCCGCACCGGGGAGGAGGGGGCACGCGCCGTCCTCGACGCTTTCCGCGCGGCAGGTCCCGGCGGGCGGGAAGGGCTCGCGGAGGCGTTTGCTTTCGGCGAGGCGCGCGGCGCGCGCGAGGAGCTGGCTTCGCTCGCGGGCGCGGACGACCCGTCGCGCGCGGTCGCCGCGGCGACCGCGCTCGCGCTCGGGAGAGGGGCGGCCGCGGGGGGGGGGGGGGGGGTGGGGGCGTGGCGGGGGGGCGCGCCCGCCCCGGGGGGCGGGGGCGGCCCGCCCCCGGCGCCGGGGCGGGGGTGGGGGGGGGCCGCCCCCGACGCGACGCGCCTCCTCGGCGAGGCCGACCCGGTCGTTCGGGCGGCGGCGTGGCGGCTCGCGCCGTTCCAGCCGCGGGCCCCGCGCCCGGAGCTCCTGCGGCGTGGCCTCGACGACCCGGACCCGGCCGTCGCGCGCGAAGCGGCCGTCGCCGCCGCCTGGTTCCGCTCGCCGCTGGCGCTCGAGGCGAGCCGCGAACGGTCGGCCGGGACGGGAGAGAGCGCGGGCGAATGGCTCCGCCTCCTCGCGGTCCTCGCCGAAGAGGGCGACGTCGCAGCGGTCCTCGCCGGCTCGGCGAAGGGCACGGCGGCCGGACGCGGTGCCGCGGGGCCGCGCGCCCTCGGGGCGCTCGGGCATCCCCGAGGCGTGGAGCTCCTCCTCGAGGCGATGGGGGACGACGACCCGGCCCGCGCCGCGGCCGCCGGAACGGCGTTCCGGAAGGTGACCGGCTTCGACGCCGCGGGAGAGGCGCGGGTCTCGCTCCGTCCGGACGGGCCGCCGCCCGACGAGGTCGAGGAGGAGTTCCTCGACGAGGTGACGCTCCCCGACGCGCCGCAGGCGCGCGCCTTCTGGTCCTCTGCCCGCGGCAGGTTCGCGGGGGGAGGAAGGTGGTGCTACGGGGTCGACGTCGTCGCCGGCGTCCCCGCGGCGCTCCCGGCGGCGTTCGACATGGAGTCGTGCTTCGAGGCGCGCCTCCGGGGACGCTTCACCGGAACGTTCACGGGAGACGCCGGCGAGCTCGTCCGGATGGCGCCGTAACGGCGCGAGAGCCGTTCAGCTCCCGATGCCCCGCCGGCGGAGGGCGTCCTTCAGGCTGACGAGGACTCCCTGCGGAAGCTCGTCGTCGCCATCGTCGATCTCGACCGACTCCTTCTTGTATTTCCAGTGGGCGGCGCCGCCCCCCTCCGCGGCCTCGTGCATCGCGACCGTGCGGATCTGCACCTCGTAGACGAGGCCGCCGGGTGCCCGGATGCAGGTGTGGAGGCTCTGGTAGCCGTTCTCCTTCGGCTCGGCGATGTAGTCCTTGAAGCGCAGGAGGAGGGGCTCGAAGCGGTGGTGGAGCGCGGAGAGGGCGAGGTAGCACTCCTCCTCGGTCTCGAGGAGGATCCGGAACGCGAAGATGTCGTGGATCTGCTCGATCGCGAGGCCCTTCGACTTCATCTTTCGCCAGATCCCCGCGAGGTGCTTCACGCGGTGCTGGAGCGCACGCGGCTTCACCCCGGCTTCCGCGAGCGCCGCCTTCAGCTCCGCCTCGCGGTCCCGGAGCCACTTGCGGCGAGAGGAGGTCAGTCCGGCCGCACGGCGGCCGACGTCGTCGTACGCGTCGGGCTCGAGGATGCGGAACGCGGCGTCCTCGAGGCGCGACTTGAGGGCGCTCTCGCCGAGCCGCTGGGCCTCGTGGACGTCCCGCTCCCAGACCTCGTGCGCCACGGCGCGGGCCGCCGCGTCGGAGGAGCTTCTCGTCTCGAGGAACCGGCATCGGGCGACGAGATACCGCCGGAGGATCCTCTTTCGGAAAGCCTCTTCCTGCATCGAGCCGCCGGCCGGAACGCCCTCTCCGACCGTGCGGGCCGGAGGCCCGGAGGCGCCCGTGGCGCGCAGGCCGACGATCGTCCGCCGCTCCGCCTCGACGAGGCGGCGCACGGTCTCCTCGAGCTGGGTGCCGAGGTTGCGGAAGCGGTAGGCGAGCCAGCGCATCTCCCAGGCGCCGCGCGGGATCTCGAGGCCGCTCCAGTAGCCCTGCTCCATCTGCCGGACCCCTTCGAGGAGGCCGCGAAGAGGTCGCTCGATCAGGAGGAAGTACGCCAGGTAGAGGGAGACGAGGATGCAGCCCGCCCCCACGGCGAGCGTCAGGAGCCAGTGCTGCCAGAGCCGGCGCGCCATCGAGCGGAACCGGGTCTCGTCCTGCGAGACCTGGAGGGACCCGTTTCCGTCCGGAAGGAGGCGCGAGCGGACCGGGACGCGCGCGGTCGTCGCGTCGTTCGACGGGAGGGGCGCGGGACCGGTGAACGGTGTCGCGAACACGCGTCCCTCGGCGTCGAACAGGAGGACGCGGACGTCTCCGAATCCGCTCGCCGCGTGCGCCGCCTGGAAGCGGGTCAGCCGGTCCTGGATCGTGGCGAGCTCCGTGGCGTCCCCGATGTCGGCCGCGAGCGGCGCGAGCGTCATCGTCAGGAAGCGCATCCGCTCCTCGCGCCCCCGGTCGATCTCCCTCTTCTGCACGAACGCCGTCACGACGCCCAGCACGAGGGTCACGATGACCGCCGTCGTCAGTCCCAATCGCCAGCCGAGCGGGACGCCCCTGGCCGGTACGCCGGAAAGGCTCAAATCGACCTCGTCACGGCAAGGACCGTGCCCCTGATTCTCTCGTCAGCGGCGCACCGGGGCAAGCGAGCCCGAACGGGTGCCCGGCGGAGGAGCGCCGAACGGGCCGGCCTCCGGGTCGCGGCGGTACCGAAACGGCTCAGGACGCCCGAAGGCCGGCCGCCTCGAGGAGGCCGCGGAGCTCCTCCCGAGCGGGCGCGCCGAGGGGGAGGAGGGGACGGCGGGTCGACCCCGCGGGTCGCCCGAGAAGCTCCAGCGCCGCCTTGAGGCCGGGCACGCCGAAACGGCTCGTCACCGCGCGGGCCATCGGGAGGAGGCGGAGGTGAAGCTCGCGCGCCTCCTCGAGCCGCCCCGAGAGGAACGCCTGCCGGATCGCGGCGCACTCGGCGGGGGCGACGTTCGCGGCGGCGAGGATCGAGCCGGCCGTCCCGACCGCGTAGCCGGGGAGCGCCGCACCGTAGTTCCCGGAGAAGACGGCGAAACGTTTCCCGGCGGGCGCGAGACGAACGAGCTCGGCGAGCTTCCCGACGTCGCCCGAGCTGTCCTTCACGCCCGCCACGTTCGGGTGCCGTGCGATCCGCGCCACGGTCGCGGCTTCGACGTCGAGGCCGGTGTTCGCCGGGACGTTGTAGAGGAGGACCGGGACCGGAGAGGCGTCGGCGACCGCCTCGAAATGCGCCGCGAGCGCGTCGGCCGACATCGCCCCGCGGAAGAAGTGCGGGGTCACGACGAGGACGGCGTCGGCGCCGGCGCCGGCGGCGCGCTTCGTCGCTTCGACGGTGGCCCGCGTGGAGAGCCGGCCGGAGCCGGCGAGGAGGAACCGGCCGGGGGCGGCGGCTCGCACGGTGGAGACGACCCTCTCGGCCTCGTCGTCATCGAGGTGGACGGCCTCGCCGTTCGAGCCGAGGGCGAGGAAGCCGGCGAGGGGCGCCCCCGCGAGGTGCGCGACGAAGTCGGAGAGGAGTCCGAGGTCGAGGCCTCCGTCCTCCCGGAACGGAGTCGGGAGCGGGGGGATGATCCCTTCCATCGGGGCGGAGCAGAATCCGGCCCCATGAGGACCGTCGAGACGCCCCACGCCCCGCATCCCGCCGGGCACTACTCTCAGGCCGTCGTCCACGGCGGCCTCGTCTTCGTCTCCGGACAGCTTCCGCACGATGTCGAGCGTCCGGGCGGCACGCCGGGCGACGTCGAAGAGCAGACGGAGCGCGCGCTCCGGAACGTCGAGGCGATCCTCGAAGCCGCGGGGAGCGGGCTCGACCGGCTCCTGTCGGTGACGGTCTACGTTTCCGACGTGTCGCTCTGGCCGCGGGTGAACGCCGCCTACGCGCGCGTCCTCGGGGCGCACCGTCCGGCGCGTGCCGTCGTCCCCGTGAAGGAGCTCCATCACGGCTACCTCGTCGAGGTCCAGGCCGTGGCGGCGGTCCGGGAATAGTCGCCCGGGTGTCGACTCCCTCGACCGTCCTCCCGTGGGTCGCCTACGGCGTCTGCGCCGTCGTCTGGGGGAGCACCTACTTCGGGATCGCCCTCGCCCTCGAGTCGTTTCCCCCGAACGGCATGGTCGCCGTGCGGTTCAGCGTCGCCGCCCTCCTCTGCCTCGGGCTGGGCCGGCTGCGTCGCGAGCCGCTTCCCTCGCGGCGCGAGCTGCCGCACCTGGCCCTCGTCGGCCTCCTCCTGCTCGGGATCTGCAACGCCCTCGTCGTCTGGTCGGAGACGCGCCTCGGCTCGGGGGTGGCGGCGGTCCTCGCGGCGCTGACGCCCGCCTGGTTCGGAGTCTTCACGGCGCGGGAGGAGCCCCTCGGAGCGCGCGGCTGGACCGGGACCGCGCTCGGCCTCGCAGGCGTGACGCTCCTCGCGGCTCCCTGGTCCCAGGAGGGGGTCGACCTCGGCGGCGTCGCGGCGCTCCTCCTGGCGAGCGCGCTCTGGGCCGTCGGCACGCTCCACCACCGCCGGCACGTCACCGGCGGCGGAGCGCTGACGAACTCCGGCCTGGAGATGCTCGCGGCGGCCGTCTTCGGCACCCTCGCGGCGCCGTTCACGGGAGGCTTCACGAGCGGACCCGTCACGACGAAGGCCCTCCTCGCGGTCCTCTACCTCGCGCTCTTCGGGTCGTGCATCGCCTACACCGCGCACCTCTACGTTTCGAGGGTCTGGAGCCCGGTGAGGGCCGGAAGCTACGCCTACCTGAACCCGGTCATCGCCGTCGTACTCGGGACGGCGATCCTCGGCGAGCCCTTCGACGCGCGGATGGCGCTGGGAATGGCCGTGATCCTCGCGGGCGTGGCGCTCGTCCAGTACCGCTCACGCGGCGCCTGACGGGGCGGACACCCTCCCTCGGAGCCGGCCGATCCGCTTCGCGGCCCACGGGTCCGGTTTGATTCCGGTCCGGGGCCGGTCCATCCTCCCAATGCGGGATAGCTCCCCCGGAGGATGGCGTGATGCTCGTTTCCAGAACCGATTCCGATGGCCGTGCGCTCGATGCGCGGCATGACGTGGCGGTCGCCGCCCCCCGCGGAGCCCACGATCCGGCGCGCGCCAGGGGAGGTCGCGCTCGGCTCGCCGGTCGGGGACGCGGCCTGCTTCTCGGAGCGAGCCTTCTCATCGCTCCGTCGCTCCCCGCCGAAGGGCCACGGACCGATCCCCGACAGTGGATGGTCGAGCTCGAGGGAGAGCCCGCCGTCGAGGCCTGGATCCGGGGCCGCGCCGAGAGCTCGAGGTCGGCGCTCGCCGTGGCCGCGGCGTCGAACCGCGTCGCCGAGCTCCGCGTCGCGCAGGCTCGTGTCGAGGAGCTGCTGACCGCGCCGGCGATCGGCGCACGGGTGCAGTACCGGGTGACGCGCGTCTACAACGGGATCGCCGTCTTCGCCGAGCCCTCCCGCGTGGAAGCGATCCGTGCGCTCCCGGGCGTGAAGTCGGTGCGACCGCTCGTCCTTCACACCACGGCGAACGCCACGAGCGTGCCCCACCTCGGGGTGCCACTGGGGGTCTGGCAGGCGCTCGCGAACGCAGGCGACGACGTCAAGGTCGGCGTCATCGACAGCGGCCTCGACTACCAGCACGCCATGTTCGGTGGGGCCGGCCGGGAGTCCGACTACAAGGCGAACGACCGGACGAAGATCAACGACGGCTTCTTCCCGACCGCCCGCGTCGTCGGCGGCTGGGACTTCGCGGGGGACGACTACGGGGGAGGCGGGGCGGCGACGCCCGATCCCGACCCGATGGACTGCGGCGGACACGGCACGCACGTCGCGGGGAGCGTCGGCGGCTCCGGCGTCCGCGCCGACGGGTCGGCGTTCACGGGACCGTACGACGGCAGCGTCCCCTTCGGGACGATGCGGATCGGACCCGGCGTCGCGCCCCGCGCGAAGCTCTACGCGCTCCGCGTCTTCGGATGCTCGGGCTCGACCGGGCTCACGACGCAGGCGATCGACTGGGCGATGGACCCGAACGACGACGGCGACTTCTCCGACCGGCTCGACGTGCTGAACCTCTCGCTCGGCAGCGAGTTCGGGTCGAAGGACGATTCGACCGCGATCGCCGCCGAGAACGCCTCGCGTGCCGGGATCGTCGTCGTCTGCTCGGCCGGCAACGCGGGCGACACGTACTTCGTCACCGGGAGCCCGGCCGCGGCGGACTCGGCGATCTCCGTCGCTGCCTCCGTCGACGCGGGCGTGACGGCTTCCTTCGTCGAGGTCCTCGGTCCGGGCTCTCTCGCCGGCCGGCTCCCGGCCGGGACCGCGGTCTTCGGGAACCCGCCGGCCGCGAACGGGACGATCGGGCCGCTCGCCGCGGCGCTCCCGGCGCGGGTTTGCAGCACCGTCACGAACGGAGCGGAGCTGGCGGGGAAGATCGCTCTCATCGACCGGGGAGACTGCTCGTTCGACGGGAAGGTGAAGCGGGCGCAGGACGCCGGCGCGATCGGCGTCGTCATCGCGAACAACGAGGAAGGGGTCCTCGGGATGGCGGTCGCCGACCCGGCCGTCGCCGGCGCCGTCACGATTCCCGCCGTCCTCGTCGCGCTCTCCGACGGGAACCGCCTCAAGGAGTCGCTCGCCGAGGGCGTCACCGTCGCGCTCTTCTCCGGCTCGGACACGCTCGGCTCCTTCTCCTCCCGAGGGCCGCGGTTCGATGGGACGGCCGCCGGCCCGAAGCCGGACGTCGCCGCTCCGGGCGTGTCGATCACCTCCGCTGCGACGGGAATCATCGCCGGCGTCGGGGGCCCCGAAGTGAACGCGGGGAACCTCGCCGAGTCGATGTCCGGGACCTCGATGGCGGCCCCGCACCTCACGGGCGTGATGGCCCTCCTGCGAAAGCAGCGCCCCGGCTGGACCCCGGCCGAGCTGAAGGCCGCGGTGATGAACACCGCCGGCTTCGACGTGAGCCTCCTGCCGCCGGCGGGCTCGGCGCCGCAGTACGGCCCGGCGCGCGTCGGCGCGGGACGCGTCGACCCGGCGCGGGCCCTCGCGACCGAGGTGATCGCCTTCGACGACGAGCGCCCCTCCGTGGTGAGCCTCTCGGCGTTCCTCCAGGGAGCGGCGCCGACGAGCGTGACGCGGCGCCTGCGCATCCAGAACAAGGGCTCTGCTCCGGCCACGCTGACGCCGGGATGGGCGACTCCGGCCGCGATCCCGGGCGTGCGCGTGGACGTGCCCGGCGCGCCGATCACGGTCCCGCCGGGCGGCTCGGCGACGTTCGACGTGAGCGTCGTCCTCGCCGATCCGGCGGCGGTGACGAACGCCCCCGACCCGACGCTCGCGCTTCGCCAGCCCAGCTTCGTGTCGCTCTCGAACCGCGCCTGGATGACCGAGGCGAGCGGATTCGTCACGCTCTCGGGCGCTCCCGCGGGGACGCTCCGCGTTCCTCTGCAGGTCGTCGTCCGCGGCCAGTCCGCGATGCGGGCGGCCTCGCGGGCGATCGGCGCGCCCGCCGGGGGCGGGAGCTTCACGATCCCGCTCGTGGGAAGCGGCCTGAAGTCCGGGCCGCTCCCGCCCGTGGACGCCCTCTCGACGGTCTCGGCGTTCGAGCTCCATGCCGAGAGCCCCCGGTCGAACCCCGAGGGGAGCGCGCGAGCCGTCGCCGACCTCGCCTTCGTCGGGGCCGCGAGCTCGCTTCCCGAGGGGCGGGTCGACTCCGGAGCGACCGTCTGGTTCGGGATCGCGACCTGGGCCGAGTGGGTGAGCCCGGCCGAAGTCCGTTTCGAGATCGAGATCGACCGGAACGGCGACGGCGTCGTCGACGCGACGGTGGAGACGATGTCGACGGGCGACGTGGCGAACCCGTCGAACCCGTCGCAGTCGGTCGATCCGACCGACGTCTGGGTCGCCCGCACGGAACAGACCTTCGGCGCGGGCGCCAAGAGCTACCGCTACCTGAACGTCGATCCCGCCGCCCGCGGGACGCACCTCTTCGCCTCCAACGTCGTCGTCGTCCCCGCCTCGGCCGGCGCGGACGGCCTCGGCCTGACGGCCGGGAACGCCCGATTCCGCTACCGGGTGAAAGCCTCGACGTCGCGCAGCGGCACCGTCGAGGAGACCTCCTGGCTGACGTTCGACGCCGAGAAGCCGGGCTACGCGATCCTGGCGGCCGATTCGTCGCCGTTCCACGACGACCTCCCGGGATCGGCCCTTCCGGCGCGCTTCGATCCGGCGGCGGCGCAGGCGAACGGCGCCCTCGGCATCCTCCTCCTGCATCACCACAACGCCTACGGCGCGCGCGCCGAGGCCCTGACCGGGCGAAACAGCCCGCCCGCGGTCACGATCCTCGAGCCGGCACCGGGCGCCGCGTTCGAAGCGGCCTCGGCGGTTCGCTTCCGCGCCTCCGGGACCGACGCCGACGCGGGCGACATGCTGGCTTACTCCTGGAGCCTCGGCGACGGACGGACCGTCTCCGGCGCCGACGTCTCCGCGGCCTTCGGCAGCGCGGGGCCGCGTGTCGCCACCGTGACCGTAACCGACGGCGCCGGGGCGACCGCGGCCGCGCAGGTGGCGATCGAAGTACGCGCGCCGCAGGCGCCGTCCGGGGTCTCGAAGCTCGTTCCCGTCGTCCTCGACGTGAAGGGAGTCGGCGGGGCGCCCTTTTCGACCGAGCTGACGCTCGTCTCGAGGTCGACGGCCGCCGCGCGGGCGCTCCTCACGTACACCGCTTCGGCCGGAGCCGGCTCCGGGTGGGCCGGGATCGACCTCGCGGCCGGCGAGACGAAGGTCCTGCCGGACGCGATCGAGTTCCTTCGCTCCCAGGGGCTCGCGATTCCCGACGACGGCTCCAATCAGATCGGGACGCTCCGCGTGACGCTCCCCGGCGTGTCGGAGCCGGCCGCCCTCTTCGTCGGCGGCCGGACGTCGACGCCGGGCGAGGGAGGGGCCTTCGGGCTCTTCTACGCGGACGCCGTCGAGGCGACGGGGGAGATCGTCGTCGCGGGACTCCAGCAGAACGCTGCGATGCGCTCGAACCTCGCCGTCGTGAACGCGGGGCCGGAGCCGGTGACCGTCCAGATCACGTTCTACGGTCCGGACGGCGCGCGTCTCGGAGCCGCGGCCGACAGGACCGTCACCCTGCCGGCCTGGGGCTGGGGCCAGATCGACCAGCCTCTCCTCGGAAAGGCCTCCTCCGGTTTCGCTCTCGTCCGGCGGACGTCAGGCACGTCCCCGTTCTCCGCATACGGCGTCCTGAACGACGCGGGGACCTCCGACGGGTCCTACGTCCCGCCGCTCGTGCCGGGAGGCGCCGGCCCCGGCGACCGCCTCATCCCGGTCGTCCTCGACGTGAAGGGGCTCGGCGTCAACCGCTACACGACCGAGCTCACGCTCACGAACCTCGAGGGCGTTCCGCTCGCGCTCACGCTCACGTACACGTCGGCCCTCGGCGGCGGCTCGGGGAACGTTCCGGTGACGCTCGCCGGCGGCGAGCAGAGGGTCCTCCCCGACGTCATGGCGTTCCTTCGCAGCTCCGGCCTCGCGATCCCCGCGGGCGGCGCGAACGTCGCCGGTTCGCTCCTCGTGAAGGTCCCCACGGGCAGGGCGGCGGACCTCCTCGCCGCCGGAGCGCGTGTCTCGACCCGTTCGAGCGTCCGCGACGGGGCTTTCGGCGTCTTTTACCCGGGCCTGACGCTCCTCGAATCGGCAAACGGGACGGCCTGGGTTCACGGCCTCCAGCAGGATTCGAGGACGCGCTCCAACGTGGCCGTCGTCAACTTCGGCGACGCGGGGAACGTCACGCTCCGCCTGACGTTCTACGGGGCCACCGGGCAGGCGCTCGGCAACCCCGAGGAGCACGTCCTCGCCCCCGGCGCCTGGCTCCAGCGCAACGAGCCGCTCTCTTCGCGCGGCACGTCGGCCGGCTCGGTGAAGGTCGAGCGGATCTCCGGCACGTCGCGCTTCGTCGTGTACGGCGTCCTGAACGACGCCGCGACCTCGGACGGGAGCTACCTCCCGATGGCTCGGTGAGGCCGCTCCCGCGCTTGCCCGTCCCTCGAGGGACGGGCGAGCGCGGGAGCCGCCAGCGGCTCAGGCCAGGCCGGCGGGGCGCGACGCGAGGAACTCCGGAAGGGCCTCCTTCGCGGCCGAGTGGCCCGCCTCGACCAGCTCCTCCCAGCGCCCGTACTCGTTCAGCCGGAAGCGGTCGACGGACGGCTCGATGAGGAGGTCGACGAACCGGAGGCCCGACCGGAGCGCCATGACGCTGTTGATCTCCTGCGTCCGGAGGATCGAGCCGACGAGGGAGGGGGCGCGCGTCTTCCGCGCGAAGGGAAGGATGCGGCCCCGGAGGACCTTCCAGCCCGAGAGCTCCGGGCCGAACCGGTACGGCTTCACCTTGTCGACGGCGGGAGCGACGTTGACGCCGATGACCGTGCCGCAGTCGAGGCGGGAGGCCATCCTCTCGACCGGGAAGTTGTCGACGACGCCGCCGTCGACGACGACGTCGCCCTCCTCGATCACCGGAGGGAAGACGCCGGGAATCGACATGCTCTTCCTCACGGCGCGCCAGAGAGGGCCGCTCCTCTCGACGTCGACCCGCGCGCGGGTGAGGTTCGTCGAGATGCAGAAGAACGGCGTCCAGAGGTCCTCGATCGCGCGCTCGCCGTAGAGCGACTTCAGCACGCGCAGGACCTTTCCCCCGGACATCAGCGAGACGAGGGGGAGCGTCCTGTCGAAGATCTTCCCCGGCGAGGCGAACGTCTCGGCGAGCGCGAGGAGCGGGGCGGAGGCGGCGTGCCGCGCGAAGCTCGCGCCGACGACGGCCCCCATGCTCGTCCCGGCGACGAGGTCGACGTCGACCCCAGACTCCTCGAGCGCCCGGATGACGCCGATGTGCGCCACGCCGCGCGCGCCGCCGCCGCCGAGGACGAGCGCGACGCCTCGTCCCGCCAGGCGTCGCGCGAGGCGGACCTCGTCGCGGGCGTTCCCGGGACGGACGTGATGGTGGTCCGCGAGGTCGCGCCCGGCGAGCCAGGCGGCCGTCCCGCGCGGCTCCGTCTTCTCCTCGGCGTGGAGGAGGACGAGCTCCTTCCGCGCCGGGAGCCTCATCTCGGCGAGCCGCGCGTCGATCTCTCCCGGAGACGGGTCGGCCGCAGCGTCGGCGACGAGGAGGACGCGGTCCGCGCGCCTCAGGCAGCGCTCTCTCCAGGCCTCCCCGCCCGAACCCGCGTCGAGGACGATGTGGCGCGTCCGGTCCTCGAGCTCGCGGAGGGAGACGTCGACGGCCAGGCCGAGCGGCCCGGTCGTCGGCGCTTCCGCGACGCCCGGTCGCCCGTGGCGCGCGTCGAGGCCGGCGGCGTCGAGGAGGAGCGTCGATCCGAGCGCCTCGAGGCGCGAGGCGAGCATCCGGGCGAGCGCGGACGCCGCAGCGGGCGAGCCGAGCGGCAGGACGGCGACCGTGAGGCCGTCCGGCGCCGGGGCGGGGGAGGAGGGCCGGCCTTTCGGTGAGGCGGCGCCCGCCTGGCGGCCCGCGACGATCGACGCGACGCGCAGGAGCGCCTCCGGACGCTTCAGCGCGAAGACGCGGAAGGCGTCGCGCCCGAGGCGGAGGACCTCTCCGTCGCGGAGCGCGACGACGGAAGCCGAGCGCGGCTGCTCCGCGAGGAGCCCGAGCTCTCCGATGGTGCTGAAGGGGCCCGTTTCCCGCACCACCGTCTCGACGCCGTCGGCGCCCCGCACCGTCGTCCGGAACCGCCCGGTGACGACGACGTACATCGCGTCGCTCGGGTCGTCCTGGCGGACGAGGAGCTCGCCCGCGGCGACGCGGCGCCACTCGACGGCCTCTTCCAGGTCGCGGAACGCCTCCGGTTCGGTGATCCCGAAGAGCTCCTCCCAGACGCGCAGGAGCTGCGCGCGCCGCAGGCGCGGGCCGATCGCCTCCGTCAGCCTCGAGGCGACGGCGGGGTAGCGCCGCGCGAGCTCGTCCCAGCCCTCGCGCGGGAGGCGGGCGAGGACTCCGTCCTCGACGGCGGTCAGCGTCGCCGAACGGGGCTGACCCGTGAGGAGGGCCATCTCGCCCGTCCATTCCCCGGGGCCGATCTCGCCGAGCGTGACCTCGGCTCCGGCGGGGGTCGTCCCGGTAACGCGGAAGAGGCCGCCGGTGACGACGAACATCGCGTCGCCCGGCTCTCCCTGCCGGAAGACCGTCGATCCGGCCGGGACGTGGAGCGTCGAGACGAGGGCGTCGACGGCGGCGCGGTCCTCCGCGGGGAGGGCGTCGTACTCGGGGGAGCGGAAGAGAGAGGCGCCATCTCCGGGCTGGTGAGCTCGTTCGTGCATCGAGGTTCCCTTCTCGAGGAGTCCGTGCGGGGCCGATTCCCGAGCAGATCGTAGTCGATGAGACGCGATCTCCGAAGACGCGTTTACGCGCTCTCGGGCGACGGCCCGACGGCAGGGGAGCGGTCCCCCGAGACGTCGACGGGCTCGATCCGGGCCTGCGAGAGCCGGATGCTCGGCTCAGGCGCGAGGGCGGGGGCGCCCCAGAGCTCCGTCGGGCGCGGAGGCGGCGGGGCGCCGGCCGAATGGGTCAGTACCATCACCTCGAATGAGGCGTTTGGCTCAGGGCGGCGGTAACCATCCGGACCAGATTGGGACCGATAGCGCGGAACGGGGGGATTGCCGATCGTGAGTGGACGTGCGCGCCCTGGGACGCACCTGTTCCGGATGGCGGGACTCTTCGGAGGGGGCTTCGCCCTCTTCTTCGTCGCCCGGTGGGCCTTCGTTCCCGCGGGCTTCGGGGAGCTGGGGCACTTCCGCACGGGCGCCCTCGCCGACAACCGCGCGCAGAAGCTCGTCCACGCGGGACGGCAGGCCTGCGCCGAGTGCCACGAAGCCGAGCCGGAACGGCTGAAGTCGGGGCCTCACTCCGGCGTCGGCTGCGAGGCCTGCCACGGCGCGCTCGGTGCGCACGCCGCTGGCGAGACCGACGCGAAGCCGGTGAGGCCCGATTCCGGAAAGCTCTGCCTCGTCTGCCACGGGGAGAGCGTCAGCAGGCCCGCAGAGTGGAAGCAGGTCGACCCGAAGGAGCACGGCGACGGCAGCGGGACCTGCAGCGGGTGCCACGACCCCCACGCCCCCGACAAGGAACCGGTGACGCCATGACCACCGATCGCAGGGAGTTCCTCTCGGGCCTCGGGAAGCTCCTCGTCCTCACGCCCGCCGCGGCCGCGGCGTGGGAGTTCCTGGAAGCGGGAAGCCCCGAGGAAGCCCCGAGCTATCGCCTCGTCGACCACTGGTGGGCGATGGTGATCGACATCGAGAAGTGCATCGGCTGCGGGAACTGCGTGAGGGCCTGCAAGACCGAGAACGACGTGCCGCTCGAGTCGCACTACTTCAGGACCTGGGTGGAGCGCTACCACGTTCCGAACGGGGTTTCCGAGCACCCCGAGGTCGACTCGCCCAACGGCGGGTACGACGGGTTCCCCGAGAAGTACCGGGCCGGGGACGGTGCGAAGAGCTTCTTCGTCCCGAAGCTGTGCAACCACTGCGCCCACTCCCCGTGTACGCAGGTCTGCCCGGTCGGAGCGACGTTCGACAGCCCCGACGGCGTCGTCCTCGTCGACAAGAGCTACTGCCTCGGCTGCCGCTACTGCGTCCAGGCCTGTCCGTACGGCTGCCGGTTCATCGACCCCCGGACGAACACGGTCGACAAGTGCACGCTCTGCTATCACCGGATCACGAAGGGGCTCACGACGGCGTGCTGCGAGACGTGCCCCACCGGTTCGCGCCAGCTGGGCGACCTGAAGGACCCGAAGGACCCGATCCACGAGTTCCTGCGGACGAACAAGGTCCAGGTGCTCAAGCCCCAGATGGCGACGGCCTCGAAGGTCTGGTACTCGGGTCTCGACGGGTCGGTGCGGTGAGGGAGGGCGTGTGCACGGAGACCTGACGAGCCTGGTCGAGGGGTTCATGTACCCGAACGAGGTCGAGCTCCAGTGGAGCGTCCTCGTCGTCCTCTACCCGTACATCACCGGCCTCGTCGCCGGAGCCTTCATCCTCGCTTCGCTCGAGCGGGTGTTCAAGGTCGAGGCCGTGAAGCCCACGTACCGCCTCGCCCTCCTGACGGCGCTGGCGTTTCTGATCGTCGCCCCGCTCCCGCTGCAGCTCCACCTCGGCCACCCCGAGCGGTCGTTCTCGATGTACCTGACGCCGCACACCTCCTCGGCGATGGCGATGTTCGGCTTCGTCTACCTCTGGTACCTCATGGCCGTCCTCGTCCTCGAGATCTGGCTCGACTACCGGGCCGACATCGTGAGGACGGCGCGGGAGTCGACGGGAATCAGGCGTCTCCTCTACCGCGCGATGGCCCTCTGGAGCGACGACGTGAGCGACGAGTCGCGGCGTCTCGACGATCGGATCGGCGACGTCCTCACGATCGTCGGCATCCCGTCGGCGTTCCTTCTCCACGGTTACGTCGGGTTCATCTTCGGGTCGATCAAGGCGAACCCGTGGTGGTCGACGCCCCTGATGCCGATCGTCTTCCTCTTCTCGGCGATCGTCTCGGGAATCGCCCTCGTCCTCCTCATGTACCTGGCGACGTGCGTGGTGAAGCGCGTCGCCGTCGACATGCGATGCGTCGACACGATCGCGAAGTACCTCTTCTACGCCTACATCGTCGATTTCACGCTGGAGGGGATCGACCTCCTCCACCGGATGTACGAGGCGGACGAGTCGTTCAAGAGCCTCGACTTCATGGTGAGGACGAAGCTGTTCGTGTCGCAGATCCTCCTGCAGATCGTGATCGGGGGCCTCGTCCCGATCCTCCTCCTCGCCGTGACCCAGGTCGCGAAGCTCTCGGAGCGGGCGCGGAGGGGGATCTACGCCGTCTCGGCGGGACTCACGCTCGTCGGAATCCTCGCGATGCGGTGGAACGTCGTCATCGGAGGCCAGCTCTTCTCGAAGAGCTTCCTCGGCTACACGACGTACAAGATGGACTTCGCGACGAGGGAGGGGCTCCTGCCGGCCATCCTCCTGATGATCCTGCCGTTCGTGATCCTGGCGGTCCTCGTGAAGACGCTTCCGCCCTGGCACGAGCCGGAGGCGGACTCTCGCCCGGCCTGAGGAGCGGAGGGAGAGGAGGCCCTGCGTTGACGGACCGCGTCGAGCTCCTGGAGGAGCGCGTCACGGCGCTCGCCGCCGCGGTCGAGGCGCTCGAGAGCCGCCTCGCGGGGCTGGAGCGCGGAACGGTGAGCGGTCTCGCCGGGCCCGAGGCCGAGTCGGCGTCCGGAGAGGAGGCCGGGGCCGGAGAGGACGGTCGCGGGGCCGGCCGCGCCGGCTCGGCCCCGCTCGTCCTCGCGGGGCGCGCATTCCTGGGGGTCGGGGGCGCCTACCTCGTCCGCGCGCTGACGGAAGCGGGCACGCTTCCGCAGCTCGGCGGCGTCTTCCTCGGGCTCGCCTACGCGGGGGCGTGGGCCTTCGCCGCCGACCGGAGCGGGCGGATCGCGATGCGGTCGGATGCCACGCTGCACGGGCTCCTCGCGCTCGGCGTCGCGCTCCCGCTGCTCTGGGAGGCGACGGTCCGGATGACCGTCCTCTCGCCCGGGCTCGCCGCGGCCCTCCTCGTCGCGAGCGGGGTGACGGTCTTCACCGTCGCCTGGAGGCGCGACCTCGCGGGCGTCGCCTGGGCCGCGACGGTCGGGACCGTCGGCATCGCGTGGGGGCTTCTCCTCGCGACGACGCGGATCGAGCTCTTCACGCTCGTCCTCGTCGGCGTCGGGGCCGGGACGCTCTGGACGACGTACGGACGGCGCTGGCACGGCCTCCGGTGGCCGGCCGCCCTGGCGGCCGACCTCGCCGTACTGGCGCTCGTCTCCCTCGCGGGGCGCGCGGGCGGGCCCCCGGAAGCGTACGCGGGGCTGTCCGCCGCGAGAGGAGTCGCCGTCGCGCTCCTCCTCTTCGTCGTCTACGCGGGGAGCTTCGCGGCGCGAACGCTCGCCCGTCGACGCGTCGTGAACGTCTTCGAGGTCGTGCAGACGCTGGCCGTCCTCGTCGTCGGCTACGGCGGCGCCGTCCGCCTCGCCCATGCCGCGGGTACGGGCGAGGAGGGCCTCGGGGTGGCGGCCCTCGCCCTGTCGGGCCTCGCCTACGGGGCGGCGTTCGGCTTCGTCTCCCGGGAGGCGTCCGGAGGGCGGAACTTCGTCTTCTTCGCGACGCTCGCTCTCGTCCTGGCGCTCACCGGCGGCGCGCTCCTCGCCGACGGGAGCGCCCTCGCGCTCGTGTGGACGGCGTTCGGCCTCGCGGCGTCGCTCCTCGGCAGGCGTTTCGGCCGGCTGTCGCTCGCGGCGCACGGCGCCGCGTACCTGGCGGCCGCGGCGGTCCCGTCGGGCCTGCTGGCCGCGGCGGTCTCGGCCTTCCGCTACACGCCGGACGGAGCGCCGGCGTTCCCGGGCCCCGCGGCGGCAGCGGTCGCCGTGTCGGCTGCCTTCGCGTGGTGGACGGCCCTCGGCGGCGACTCGAGGCCGGACGTCTCCCCGGGGGCGTCCCTCCCCAGGACCCTCCTCGTCCTGGTCATGGCCTTCTGTGCGGGGGCCACGGCCGTTTCGGCGCTTCGAACCGTCCTGCACCCGGCAGCGTCCGCACCCGTCGGGACGGCCGTCCTCGCGGCGGCCGCCGTGGTCCTCGCCGCCCTTCGCGCCCGTCTGGGTGCAGAGGAGACCGGCTGGCTCGCGTGGACCGTCCTCGCGGCCGCGGCGATCCGGCTCCTCGGCCACGACCTCCCCGGAGGAGGACCGGCCGCCCTCTTCGCGTCGTTCGTGATCTACGGCCTCGCCCTCCTCGCGGTCGCGAGGCTCGGGAAGCGCATCGCCGCCCGGTCCGTCTGAGCGGCCGTCCCTCGGCCTTCGAGGCCGGCCGGCGTCCTACGGCGTCATCAGCGTGCAGGGCTCGGTGGGCTGACCGCTCTCGTCGAAGCAAAGGAGAGTCCCCGCGGGGAGCTCCTTTTCGCCCTGCCTGAAGACCTCGCCGAGCGTGCACTTCCTCAGCTTTCCGTTCTCGTGGAAGTAGTTCTCGCTTCCCTTGCACGGATAACCCTGGATCGTCCGCGGGCCACCGAGGAGCTCGAGCCGGTTCAGCGCCCCGCCGGGGGAGAGGGTGACCCAGTCCCCCTCGCGAGCCTCCACGTCGCCGAAGGTCTTCGCCGCCGCGACGACGCCGCGCTTGAACGTCCCGTCCTCGTAGAGGGCGAGGGACTCCTTCACGACGAGCCCGTCGAACGTCGCCGTCCCGGCGATCTTGCACTCCTTGAGCTTGCCGTCCGGGTGGAGGACGACGCTCCAGTTCACCCGGCAGGTGTACGGCCCGTAGACCCAGTCCGCCGCGAGGAGGCACTCCTTGAGCCTCCCGTCGGGATACGGCCGCTGAGAGCCCTCCTTGCAGGACGGATCGGCGGGAGCCGGCGCTGCCGCGGCGACGGCAGCGGTGGGCGGAGGATCGCCCGCCGGGGCCTCGGCTTTCCGGCAGGCGAGCGGTCCCAGCACGAGAAGCGCGATCGTGGCGGCGGAGACGGTGGCGTGACGTCTTGACATCGGGGACTCCTCCTTGAGTACGAGGTCGGCCCGTGCGCCCGCGTCCCGGACGGGGTACCCGGGCTCGTTCCGCGAGATGAGGCTCCTACTCCTTCAGGGAGGCCGTGATCGCGGCGATCGCCGCTTCGGCATCGTTCGCGAATCCGGGCGTGAAGACGATCGCGAGGACGACCTTGTCGCCCGACTTCTTCGTCGCGACGTAGACCTGGGCGAGCGACGGCGCCGGAATCTTCTTCTCGAGCGCCTGCCCGGTCACCTTCCTCCCGAGGAGCGTCCGCTCCACGGGCGTGCCGGAGGCCGAGGTCGCGAGGAACGTCGTCTTCACGTACTCCAGAAGCTCCGCGTCGGTCATGCCCGAGTCCTTCGGGAACGCGACGGCGAGGAGGCTCAGCTTCTCGCCCCCGGCCTTCGCGTCGGCCGGGTGAACGACGCGGACGGCGTCGAGGCCGGCGCTCTCCGGAAGGGAGAAGGAGACCGGGGGAGTCGCCTTGAGACCGTGCAGCTCGATCGGCGCGGGTGAGAGGGCTCCAGCCGGCAGCGTGCCGGCGGCGAAAGCCGCGAGGGACGCGACGAGCACGGGCGCGAGTCGGTTCGGCATCTGTTCCCTCCTCTTGCGATCGGCCGCTCTTCGCGGCGTCACTTCACGATCGTCGCGACGAACGAGCCCTTGAACGGCCCGTCCCGTCCGACGACGTCGAAGGTCCCGCAGACGCGTGCGTCGGTCACCTCGACGAGAGTGGCCTTGCCGGATTTCAGCCCGAGGCCGTAGACGACGGGCGTCCCGTCGTCCTTTCCGAAGCCGAGGTCCCCGCGGACGTTCATCGGGTCCCAGACGTTCGCCCGCACCGCGTACTCGCCCGCGACGACGGGCTTCGACGCGTTCATGAACGTGATCGCGAGGGAGACCTGTCCCTTCCCCTTCACCGGGGACGTGTCCAGGCGCGCCGCGGCCGCCTTCACGTCGAAGTCGACGTTCGTGACGAAGACCGTCAGCCCGAAGGCGCTCTTGGTCGCCTTCGCCTTCGTCAGGGCCTTGAGGTCGAACGGGGCGACGGGCTTGTAGGCCACGTTCTTCGACAGCTTCTCGACGGCGGTCGCCTTCGGGCAGTCGGCGGCGGACCCGGAGAGGGGCGCGAGCGCGAGGACGAGGGCGAGGGGAACGAACGTGGCATTCATGGGAGCCTCCTTCGCGGGACGGAGTCCGTCCCGCCTCCGTTTCCCGGCAGGACCGTTCCTCCGGGCGCCTACTCTTCCCGGCACTCGAGCGCGTCGCGCTCGAGGAGGCCGGCCGTGGTCTGGCTCTTTCCGACGTACCGCACGAGGAGCCACCCCGGCGTCCCCTCGTTCACGAGGCCGACGGCCTCGACGACGTTCCCCTTCACGACGTACCCCTTGCGCGGCTCGGGCGACGGCGCCGCGGTCAGGAAACGGGCCTTCGGCGCGATCACGGTGCAGTTGAAGGCGGGCTTCCAGCCGTCCTTGACGAAAGTGTCGCCCGGCCAGTTCGCGCCGCAGAAGGAGGCGATCCCCTTCGTCGTCTCCATCGTCACCTTCCCGTCCTTCGTCGTGAACGAGACGGTCCCTTCCGCGTCGACGTACTCCCACCTCCCGTCGCCGACGAAGCCGGCGACGCCGATCCCGTCGCACATGTGCGCCGTCGCGCCGAAGACGCCCGAGTACGAGAAGGTGAGCGTGTCGCCGGCCCTCATGAGCGCGAGCGGTCCGTGCTGGCCGTACCAGACGCCGGTCGGGTCGAACCCGCGGTCGTCGGGCGTCTCGGCCCCCGCGGGACCGGCGGCGAGGAGCGCGAGGAGGAGCAGGGCGCACGAGGGCTTCATCGAGGCCTCCTTCGGTGTCGTCTCACCAGAGCAGGAAGTCGTAGGTCTCTCCGGCGTTGAGGTGGTAGGTCCCCTCGATCCGCCAGCTGCCGTCGGCGTCGTTCACCTTCGCGTACTCCCGCTCGACGCGGCCGGGGTAGGTCAGCTCGTAGAGGAGGTGGAGCTCGCGCGTCTTCGAGAAGAGGTTGCGGGTGAGGTCCGCGCGGAGGAGCCGGCAGCCGACCAGGGCGCCCGTGCCGGTGCGCCGCTTCTCGTGCGCCGCGACGAACTTCTCCCGCGGGACCTCCTCCCGGTAGCTCGCGGTGAGGCACTTCTCCCACGCCTCGGCGAAGCGCCCCTCCCCGACGAGGCGGGCGTAGTCGGCCATCACGCCCCGGTCGATCTCCGCGGCGACCTCCCAATCCCTCCCCTGGCCCCGGATCGCGGCCCAGACGACCCCTCCGATCACGGCCGCGATCGACAGGGCGACGAGGAGTCCCACGGCGGGAGTCGTCTTCACGTGTCCTCCCATCCGATCGGGTCCCCCTGCTCGCCGTGACTACGGCGGCGTTCGCGCCCGTGCCCCCCGACCGAATTCGCATCGCCTAGAGTACTCCCCGTCCGCGCGAATTGGCCAACGGCAGAATCCGGACGCCGGGGGGCCTCGTTGTCCGCGCGCCGCCGACCTGGGGTGTAACGTTCGAAGGAACGCCGGCCGGATCCGAAGGAGGTCCCGCTTGAGCACAGCCCCGTTTGCCCTCCTCCTCGCTCCCATCGCGCTCGTCGGGGCCGCCGCGGTGGAAGAGGTGCTCCCGTGAGCGCGGTCGCGCCCGGAGCCGGGGGACCGGAGGCCGGCGGCAGCGTCCGTGAGCGGACCCCCATCCGGACCGTCGCCTACGTGATCTCCGCCGTCGGCGCGCTCGTGGGGCCCGTCTCGCTCCTCGCCTTCCCCGGCTTCGGGGCCTGGGGGAGCGAAGACCTCCAGGGCTTCAGCGTCCTCGCTCTCGCGGCGCTCCTCATGGCGAGCCCCTTCGCGGCCTTCCTCCTCGCGGTCCGCCTCTCGAGGACCAGGGCCGGCGCAGCCGTCGTCGCCGCCCTCGCCCTCGTGGCCGACCTCTTCGGAGCGGTCTTCTACGTCGACGCGGCGCTGAGGAAGGACTTCGTCCTCCTCCTCGCCTCGGTCGGAGTCCCCGCGGTCCAGTGGCTCATGGCGCTGCCGGCCGTCGTCGCGGCGCTCGTCCTGCGGCCGAGGAAGGCCTCCGCGCCTCTTTGAGCGGACCCTCGACCCGGCGAGCCGTCACCACGGGTCGGTCGGACCCGGACAGTCCGGGTACGGCTGCTGGAACGCCATGCTCCGGCCCGGCTTTCGCCGGCTCTCGGACACTTTTCCGTACGACCTCGTGCCCCGGAAGCGGTCGCACGGACCGCCGAGGAAGACGGTGACCGCGCTCCCTTTCCGGTCGACCACCCCCGCGTGCTGGGCCGCGTCGCAGACGTTCGAGCCGAGGAAATAGACGCGCGTTCCCCAGAGGGAGCCCTTCCCGTACTTGTCGTACGTGCAGGTGCAGTCGAAGCTCGAGCCGTCGGGCATCGCCTCCAGCTCCTTGCTGAAGAGCCCCGGACAGGGCGCCAGGTCTGCGGCCGTGCTCGACGGGGGAGGGCAGGGGGGCGGCTCGGCGGTGAAGGAGAAGGTCGCCGTCGGCGAGGCGAAGTTGCCCGAGACGACGCCGTTCGCGGCGGAGCCCCAGAGGCGTGGACAGTCGGGCTGCCGCCAGAACGTCACGACGTCGCCGGGGCGGGTCAGCGCCCCGGCGTGACGGGCGGCCTCGCAGAGGGACGAGGACGGGTCGTAGCGGCCGTTTCCGCGGATGCCGATTCCGGTGTCCCTCGTGCAGACGCAGGACCGCGACTCTCCGATCGCCATCTCGCCGACGTTCAGGAACAGGGAGGGGCACATCGGGAGCATCCCGGAAGTGGCCGGCGCCGGCGGGGCGGCCGCAGGTCCGGGGGCGGCGGACGGCGTCGACGCGGACGGCCCGGCCGCCTCGCCTGTCGACGGGGCCTGAGCCGGGGCGGCCGGGCCGTCGCGGTAGGCGGCGATCCTCGTGATCGGCCCGCCCGCCTTCCCCTCGAAGCGCACCCGGACCCGGACCGGCCACCGCGCCCCGTCGGCCTTCCTCGGCGTCGCGAGCCCGAGGACGGCCGTCGGCTCGCCGGGAGCCGGGGAGAGCTCGAGCTTCCCGAGCTGCTGCTCGACCACGGACACGTTCGCGGAGAGCGGCGGGTCGAAGAGCCACTCGACCTCGCGCGCAGCCCCCGTGCCCGGGCTCTTGGCGACGACGATCCGCGCCCCCTTCGGGACCTTCGCGACGGCACGAAGGTCCTTGTCGTCCTCGGCCTCGACGGCGCCGAGATGCCCGCGGATTCCGAAGAGGTCGAGCATGCTCGCGGCCGGCAGCTCGGCCACCTGGAGGTTCTGCGCCGTGGCGTAGACGTGATGGAGCACCTCGCGCGCCTCGGCGACGCTCCCGGGGCCCCGGCTCGGCCGGCACGACTTCTGGGCCGCGACGATGATCCCCGCGATCGCGGCGATCGCGAGGGTCGTGACGAGCATCGCGCCGAGGGCGAGCGCGCCGGGATTGACGGCGAAGCCCATGCGCCTCACCGAGTCGACCTGCTGCTCGAGACGGGTCGGTGCGATCGCGACCTCCGGCGGAGGGACGCGCTCGACGATCTCCGCCAGAGTCACGAGCGCATCGGCCCAGTCCCTGATCTGCGCCGTCGAGGGGATCCAGTTCATGAAGGCGGTCGACAGGTGGAACGTGACGTTGAGCGCCCCGGGGCGCAGGACGAGCTGCCGGCGGGCGAACGGCCCCTGGAACCTCAGGAGCCTTCCGAGGAGCGCCGGGACCCCCGGCTCGGAAAGGACGCGGCGCACCCACGCCTCCTCCTCGCCGAAGACGTCGAGGCCCTCGAAGGCGGGAACGGCGAAGCGGATGGGGGGCTTGCCCGCCAGCGCCGCGAGGAGCCGCGTGTCGCCCGAGCCGGCCGTGATGCCGAACCTCGTCCGGACGGCCACGTCGGCCTCGAGGGCGAACCGGGGGCCGCGCGAGAAGAAGCCCTGGAAGCGGCGACCGCCGTACGTCCCCTCGTACCGGCGGTACTGGACCGCGTAGGGGAAGCCGGCGAGGCCGAGGGAGCCGAACATCCTGTCGAACGCCGTGTTGCGCGCGCGCGCTCCGAAGTACGCGAGGATCGCCGGCAGGACCATCAGGAAGAAGGCCCCGATCCCGATCGGCAGGAAGATCTCCTTCGGATCGGAGCCCGGCGTGCGATGCATCCTCCCGAGCGGGAGCAGGAAGAACCCGATGAAGATCGCGAAGACGTAGATCGTCACGACGCCGCCGACGAGACAGCCGCGGACGTACGACATCGCGACGGACTGGACGATTCGACCCATCACGGCCTCCTCGGACCCAGACGTGCAAAAAGGGCGGACGGTCTGCCAAAGAGCAATTCTACGCCGGGCGGAGGGGCTGTCGACGCTCGGACCGCGTTACGATGCCCGGTCGTGACCGACTTCACGTTCCTCTGCAACGAGTGCGGCGCCTGCTACGGCGAGGGCCGCTCGCTCTACGTCTGCCCGGCCTGCGCACGCCTCCAGGCCCCGGGCGCCTTCACACGGGGCGTCCTTCGCGTCGAGCTCGCCGAGGGCGCTCTCCCGCGCCGCTGGCCGGAAGCTCCACTCGCCTCGCCCGAGGGGCTCGCCCCGTTCCTCCCCGTCCGGGGCCCGGAGTCGTTCCTCTCCTTCGCCGTGGGCGGCACGCCGCTCCTCCCGGTGCCGCGCCTGCGCGAAGCGCTCCGGATGCCGCGCCTCTTCCTGAAGGACGACACGCGGAACCCCTCGGGCTCGACGAAGGACCGCGCCTCGGCGCTCGTCGTCGCGAAGGCGATCGAGTACGGCTACGAGACCGTCGCCGCGGCCTCGACCGGGAACGCCGCGACGGCGCTCGCGGCGGCCGGCGCGGCCGCCGGGGTGAAGACGGTCGTCTTCGTCCCGGCCTCGGCGCCGCCCGCGAAGCTCGTCCAGATGGCGAGCTACGGCGCGCGGCTCGTCCCGGTCGCGGGGACCTACGACCAGGCCTTCGAGCTCTCGCTCGCGGCGTGCGCGCGCTTCGGCTGGTACAACCGCAACACGGCGCTGAACCCGTTCACGGTCGAAGGGAAGAAGACGGCTTCCCTCGAGATCGCGCGAGACCTCGCGCCCGAGGCGCCGGACGTCGTCGTCGTTCCGACGGGCGACGGCGTCATCATCGCGGGCGTCGCCAAAGGCTTCTCCGACCTCGTCCGCTGCGGCCTCCTGCCGCGCGTTCCGCGCCTCGTCGCCGTCCAGCCCGAGCGCTCCGGCGCCATTGCGCGGGCGCTGCGTTCGGGCGCGGCGGAGATCACTCCCGAGCCCGAAGCGGGGAGCGTTGCCGACAGCCTGACGGTCGCCGCGCCGCGGAACGCCGTGATGGCCCTGAAGGACGTCCGCGCCTCGGGCGGCTGCGGCGTCCTCGTCTCCGAGGAGGCGATCCTCGACGCGATTCCGCGGCTCGCCGCCGCGACCGGCGTCTTCGCCGAGCCGGCCGCGGCGATCGCCCTCGCGGGCCTGGAGCTCGCTCTCGCCGAGGAGAAGGTCTCGCGCGAGGAGCGCGTCGTCCTCCTCGTCACCGGCACGGGCCTGAAGGACGTCCCGGCGGCCTCGCGGAGGGTCCGCGTGCCCGCGCCGGTCGAGCCGACGATGGAGGCGGTCGAGGCGCTCTTCGGATAGGCGGTCGCGGGCCGTCAGCGCGGCGCGGCGCCCCGAACGGTCACGTCGAGGACGACGGGGGGCTGCGCCGATTCGCGGCCCGCGGGTTTCGGCGCGAGCGTGACGCGCGCGGCCCCGGGCCGCACGGCCTCGAGCTCGTAGTGGAAGGTCGTCACGCCGCCGTCGTCCTCGGGCGAAGGCTCCTCGATCCGCAAGCGGACGAACCGGACGGAATCGCCTTCGACGGACGGCGCCGGGGGCCACGTGAACCGCAGCTCCTGAGGAATCCCGACGGGCCGCGTGACGACGAGATCGATCCCTTCTCCCGCCTCGACTTCGACCGCCTTCTCGTTCCGCACGACGCGCATCTTCGCCCCCTCGTCCCCGCCCTCTCCGATCCCCGCCGAGAGCTCGGCCGAGGCGCTCCGCCCGTCGGCGCAGGCGCCGGACGAGCCGGCGAGGAGCACGACGAGCGGGATCGGGACGAGGGTGGCGACCGTCGATCTCCCCACGGCGAGCGACGGTATCACCGGGCGAAGCCGCGGAGAGGGCCGGCGAGCCGCCCGCCGTACGCCCGCGATTGCCTTTCCCATTGCCTGAGAACGAATCTCCGATTGGACGGTGCTTGACCCGGGGCGTCGCCCGTGCAGATCATCGTCCGCTTCGATCCTGTCCATCCGCGGCGGAGAGCGCCCGGGCTGGCCGCACCCCGTCGCGGGCAAACCGGAGGTTCGGCATGCACTGCCTGCTCGCACGGCCCCTCGGGATCACGGCCCTCGCCCTCGCGCTTCTCGTCCCGCTGGGAGCATCCGCCCAGAACGCGCCCCCGAACGACGTGACGAAGGCGGAGTTCTACCTGAAGAAGCTCGAGGACCACGCCCGGAGAGCTCGAGGCGCGGCCTTCAAGCCGGGTTACGAGGACAACGAGGCCCTGAAACGGATCAAGGAGCTGAAGGAGAGGTACCCCGACGACCCGGCCGTCGAGGCGCTCTTCGCACGGGCGCGGACGGCGCTCATGGGAAGCAAGGGGGACTTCATCGAGATCACCCCGGCGATGCTCAGGTACCGCGACCAGGAGAAGAAGATCGTCGAGCTCTTCTCGAAGGAGGCCGCGGCGCAGATCGCGGCGTGGAGAGCGAAGGCCTCCGCCGGCGGGAATCTCCTCGCGCAGCCGCTGCCCGCGCCGGGGATCCGGGAGGCCGGCGCCTCCGGGATGCCCGGGAAGTACGTCGTCCTCGACAAGGTCGAGTACCCGGCGAACCAGTTCGTCGACCTGGGCCGCGAGTACGTCTCGTGGGGGACGCCCGCGCGGGGTCTCTACTACGTCCAGATCGACACGCCAGCCTGGCGCGGTGCTTACGAGGCGCTGAAGCGATACCGGCGGCTCGTGAACGCCGGCCTCGCGGAGGGCACGCCGTTCTCGGTCGCCGGTCGGGTCGAGGGCGCCGAGCTCACCGTCCCGGAGGCCGGGAAGAAGCGGCTCGGCGGCGCGTTCTGGGGCTGGGTCGTCGTCCCGGAGGCGATCTGGGTCGACGGGCTCGCCTTCGCCGTCGCCGACCGGAGCGCAGAGCTCGGCGGCCGCTTCGCCGGGGAGGAACGGATGGAGGCGATCAAGGGGCCGCTCTACAGCGTGAGGTCGGTCCCCCCGGACGTAACGCCCGAGCGCCTCGTCGAGATTTTCGCGACGGCGATCCAGGAGAAGAACCTGAAGCTCTACCTCGACTGCATCGACCCGAAGCGTCTCGAGGGGCCGCGGGCGCGGAGCCTCGCGATGTACCACTGGGACTGGCACCAGGTGAGGTTCCGCGACTTCTACGTCCACACGACGGTCGAGAAGGTCGAGAAGACGACGGTGAAGGGGTACGACGCCGGGAACGACCTCGAGTCGTTCTTCCTGACCGACGAGCAGAAAGCGCAGGTGAAGAAGATCAGCGAGCCGTCGGTGGAGCGGGCGACCGTCACGACGAAGGCCTGGGACGAGCGCGGGCGGCAGTACGGATCGCCGAAACCGCACGAGCTGATCCGCCGCGGCGGCGGGCGCTGGTACGTCTACGACTTCGCCGCGCAGTTCTGAGGAGGCCGAGATGAAGAGCTCGCACGTTCCGACCTCCCGCGCCCTTGCCGCCGCCCTCGCCCTGGCCCTGCTCCTCGGAGGCGCCGAAGCCCCCGCGCAGGTGCCGGATTCGTTCGTCCCGGAGCTGCCCCCGGTCGGGTCGACGGAGAAGGACGAGGAGCCGACGAAGGACTACAAGCCGAAGGGGCCGGGGGCCACCTTCTCCGCGCACCGGAAGTCCTCGACCTACGTCCTCGCCGACGTGATGCCGAAGCTCGCCGACGTCCTCGCGAAGTCCAGCCCCGAGTACGGGGACGAGCAGACCTGGCGGTCCCTCGCGGCCCGGGCCGGCGCGGCGTGGGACGAGTCGCGCAGGTACAAGGCCGCCGGAGAGCGGCCCTCCGACCAGGACGAGTGGGAGAAGCAGAACCGGGGCTTCCTTCGGATGCTCCTCGACGACGGCGCCCTCCTCGTGAGCTGGCGGTACCTCCGAACGAGGCGGGCGAGGGAGCTCCAGAAGGAGGCCGACGACGCCCCCGGGCGCCTCGAGGAGATCCGGAAGACGGTGGAGGAGGTCGACCCGCTCTGGACGACGGCGAAGAAGTACGCCCTCGACGGCGGCCCCGGAATTCCCAGGCCGGAGCTCGAGAAGGCGAAGGCGGCCTACGCGGCGCTGAGGGACAAGAGAACCCTCGTCGAGGCGGCCTACGGCGCCGCGAACGCGGCGTACGCCTACGCGAAGACGGAGAACGCCTCGAAGCCCTCGATCGACCCGTACTTCAAGGAGAAGGCGGCCCTCAAGCGTTGGCGGAACGCCGTCGCCGACTTCCCGAAGGTCGACAGCCAGTACCCGGGCTTCCTCGCGCACTGGGCGGCGCTCGCCGAGACCGGTTTCATCGCCGAGGTGAAGGCCTGGGAGAACATGCAGAAGGCGTTCGAGCCGATCACGACCCACAAGCTCCTGGGCGACGCGCCGCACCGCTTCTGCGCCGTCACGAGGACGGCCTCGGAGTGCGTCCAGCCGACTCTCGACCTCCTCGCGAAGGCGCTCGCCGGCGCGGGGAACGCCCTCGCGGCCGACGAGAAGAAGCTGAAGGAGGACACCGACCTCTCGGCGAAGGAGCGCACCCGCTGGTTCGAGCTTCTCCGAGCGACCGATCCCCGGAAGGAGGTCCATCTCAAGTATGCCGTCGACACGGCGAGGACCGAATCCGAGCGGCGCGACGCGGAGAAGGCGCTGAAGGAGCGCACCGACGCCGCGAAGGCCGCGGACGACGAGATGAAGAAGCTCGAGACGACCCACAAGGAGCGTCGGAAGGCGCTCGGGCTTCCGCCGGACGACTGGGCCGTCAACCGGGGCTGAGGAGGGCTTCGTGCCGCGCTATCCTCCCGCCGTCCGCGCACCGCGGCGCGGCGGGAGGCCCCGGATGCCCGAAGCCGACCTGACCCGGATGGCCTCCGCCACCAGGAGGAGCGGGTCGGCGCCCGTCGCGAGGAGGTCGTCATGAACCGTCGCTCCCTCTTCTGGCTCGTCGTCGTCGCCGCCGTCGCGTTCTGGCTCTGGAAGACGGGGAAGGTCTCGAAGGAGGATTCGGCGATCCGTACGTCTTCGGCGGGAACGAGCGTCGGCGCCCCCTCGGCCGCGGGAGAGGCCTGTCTCTTCGCCGCGGAGGAGGCGAGCCGCCTCACTCAGGAAGCCGCGGACGTCCTCCTTCGGTCGCCGAACGACCCCGCGGCGTTCTCGGCGGCGTCGGAGAGGGCCTCCGGGGCGATCGCCTCGGCCGAGGGGCGCTGCGGAGGCGGATCCTCGGCAGGCGAGCAGAAGGCGACGGAGGAGGCGCGGGCCGCGCTCTCGGAGATGCGCGGCTTGCTCTCGGACTTCGCCGGAGCGCTCTCCGGCTCCGGGAGCGCCTCGGACGCACCCCGCAGGCGTGAGACGATCGACCAGCGGCTCGACGCCGCGCGCGCGGCCCTCCGGGGCTGAGCCGCCGGAGCCGGGTCGGAGTACGCGAACGAGGTGCACGAGTTGAACGAAGAGCGCAAACCCGGGGAAGGCCTGAAGGTCGTCATCCGACTCCGGATGTCGAGCCACGATGCTCACTACGGCGGGAACCTCGTCGACGGGGCCCGGATGCTCGGCCTGTTCGGAGACGTGGCGACGGAGCTCCTGATCCGGCTGGACGGCGACGAGGGGCTGTTCCGGGCCTACGACTCCGTCGACTTCCTCGCGCCGGTCTACGCGGGGGACTACATCGAGGCGGAGGGGACGATCTCCGCCGTCGGGAACACGAGCCGGAAGATGGCCTTCGAGGCGCGCAAGGTGATCCGCTCGGCGCCCGAGGTGAACGACTCCGCGGCCGAGATCCTCGAGCCCCCCGTCGTCGTCTGCCGCGCGACGGGGACCTGCGTCACCCCGAAGGAGAAGCAGCGCCGCAGGTAGCGGATTCCGCGACTCGGGGCGCGGCCGCGCCCCGGGTCGCCGCCCGGCGTCAGTGGCAGCTCCTGCAGAGCTGGCCGCGGTCGTTCTTCATCACGAGGAGTCTCGTCGGGTGCGGCCCCCTCCGCGGGGCGAGCCGGTCGACGAGGCTCCGCGAAGTCCAGGCCGTCTCTCGCTGCCGCGGCACCGTCACGTCGTGACACGTGGAGCACGTCATCGTGCCCTCTTTCGTCAGGAGGAGCGGCGCGCGCACCCCCGGAGCTCGGACGCCGCACGGGTGGTGCGTTTCGAGGTCGTCGTGGCACGTCGCGCAGTGGGAGGCGCAGGGGCGGGAGAGCCGCGCCTGGAGCAGCTCGGATTCGGAGGGCGCGTGACACCTCGAGCAGGCGTCGAGTCGCCAGGTCGGGTGGGGCGGGAGTGAAGCGCCGTTCCCCGCCGGGGCCGTCGCGGCGAACGGTGCGGCTGCGAGGGACAGGGCGATCAGGGTGAGTCGGGCGGCCGGGAGGAGCGGCATCTCGATGTCCTTCAGAACGAAACGACGGCCTGGACGAGCCAGGCGTCCCGGGCGGGGCCGCCCGCGCCCCGGGCGGCCGGCGGAGCATCCACCGTGCGTCGGTACTCGGCCTTGAGCGCAAATCGGCCGGGGAGGGCGGCGTTCGCGCCGGCGGTGACCCGGGCCGTCCTTCCCGCAGCGTCCGCCTCGTCGTCCGCGGCGTCGACCGAGTCGTAGCGCGCGTACGGGGTCAGGACGACACCGCCGACCGGCTCGCCCGCCTCGACGGACGCCGACAGGTGCCAGCCGCCGCGGACCGAGCGCCCGGGGCGATCCGCGGCCGGGCGCTCGTCGGTCCTCACGAACTCGCCTCGGAGGGAGACGGGGCCGGAGCGGAGCTGCAGGTCGAGGGCGACGGCGGTTCGCTCCGTCCGCCCGGCGCCGTCGACGTCGTGGAGGAGGGAGATGCCCGCCTCGAAGAGGCCGACACGGGGCGGGAAGCGGAAAGGGACGTCGAACGGCGCGACGGAGAAGCGGCCGCCGAAGGCGTTGCCGGACCCCGCGCCGCGCAGCGCATAGAGCGTGTAGCCGAACGTACCGTCGTTGCCGAGGAGGCGAAGACCGACGTCGTTCTCGCCGCCGTCCATCAGCTCCTCGGTCGTCAAGGGTGCGCTCGCTTCGACCCGGTCTTTCGCGGCGAAGAGCTGCCAGTCGTTCCCGAACGGGACGTCGAAGCGGCCGAGCTGGACGTGGAGCCCCTTCTCGACGGGGTGCCGGCCGCGCGGCGCGACGAGCCCTCCGAGGAGGTGAACGTCGATGAAGCCGACCGCGAGCTCTGTCCCTTCGTCGTTCACGACGAGAGCCGCCGCGACCTGCACGTTCCTGCCGAGCTCCCGGGCGAGGTCCAGCTCGAAGTCCCCCATCGCGAAGACGTTCTCCTCGCTCCGGCGGTCCCGGGCGGTCACGTCGAAGAAGCCGGAAAGCGAAAGCCCCCGCAGGAGCGAAGCGAGTCCCCCCTCGCTCTCCCGCCGGTCCGCGTCGGGAGGCCCCGGAGCGCCGGCCGTCGCGGGCGGAGACGCCGGAGCCTCGCCCGGCGCCGAAGCGAGCAGCGGAAGGGCCGCCGTCGTGAGCGACAACCCGAGCGCGGCGAGCCGGAGCGTCCCGGAGGGTCCGTCCAAGTCAGCGGCTCCCTCGGCGTCAGGGTCGGGCGATCCCCGTGTCGGAAGGAGACGAGGGGTCGGCGGCCGGTCGCGGCGGCGCTCCGGACGCGGTCGCGGCGCCGCACCGGGACGCGAGGGCGCACCCGTCGCAACCGGAGGCGCAGGAAGCTCCGGAGGGTCTTGCGATCCGCCGCCAGACGGAGCGGGCGATCCCGGCGAGTGCGGCGAGGACGATGGCGACGGCGAGGACCGTGTCCACGGACGGGTCCCTCAGCGGCGGTCCCGGCCGGTCGAACGGTCCCGGGACGGGACGCGCCGAGGAGCGAGCGGAGCGGAGAGGCGGCGGCCGGGGAGGCCGGGCGTCCTGCGTTCGGGGGCATGTGTTAGAGGCATCTAACTCTCCGGTCAAAAAAAGGGGAGGCGGTCACGAGGCGCCGCGGACGAGGACGCGATCGGCCTCGGAACGGCGGAGGGAGAGGCGCGCGCCCTGGCAGCGGATCCGGAACGGATGGCCGCCCGAGCCCGCTCGCTCCACGTCGACCTTCGTCTCGGGGAGGAGCCCCATGTCGAGGAGGCGCTGGCGGAGGGCGCCCGTCGCGGCGACACGGGTGACGACGGCGCTCTGGCCGGGCGCGAGGCTGGCGAGGCTCGCCCCACTCTCCTGCGCGGGGACGCTGCAACGGGCGCAGTCGGGCGAGGCGTCGCCGCACGGGTGGTCGTCTCCGGGTCGCGCCCCGGATGGGCACTGTCCGAAGGCGCCGGCGGAGGCGGGACGTGAGCCGAGGAACTCGAAGAAGCGGACGAGGCGGTCGGTCGCCTCGTCGGTCAGGGCGTGCTCGAGCGAGCAGGCCTGCTCGCTCGCGGCGTGCGGCGACATGCCGAGGATCTCCTCGAAGAACCGGGTCAGGAGGCGATGGCGGCTCAGGACGCGACGCGCGGACTCCTCTCCCTTCGGGGTGAGGCGGATGTGCTCGCGGCGCGCGTAGTCCACGAGGCCGGCGAGGCCGAGCTTTCCGAGGGCGATCGAGACCGTCGCGGCCTTCACGCCGCGGGTCCGGGCGATGTCCCGCACGCGCGCGGCGCCGTGCTCCTGGACGAGGAGGTAGATCGTCTCGAGGTAGTCCTCGAGCGGCTCGCTCATCGGGGCCGTGGCAGCCTCCCGTGTGGCCTTCATTGTTAGAAGTGTCTAACAACGACCGGCCCGGGGTCAAGCGCGCTCTCGGATCGGACGCCGGGCCGTCGGGAGGATCCGGCGGCGCCCGCGGATGGCGAGGGAGCGCCTCGAAGGTCTAACATGACCCGTTGCGGCGGGCCGGCCTCCGGCGGGGCCGCAGGGAGGCGACGGTTGCGGAAGGCCTCCGGCCGGGTCCGGGACGACGAATCGACGGGCCGCCTCGGAGCGGTCCGCCGCGCGCTCGGGATCTCCCGCGAGGCGCGCGCGTGAGCCCCGGCTGGCGGACGGCCCTCGTGACGACGCTCAAGGAGCGCTGCCGCGTCTGCTTCGCCTGCGTGCGCGAGTGCCCGGCCAAGGCGATCCGGATCTCGGGGCGGCAGGCGGAGGTGATCCCGGAGCGCTGCATCGCGTGCGGCAACTGCGTGAGGGTCTGCAGCCAGGGGGCGAAGCAGGCCGTCCGCTCGATCGCCCAGGTCGAGGAGCTCCTCGCCTCGCGCGTGCCGGTCGCCGCCTGCATCGCGCCGAGCTTTCCGGCCGAGTTCCCGGAGCTCCCCGCTCCGCGGCTCGTCGGCGCGGTCCGCGCGCTCGGCTTCTCGTTCGTCCAGGAGGTCGCGTTCGGCGCCGACCTCGTCGCCCGCCGCTATCGCGAGCTCCTCGGCGAGCCCGGACGGCGATACGTCGCGACGACCTGTCCCGCCGTCGTGAGCTACGTCGAGCGCTACCACCCGAGCCTCGTCGGGATCCTGGCGCCCGTCGTCTCGCCGATGGTGGCGACGGCGCGCGTCCTGCGGCGCCTCCACGGACCGGAGCTCGGCATCGTCTTCGTCGGTCCCTGCATCGCGAAGAAGGGCGAGGACCGCTGGCCCGGCGCCGATCCCGGAGTCGACGAGGTCCTCACGTTCGAGGAGCTCCGCGAGATGTGGCGCCAGAAGGGGATCGACCCCGCCGGCGCGGCGCCCGCGGAGTTCGATCCGCCGCGGGCCGGGAGCGGTGCGATCTTCCCCGTGAGCCGCGGGATGCTCCAGGCGGCCGGCGTTCCGGAGGACCTGACGCTCGGCGAGGTCGTCTCGGCGGACGGGCGGAGCGCCTTCGTCGACGCCGTCAAGGAGCTCGAGTCGGGCGACCTCGACGGCGCGACGCGCCTCCTCGAGCTCCTCTGCTGCAACGGCTGCGTGATGGGCTCGGGAATGACGTCGACCGCCCCGCTCTACAAGCGACGGGCCCTCGTGACGCGGGCGGCGCGGGAGCGCCTTCGGGAGCTCGACGAGGGGGAGTGGGAGGCCGAGATGAGCACGTTCGCGGACCTCGACCTCGAACGCTCCTTCTTCGCCCGCCCGGTCACGGTCTCGACGGCGACCGGAGCGGACGTCGCGGAGATCCTGACGCGGATGGGAAAGCAGTCGGCGGCCGACGAGCTGAACTGCGGGGCCTGCGGCTACGACACCTGCCGGGAGCACGCGGCCGCGGTCCACTCCGGCCTCGCCGAGTCGGAGATGTGCCTTCCCTTCACGATCGACCAGCTTCGGAACGCGGTCCGCGAGATCGCGGTCTCTCACGACCAGCTCGCCTCGGCCCAGCAGGCGCTCATGCACTCCGAGCGGCTCGCGAGCATGGGCCAGCTCGCCGCGGGGATCGCCCACGAGGTGAACAACCCCCTCGGCGTCGTCCTCCTCTACTCCCACCTCCTTCTCGAAGGGGTGCCGGAGGGCTCCGCGCTCCGGGGAGACCTCGAAACGGT
>JADHEE010000123.1_pt1 | contig 46482 bp, 40 predicted proteins | sample 8952401 | NCBI WGS metagenome assembly JADHEE01 (sample SAMN16124438, study PRJNA663242) | bioreactor sludge metagenome | isolation source: sludge (ammonium) | place: India:Bengaluru | collected 2019-02-28 | reverse complement strand
ATGACACCGCCTATGTCTTGGCCTTTCGCCATCAAAAAGAAGCTGGCTACTGAGGCTGGACAGCAGCTTTCGGGCTCCCGGCAAGAATCGACTCCAGCCTCTCTCCCAATAACCGCCATGCTTCGGTCTTTTCCTTGGCGTAATCGTGGTGCAGGTAATGCCGGCGTACCTTGGAGCCACCCAGCAGGTGGTTCTGGCAGCGATCAATGATTTGACACCGAGCTCCTGCATCATGGTTGCACCTGTGCGACGCAGGTCGTGTGGTGTCCATTCGCCCTTTATGCCCTTGCTCAGTACCAGTGAGTCGTCATGATGTCGGCCAGCCAAAGGCTTGGTACGGTTTTTGAACCGGCACTGCCGGTCTCCGATTAGCTTGCTGACAGTCTTGGTATCAACGTGGCTTTTACCGTCCTTGCTGGGGAAGCAGAACGGTGTATTACCGGTTTCTTTCTGCAGTCGCTGGAACTGCGCGATGGAAAAAGCTGATAGGAACACATGGTGATCCTGACGTTTGCCTTTATGGCCTTTGGTAGCCTCGGCAGGGATGAACCAGGTGCCTTTCTTCAGGTCCAGGTAGCGCCACTCGGCCTTAAGCAGTTCGCCGATACGACATAGGGTGCTCAGGCAGATCCACAGAGCGCACTGGACTCGCGTGTTGACCGGGCGAATGCCGGAATACTTCTGGCCAGCGGGAAGCTCTTCGTAGTCTTTCTCTAGGCGTTCGAGGATGTTACGCAGCTCGCGAATCTCGTCGGGGGAGAGCAGGCGGTCGCGTTGTTCTTCATAATCGTGATCGAGCAGCTTACTGACATCTATAAGATCGGCTGGATTGCCGTCAGTCATCAGGCCTCGCCAGGGTTTGCGCTTCTCACCCCAGCGGAGCATCTGGCCAATGTCGTTGTTGCGGATAACGACGGTGCGGTTCAGGCCACGGGCTTTGACTGAGCGCAGCACCGCGAGTAGATCCTTTTCGGTCAGGTGGCGCAGTGGTTTCTTGCCAATCAGCGGTAGGACATCTTTCTTGAAGCTGCGGGTCAGTTCGGCACAGGGCCGGCGAACGCGCCGATAGCCGCGCCAGCCTTCATTGCGTGATGGAAAGAAGCGACTTTGGGGGAGTGACAGCGAGGGCACTGCAATGACATAGGGCGAACCTCATTGGTGGTGATGTCATTGCAGTAATGTGTGGCTGAGATTTTTTTGAATCGAGCTTACTGGTCGGGTGCTATTTTGTGCATCTTTAGCCAACGGGCTATCGGGCTAGCTCTCGTAGGGGCGTGGCAAAAATGGTATTCAACTTCTGACGATGAGTAAGGAGTAGCAGGGATGACTACGCATATCACCGCTCGATTGGCTTGGCATGCAGACGGCTGGAATGGCCATATTTGTAAGGATCCTGCGGCCAATACCTATTGTGTCGGGCAGCAGTCCTATCCAGGCGACATGATCGGCGAGCAGCGCGATTTGGCCTATGAGCAGAAGGCTTGTGGGCAGGCATGTAGCAAGCTGGGCAAGGATGTGCCCCCTTGCATGTATAGCCTCAATGCTTTCGGGCAGGACAGGATTCATGCCTTTGCAGATACCCCGGATTTCTTCCGTAAGGCGGATAAAAGCCCTGATGGGGTGCGCCGCGAGTGGGATATGCCGCCGTCCAGTTGCAGCATTTGGCCTTATGAGGAGATGTACAAGGATGAGGTCAAGCTGCCCAAGGGGGGGTACGATCCAGACAAGCGCTTGGCAGCGGCTCGGAAATTTTTTGCCAAGGTTGAGGCCGGTCGAAGCCTGGTTTTTTACTACGCCAACTTCAGCAACCCGTTCAGTGAGGAAGACAACAAGCGCTACGTGCTGCTTGGTGTTTCACGGATCAAGGCTCTGGGTGAAGAGCTGTTCTATGACGAATGCAGCCAAGAGACCATAGACCGATATGGTGGATTCGTTTGGCAGCGGGTGGTATCCAGCCACTATCCCGATCAGGGCATGCGTATCCCTTATCACCGCTATACGGATAGACCGGAGGTGTTGGAGCAGATTCTTGCTGTACCGACGAACCCACGAGTATGCAAGTACGCTGCGAGACATGTATCTGACGACGACGCCCTCATTCTGGTAGAGCAGCTACTTGGAGTTGCTTGCCGCCTGCGGGAACTGGGCGACGATAGCGAAAACTGGGACAGCCGGATTAGCTGGCTGCAATCAATGATTGCCGAGCTTTGGCAAGGACGGGGGCTTTATCCAGGGTTGCCGGCAGTGCTTGATGTCATCGGCTTTCAGGCCGCCATCCCTGGCTTCGTCAAGGCGCAAGCCAAGGAGGCTGTTGCGATCAAGGACGCTGTTTTTGCCTTTCTCGATGGTACTGCCAAAGTGCTTGAGGGACTTGCCCTTAACAGCGATGAGGTGCGTAAGGTCAAGCGGCAGTGGCAGCTAAGGACGGATGAGGAGCGAGCACTTTGTCGAGATTTGTTACCTAGGTTCGGCTTGGATGGCACCCAAGTGAAGCGCTTGCTAGGGGAGGACCGAACGACTTATGGCCTGCCTACCAGCTTGAGCGAGATCATCGACAACCCCTACATCCTTTGCGAGTCATATATCGGCGACGGACCGGATGACACCATTGGGCTCAGCAAGATCGAACACGGAATCTTCCCATCGCCCAACATCGCGCCGGCTTTCTTGTATGAGGTGGATGACTGGAGGCGTCTGCGTGCATTCACGGTCGGTCAGCTGCTCATCAAGTCGACGCAAACATTCCTCGAGCTATCTCAGGTCTTGCATGACGTTAACCATGAATTGAGCTTTGTCGCTGAGTGGAAACGACACCAGTTTACCGAGCGCTACTACGAGGTCGATAAGGAACACATGCTGGGCGCTCTCAAGTTTCGGGAGCACGAAGGGCAACGCTACGTGTATCTGCACTCTGCCTGGGAAGACGAGCAGCTGGTTTCGAAGTGCCTGCGTGAACTCAATAAGCGTGCCGACATCAGCTTTAAGGTCCCTCTGACGGAGGCGCACTGGGGCAATTACCTGCGCGATGACAGCAGCATCCTGAACCGAATGGACGCTGATCAGTACCAGGAGGCGATAGAGGGCCAGATTGCAGTCTGTCAGCAGATTTTTGTCAGGCCATTGTGTGTGCTGGCGGGCTCTGCTGGGACCGGGAAGACGACCGTTATTCGCTCATTGATTCATGCTGTTGAAAGAGTCCACGGCAGCGGCGCATCTTTTCAGCTTTTGGCCCCAACAGGTAAGGCCGCAGATCGCATCCGTGAAAAAACAGGTAAAGCTGCCTCAACCATCCACTCGTTTCTGGCTCAGCGTGGCTGGTTGAATGACAACCTGACTTTCAAGCGGCAGGGAGGTATGCGAGAGGAGGGTATCGAGACTTACATCGTCGATGAGTCCTCCATGCTCGACCTTACGTTGGTTGCCGCGTTATTCCGAGCCATCAATTGGAATTCTGTGAGGCGACTCATTCTGGTTGGTGATCCCAACCAGCTGCCACCAATAGGTCGCGGCAAGGTGTTTGCGGATTTGATCGATTGGCTAGGTAAGGACTATCCCGAGTGCCTGGGTACCCTGTGCACCAATGTTCGGCAAATGGAGAACCGTCTCCAGGAGACGGGCACCGGGATTATTGACCTAGCCTCGCTGTTCATTCTGCGTAACAGTGGTGGCGAGGTAGAGCTTCAGAAGGCCCATGCCGAACAGATACTTGTCCGAGTTCAAGAGGGAGGGAAGGTCGACGAGGATTTGCGGGTTATCTATTGGAGTGGCCAGCAAGATCTCGAGGTCAAGCTGGTGTCTAGTCTGCAGTCGGATATGCAAGCTGATACGGGTCTGACGCTGAATAACGAGAAGCCATATGAGCTATGGCGGGCAGCCTTCAAGAATAAGGAGGGGGTAGATCGCCCTGAGCAATCCCAGGTTATCTCGCCATATCGAGGTGAGTTTTTCGGTACTGATCATCTCAACGGGCTGCTGCAGGTCGCCAGTAAGGGGCGGAGGCCGGATCCACATCGGTTGATTGATGGGGTAGCGCTGTTTGATAAGGTCATGCAAATTCGAAATCGTTCGCGCTCCAAGCCTCTGTGGGCCTGGGATACTCATGGACGCTCAAACAAACCTGTAGAGGTTTTCAACGGCGAGCTCGGGTTTGTCAAAGCACATGCGTTAGATGGTAAAAATGCGTTTGCTCGCTGGTTCCGGATTAAGCATTTTCAAGTCCTTTTTTCCCGTAAAGAGAGTTACTGGATAGGCTATGGCCGTTCTCTGGGTAAAACACCCGATGGAAAATGGATTGAGGATGAGAAGGTGGAGGATAACCTGGAGCTTGCCTACGCCATTTCAGTGCACAAGTCTCAAGGTAGCGAGTTTGAGCGTGTTTACTTTGTGCTGCCCAAAAGCAAGCAGGCTCTGCTTTCACCTGAGTTGCTCTATACCGGTCTGACGCGTGCCAAAAAACACTGCACGCTTCTGATCGAAGAAGACCTTTCCCCACTGCTGACTCTGCGCCGCCCTGAAGCATCGCATCTGGCTGTTATCAACTCCTCACTGTTTGACATGAGGCCTGTTTCGCAACTGCTCAGCAGAAAGCGGGACTGGTATGAAGAGGGCAAGATTCATCAGACGCTTGCCCAGTTCATGGTGCGATCAAAGTCAGAGGTCATCATCGCGAACATGCTGTTCGAGCGTGAGCTTCCCTTCGAGTATGAGCAGCCGCTGTACGCGAAAGATGGGACGTTTTACCTGCCTGACTTCCTGGTTCATTGCCAAGGGCAAACGTACATCTGGGAGCACTGGGGCATGATGACCGACGAGGGTTACCGCAATCATCGGGAAACCAAGCTTGGGTGGTACGAAAAGCATTTCCCAGGTCAGCTTATTGAAACATTCGAAGGGGCTGAACTGAGCATGGAAGCAGATAGGTTAATTCGGAAAATGCAGGGAGTTCCGGAGTGAGCATTCTGAATCCAGGCGACAAGGTCAGACTGAAAGCCAATCCGGCGCGGGTCGGTGTTTTGGGTAACGAAACCGATGGCCCTACACACCGACAGCGAGTGTTGGTTACGTTTCTCGATGGCAGCGAAGATTTCGTTCTGCCCTCGACGCTCGAAAAAGTAGAGAACAAGCCTTTACGCCCCTACGAATGCATTGAGCGGGGGCGATTCAGTGGCGAGGATGATCTGCGGGCGGCGATTACGTTTCACCGACTGAGTGGCAAGCTGGCCAACCTGATCTACAGCCTCAATACAACCAACACCCAGTTTTTGGCGTATCAGTTCAAGCCGGTGTTGCAGTTTCTCGATTCGCCCTGCAACGGCATTCTGATTGCGGATGAAGTGGGCCTGGGTAAAACCATTGAGGCAGGTTTGATCTGGACTGAGTTGCGCGCGCGATTGGATGCGAAGCGATTGTTGATCGTTTGCCCGGCAATGTTGAGGGAAAAGTGGCGTGACGAGCTGGCTAACCGTTTTGGCGTGCAGGCGGAGATGGTTGATGCGGGAGATTTACTGAAGAAGCTTCAAACAGTGCGGGAGCGACCACAGGATGGCTTCGCGGTAATCGCCAGCATGCAAGGGTTGCGCCCACCTCGTGGCTTCAATTCACCGGATCGAGTCAGTCAGCGCTCCGTTGCCAAATTGGCCAGGTTTCTCGAAGATGCAGAGGTGGACGAGCCGCTGCTGGATATGGTCGTGGTCGATGAGGCGCACTATCTGCGCAACAAAGGTACTCAGACCAACCTGTTGGGGCGATTACTTCGCCCGGTTGCCTCAAATCTGGTCATGCTTTCGGCCACACCGATCCAACTACGCAGTTCGGACTTATTCAATCTGCTCAATCTGATCGATGAAGATGCCTTCCCCTACGAGGAGAGCTTTCGCTACAGCCTTGAGGCTAATGCTCCTATCGTAAGGTTGCGTGATCGCGTGTTGGCTGGGCCGATAACCCGAGCGGATTTCATCGAAGGACTGGATGAGGCGCTTGATGCGCGTTTTTTTGAGGATAACGAACAGATCGCCTACCTGCGGGAGCATGCCCCTAGCAACAAGCGGTTGGCCGATCCCAAAGGGCGGGCAGAGCTGGCCGACCAGTTAGATCGAATCAACCCGCTCAGTAAAGTGGTGACCCGTACCTTGAAACGGGATGTGCACGAAGGACGAGTAGTACGTGCGCCATACGCGATTCGCGCAACCATGAGTGGTAGTGAGTCGGTTTTTTACGAGCAGGTCACCGAGGCGATTCGCGGGTATTGCGTCACGCATGCTGTATCCACTGGCTTCATGCTGACTATTCCACAGCGACAGATGTCCAGCTGCATGGCGGCAGCCTGTCGAGCCTGGCAGAAAAAACATGCTGCTCTGGAGCAGGACGAACTTGAGGAGACCTTGTACGACTTACAGGGTGATCTACTAGAAGAAGAGGGGCCGCAGCCTGACGATATAGGGTCGCTGCTCTCGGCGTTGGTGGACATAGCCCGAGAGGTGGGCGATTACGAAACGCTGAGGCGCAACGATAGCAAGTACGCTGAGCTGCTGAAGAACCTGCGCAGCTACTGGGCTGACAATCCAGGCAAGAAGGTCGTCTTATTTGCTTTCTACCGGCAGACTCTGGCCTACCTTGCCGAACGTTTGCGTGAAGATGGCTATGTCTCTGTATTAGTCCAGGGAGGAATGGATAAACAGGAGGCTTTGACGCGTTTTCGCGAACCTCAGGGCCCCAGCATTTTGTTGTCTTCCGAAGTGGCTTCAGAGGGGGTCGACTTACAGTTCTCCAGCTTGGTCATCAACTACGACTTACCTTGGAACCCGATGCGTATTGAGCAGCGAATAGGTCGAATTGACCGTATCGGCCAGGAAGCTGAGCGGATCATGATCTGGAATTTTATGTATGCCGACACCATCGACGAGCGAGTCTATGATCGCCTGCTGGATAGACTGGATATCTTCACGCGCGCATTGGGAAGTATGGAGGGGATTCTCGGGGAGCAGATTCGGGAGCTTACTCAAGATCTGCTTACCCATAAGCTGACTCCGAAGGAGGAGAGTCAGCGCATCAACCAGGCCAGCCTTGCGATTGAGAACACCAATCGGCAGCAAGAGGAGCTCGAGGCTCAGGCGACTCAGTTGATTGCGCATAGCGACTTTATCCAGAACAAGGTTCGGGCTGCCAAGGAGTTGGGCCGGTACATCCGGGGGGAGGATTTACTCAGCTATGCACGCGATTTTCTGACCGAGCACTACCCCGGCTCGCGCCTTGTGCCGACAGATCGAGCCCCGATGGAGTATGACCTTGAGCTTTCGGTGCAGGCCCGAGTCGAGTTCGCTGAGTTCGTAGACCTGTATCGTCTGCAGGGGCGAAGCCAACTGTTGAGTCAACGTGCTAAACCGTTGTTCTTCGAGAACCGCCAGGGAAATCCCTCAAATGTATTCGAGCGAGTAACGCAGGATCATCCACTGATTCGATTTGTCACTGAACGTCTGCGCCAGGCAGGCAAAAGCACGGCAAAGTTTCCGGTTTCAGCGATCGATCTTGCAGCCTTTGAAGTGCATGGTTTTGAGCCTGGAGTGTATGTTTTTGGCGTTTACCGCTGGACCGTTTCCGGTACCCGCGACATCGAACGATTGGAATATGTTGTTCGGCCTTTTCAGAGTGACTGTTTTGTCGACGGGGAACAGGCAGAGCACCTCGTTAACACGGCAGCACTCTGTGGGAGCCAGTGGTTGAGTGTCGCCAATGAGTTGGACACCGAAGCTGCAGCTGCTTATTTCGATGCTTGCCGTGACCAGCTGGATGAGCGTTTTGATGGCTTTCAAAGCGCCCAAGGTCGGGAGGATCGTGATCGGCTAAAGATGATGAAAAAGGCTCTTCAATCACATTTGGACAAGCAGGTAGAGCGACTAATAGCGACAATTCAATCGCACCGCTCCTCCGGTGAGGAACGACGCATGCGCATGATTCCAGCAGCCGAGGGGAAATTGAAAAAATTGCGCAACAGGATTCAAGAGCGCATTGCTGAGCTTGAGCTGAAGAGTGGCGGAAGCTCTGACAAAAATTTCGTGACAGGTGGTGTCATTCGGTTGCTTTGAGCTCAAGGGACTGACATATGCGTGTGACGTTAGAAGAAAAATTCAAAGAGGCCTTCGCCAAAATAGGGCAAGTATTGCCTGCGAGACCTTTAACAACTCCATCGTCGGGGTGTAAGCCTGAGCGTGACGGGCGACACCAGCAGGCAGAAAACAAACCCTCGCGGGTTCAGGCACCGGCCGAAGTAATAGAACAGGCACCGGCGCCCCGATCAGGAGCAGTGGGGAAAAAGAAAAAGGTAGCGAAGGCGAGGCCACCCCTGTCCTCAAAGCGACCCAATGCAGCAGCTCAGCAAATGAGTGTTGATCTGAGTGTTTACCGCCAAGGCGTCCATCCTCAAAAGGCTAGAGCAGTCAGTAGCAGCCCTGACTCTCATTATGAAATATCACTTGGTGCAAACTCTGCACCTTGCTGGGGGCACTCTGATGGAACGAGCGAACTGGAGGTTCTGAAACTCGAGCTAACGGGGCAACAGGTTCAGCCGACACCGAAGGAGGGAATTATTGCTCAGGAGGATCGAGTGTTGGTCCTCGGCCTGGATTTCGGTAGCTCCAGTGTGAAGGCGGTTATCGGTGACAGCGCTTTGGAAAAAGCATTTGCTGTGCCATTTCGCAATGCTCCTGGATTGTCGAGCTTTTTACTGCCGTGCCGGGTTTACAAAGAAGGAGGAGCGTTTTCGCTTGAGGCTGGGGGGCGAGCATTGGCTGATCTCAAGTTGGCTTTCCTTGCTCACCCCTCGGTCGCTACGTACCAGCGGCGAGTTGTGGCGTTTCTCGCTCTAGTTATTCGAAGAGCGCGTGCTTGGCTATTTAGCGAAAAGGAAGCAGTTTACCGCTCGAGCAATATTGTCTGGCGAATGGCATTAGGATTCCCTACGGCCAACCATCTGGATCCTGAACAAACGAAGGAATATAGGCTATTGGGTGCGGCGGCCTGGATACTGGCCGGACGCTCAGAAGAAAAGATTGACGACGTTGGCATTACCGCTGCCATTCGCCGTGCAGAGGCGCTTGATGCGGGAGAGCTCCCGTCCGATCAGGAGGATGTTGAGCTTTCAGTCGTCCCAGAAATCGCTGCGCAGATCTATGGCTACGTCGCATCGGAGCGGTTTGATCACAAGGCTGCCAACAACTTCATGATGGTGGACGTAGGTGCGGGGACTGTAGATGCTTCGCTTTTTCATGTTAAGCGAGGGCGCGGTAAATGGGACTTTGAGTTTTACACCGCGACAGTTGAGCCACTTGGCGCGGTCAACCTGCATCGAAATCGTCTGGACTGGTGGGCTCGTGCTATTGAGGAGCGCGCATCCAATCGCGAAGATCTTTTGGAGGCTATTACAGCTGCAAGAAAGGTGACAGATGGCGAGGAAGGCATACCAGAACAGCTTGAAGCTTATTTCTCTGCAGCTAAGGTCCAGTTTTCCGATCCTCGTCAACATTCAGATCGGCAGTTTTACGGGAAGGTGTTTACGCAAGTGGGGCACGAGACCTACTGGAAGGCCTCACGAGGCCACCTGACGCGACAGCAGCTGACAGATCTCCCTGTTTATCTCTGCGGGGGAGGGAGCCGTATGCCGTTCTACGATCGGTTGAGAGAGACGTTGAACAACCATCCCAGCCTGTTCGAGTGGATGAGAGTGAAAGTCAGGCCGCTGACGTTGCCCAAGCGGCTTGAGGCTCCCGGGCTTGCGAGAAATGATTTCGACCGTTTGTCAGTGGCCTATGGCTTGAGCTTCCTTAATCTAGGGAAGGTTTTGAAATCGGTACCTAAGTCAGTGATTCCGGTTACCGTTTCAGACAGCTGGCGAGATAACTACATCGATAAGTAGGGAATATGGCACTGCTCATGTCTTGGCATTTCGGCATCGGAAAGAAGCGGTCTACTGAGCTCCAGCAGGCGGCTTGGGGCTGATTGAAAGAATCCACTCCAGCTTCTCGCCTAACAAGCGCCAGGCCTCGGTTTTCTCTTTTGCGTAGTCGTGGTGCAGGTAATGTCTGCGTACTTTGGAGCCGCCCAGCAGGTGGTTCTGGCATCGGTCGATGATTTCCAGTGTTACACCCAGTTCCTGCATCATGGTCGCGCCGGTGCGGCGTAGATCATGTGGCGTCCATTCCCCTTTGGCTCCCTTGCTCAGCACCAGTGAGTCGTCATGATGTCGGCCAGCCAAAGGCTTGGTGCGGTTCTTGAACCGGCACTGCCGGTCTCCGATTAGCTTGCTGACAGTCTTGGTGTCGACGTGGCTTTTGTTGTCTTTGCTAGGGAAGCAGAACGGTGTTTTGCCGGTTTCATTCTGCAGACGTTTGAACTGCGTGATGGAAAACGCTGACAGGAACACATGGTGATCCTGGCGCTTACCTTTATGGCCTTTGGTGGCCTCGGCCGGGATGAACCAGGTGCCTTTCTCCAGGTCCACGTGCCGCCACTCAGCCTTGAGCAGTTCTCCAATACGACACAGGGTGCTCAGGCAGATCCACAGGGCGCATTGGACGCGCGTATTGACCGGACGAATCCCTGAATACTTTTGGCCGGCGGGTAGGGCTTCGTAGTCTTTCTCCAGGCGTTCGAGGATGTTACGCAGCTCGCGAATCTCGTCGGGGGAGAGCAGGCGGTCGCGTTGTTCTTCATAATCGTGATCGAGCAGCTTACTGACATCTATAAGATCGGCTGGATTGCCGTCAGTCATCAGGCCTCGCCAGGGTTTGCGCTTCTCACCCCAGCGGAGCATCTGGCCAATGTCGTTGTTGCGGATAACGACGGTGCGGTTCAGGCCACGGGCTTTGACTGAGCGCAGCACCGCGAGTAGATCCTTTTCGGTCAGGTGGCGCAGTGGTTTCTTGCCAATCAGCGGTAGGACATCTTTCTTGAAGCTGCGGGTCAGTTCGGCATTGCCATCTTGGCGGGAGACGCCGTCGCGAATCCATTCGTCGAAGAGGTCCGCCACCGTCTTGTTTTCGGCCGCTTGGCGTTCGGCTTCGGCGATGGTCGCTGCTACTGCAGCTTGAGCTTCTATCTTGGAAGCTTTGCGAGCAGCGGTTGGATCGATGCCTTTTGCGGCCGTCGCTCTAACCTCATCACGATCGGCGCGAATCTGAGCCAGAGACTTTTTCGGCCAGCTACCCAGGCGGTGGTCGCGTTTGACTCCGTCCAGTTTGAACTCATAGCGAAACAGGACAGTGACTCCGCGAATACCGGCGCGGACTTTGGCGACCAGGCCACCATCCTCGCGAAGTGTCTTGCCATCGTCGGCTGCGGTTAGTGCCTCCAACTGTTTCGCTGTCAGCTTTGCCACTCTCTACCCCTTGCTTGATTCGGTTGACTACGAATTTTGCCCCACTTTTGCCCCACCGAACTGCGTGGCTGGTGGTGGACGGTATTGGACGCTATGGGATGTGATATTAGCCTGTAAGCCCCGTATTTACTAGGCTTAAGCTTGTCCGTCAGTGTCCGATAGGATCTATTGGAATCCACCAAATAAGCGCATGGGGTGCAAGGGGTAGAGTGTTCGAATCACTCCGTCCCGACCAAAAAACCCTAACGGGATCAGTAGCTTAAAGCTCTGATCCCGTTTTCATTTCTGGGCCTGCGCAAAACCCGCGCAAAATTGGCGCAAAACTATCCTGCGATTTCGGCGATATCGAGGTCTGGAACTGCATCCGACCAAACGATCTCGGCGTGGTCCCGCTGGTAGTTCTTCGTCATCTCTTCACTAGCGTGACCCGCTATCTTCTGCCCGTCCTTCCCGGCCTTTTTGTAGAGGTGAAGGGATAGGGCGCGGATCTCATGGAACACCATGACCAACTCGCGCCTTTCGGCAGCGCAGTGCAAGGTGAAGGCGAAACCCAATGTCTGCAATGCCGGGTCGGCGGCTTGTTGTACGATCCGTTCGCCGATCTGTCGCAGGGTGATCTGCGGGTCGGCTCGCTCCAGCACTGCAGCAGCCAGACACAGCAGTACATAGCGACGCCGGTCATAGTCCGGCAGGCCGCGGGTCGGAGCGGACAGGTCGGCCGGGCGCTTGAACAGGCGGGCACCCTCGCGGTCCACATGCAGCGGCCAGCCGGTCTCGCGGGCGAACCACTCGCGCAGGCGCTCGGCTTGGCGACGTACGGCGGGGAAATCCGCGTGCCCTGGCGGCATGAGCGGGCACATCAGCAGGCTGCGCAGAGCCCGGCGGAATTCGTCTTGCTGCTGCGCCTTCTGTGTTTCTCCGACATGTCGGGTGCCACGGCGGGACGAGGGTATGCTCATGATCTGTCCTCGGTGAGCCGGATCGTCAGCAGATGATCCCGGCCGGAGAACATCCCGGCTGCCGTGCAGATTTGGGCGCGGCTGTTTTCAGCCAAAGGTTCCAGGCGAATATGCAGCAGACCGTCGCCCGTTTGGCGCTCGACAGGGCTGTTCGGATCCTGTTGTTCAGCCAGTGCCTCGCCAAGCAATCCCAGAAAGAGGCCGAAGGCATGCACATCGAGCTCGCCCAGCTCCGATAAGCGTGTCGGGCGGCCGCTCGTCAATCGCCGGCGCGCGGCCTCGACTGGCGCGATTCCTCCGCCAATTGCTGAGCCATCAGCGCCCGATCCCGGCTACGATCGCGCACTTTCGCCAGTGCGCCGCGCGGTGCGGCTTCACCATACTCGCGCAAGCGCGGATTGATGATCAGCGGAGGTGCATCCAGCCAAGAGGTGCTCGCTGGCACGTCGTCTGCATCAGCAACCTCTAGTGAGAAGTGGCGTGCCGGGTGCAGCGCGAACGCTGCTTGCGCGAGGCGGTGGGCATCGCCGTCGCTGTCGCATGCAGCGAACCACTGTGCCAGCACTCGGAAATCTGCCGACCGGTCGCTGCGCCCGCTACGTCGCTCATTGACTGCTGCGATGGCGCTAAGCAGTTGCGGAATCGCTGAGCGCGCTCGGGCACGCAGTAGTTCTGCTTGAGGTGGTTCGTTGCCGGTGGCCAGAAACCAGCCGCGCAATCCTTTCCAGCGCTCGCGCCAGATATCCTGGCGACGCTGCGTTTCCTCTGTCTGCTCGCCAGTGCCGTCGGGGGCGGCATCACGCGCTTCACGTGCAGCGACTTGGCGTAAGACATAGTCGATGGCGGTGGACAACTCATGCAGCGTACGGGCGATGGCATCGGAGCGACGGATCAGATCACCCACGAAGCGCTCGAGATAGTCGATAAGCCTTCGCTTGTAAGCAACCAATGTGGTGGCGTCGGCCTGCTGCAACTCTAGACTACGTGCCACTCCAGCCATGAACGCCTGGGCGTTTTCAGTAAGGCCCTCAAACACCCGCACCAGGTCGCGTAGAATCTCATGTGCCTTGGCGGTATCAAGGTCGTTGACGGATCGCGCCTCAGCCATCAATCGCTGCAAGGCTCGCAAGCGGCTGTCGATGTCCTCCAGCGCGACCGTTTGCAGCTCGGCTCGATGACGGAGGCTCTGAGTGAACGCGGTCAGCCCGGCCTCTACCGCCTCGCCGCCGCGCGATAGCCGATAGAGAAAACGTGCCCGGTAATAGTCGTTGAGCGTGGATACACGCGTCATGTCCGGCTGCGATTCGAGATTACCCCAGGTCGCCAATTGAGCTAATGCAGCGGCAACCTCTTCCTGAACCGGTGGCGTCCGATAACCCCAGTTTGCTTCAGACAATACTTCGTCGGGCCGTAATTGCAGGCGGTACTGGCGCTTGGCAGCAGCGAACACCTCCATGATGGCGCGATAGAGAGCCGCTTTTTCCGCAGTGGCGTGGCGGAACAGATCCGCTGAAGCTTCCTGCCAGGATGAGTCGTGAATCACCAAATTCTGCCTCATTGACCTTCCGTGATCGATGAGACCATTCTTCAGTCCTGTTCGCTATTGCCAAGCTTTCCCTGTGAGCCAAATTACTTTGGGGGTTTCTTGTGTCGGTGAGGTGCTTCAGGTGGTGAATGTGGATGGAGGTAGAGCCTGCTGGCGGTGACTTGCCGTTCTCTTCGGGGCTCCTGAGCTAGATCACTTTCTGTCCAGAAGCCACAATTGACCTTCTTATTAAAGCACCATTCGGCGTAGTATTCCGCTGTGCCGAGAGTAGCAGCGACTGCTCTTCCAACGATAAGGATAGGACACTTGCCTCAATATCTTCTCGTCCGGCCAGAAATCATCGGTACTGTTCCAAATCAGGGCTGTTTCGTTTCGTCACAGCATTTTTGAGTGATAGGTTGGGAGCGCTGCTGAGACCTGATTCAGAGCGAACAGGTCTCTATTTTGGCTATTGTGGAAGTGATTAGTGATATTTTTGCTGCAAAGCATATCCTCTACGTACCGGTCCCATACAGGGGCTAGGAAATCCGTTAAATCCTCAAAGGTGGCGTTGATGATCTGAGGATTTGCATTAATGATGGAGTATAGGTAGTCCAGTGCGCGGTTAAGGTAGCCCATGGTGGCATATTTTTCTGGGGTAATGCAGTCTATGATTTCTTGTATTTCGGCTATTACATTGTTCTGATTTTCTAAGCGTAAGATTTTCTGTATGTAATTTGTGTCGTGGCCTGGTGTGCGATCAATAAATAGAGTGCAAGCTTGCAAGCAGCACTTAACTAAATTGAATTCATCTTGGGCAGGGTGTTAAATGGTCGGAAGTGAGACTGTAAAAGTGAGACAAGAGCAAGTACTTCTGAGCGGGAGCTTGGGCGGCGTCCTAAGTCTTTGGACGTGAAGTGGGCTGATGAGCGCGCAAAGCTTTCTAGGTTTCTGTATTTTGTTTTTTGAACTTTTTAAGCGCTATCCCCAAAATCCCTTTGTTAGACTTCTTGTGCCTCTCTATTGTCCATTTCCAAACTTTTGGGAAAAGATCATTTATTAACCATTGGTGTGTTGCTTCTGCGTTTCAGGCCTTACGATGCGATACTGTGACCGGATGTCCAGAAATATCTTGCAGAGGGGACCAGCCGTTAGTTACGTAATGATTGTTGTTAAGGTGAACTCCAGGATCGGTATAAGCATACATGATCACATGGTAGCCGGAGTCTAGATTCTTAGTTGTGTGAGGGGTAAAGACTTTCAAGCAGGATGGGGCTGCATCAAAGATGCAGTCGTCTGATGTGCCATGCTCATAGTCATGCTGATTGCAGTAGGCCATGATTTCGTGCCAGAACCAGCTTTCTATACGGCAGAGTCCGAAGGTGAATTTTTCTGTTCTGATCTTTTCAAAGCGCAGCATTTTCCATTTTTTTTTTCAAGCTCGCTAATGCGCGAGAAATATATATCCCAAGATTTTTCGATGACCCAGTCAAGCTCATCTACCTCTCTTCTTGTAAGCACCAGTTGAGCGCCGGAAAGGGTCAATACATACTTATCTGTTTCATGTAGGTTGATGATGAATGGGGTCTCGTATAGCGATTTGGCATGGTGCCTATGTTGAATTATTTCTATAAATTTTCTTCCGTGAATTGCCAAGCTAACGCCGCTCAAGTCTTGGCGAGCAAATTCTATTCCGCAGCTAAGGTGTGTTCTGTTTTCATTGGGAAGAAAGAAGCTTACTGAGGATGATTTGTTGCTTATTCTCCATCCGTCCATGATTTCAGTTGTTTTTTTCTCGGGGAATTCTTTTGATAGGGTCGCAACTGGTTTTGTGCATTGCAGAATCTGATGGTATGTTCCTGGCCGAAGAAGATTTCTACGATCTCACTTAAATCCCTTAATTTTAGATCTATTTTTGGTGAATGCCATAGTTCTGCTGTAATGCCTGCGTTAGTTAGTTCTTTTTCAAGCAAAATCCCAGGCGTCGATTACTTTTTTATATCTGACGCTGTCGCTTGTGCAGAGGATAAAGGTTTTTGTGTTCGAGTATTTATTGCTTTTTAGAAACTTCTCTCTGACTTCATTTATTTTCTCTCGGCTGATCTTGATTGTGTGCTTGCACTCGGCGACAATATATTTTCCGGAGCTGTGGTCGGTGACTATTAGATCTATGCCATCCTGGCTTTGGCCGGCGAGTCCATATCTAAATGCTTCCCCAAGCGTATGATTTGGGATATCTCTATAAATTCTTTCAAGCAAATGAAGGCAGAGAGATTCAAACTGGGGCCATGTGAGTTTCTCCAGGGGGAGTTCTTCGATTTTTCTATTTAAGGGTATGGCTTGTACTGGTTTTTTATAAAATCAAGCGCTTCTGGTATGCTGATTTCTTGCTTGTAAGTGTGATGGCTTTCCATTTTGGTCTTGGGTGTTTTTATAGTGAGGAGTTTGGTTTTTTGGAAGTGTGCTTTCTGCTGGTTGTTATTAGTGGCTTTCTGCCGGGGGGTGGTAGTTGACTGAAGCCGATCTGGGTTGATTTTGGTGGCGAGAAAGACGTGCACTTATTAAGCAGGTACGTAGATTTGTGCCGGTTGATGTGGATATTTCTATTTGTGTCTAGTACGTAGAGTGGCTTGTTTATTCCAAACAACACTTCTTGTACTTGATGCCGCTGCCACACGGACACGAGTCGTTACGACCAACTTTCCGATCTTCTGGTTGGCTGCCAGATACGGTCCTGGTGTTGGCTATTGGCTTCGACATGAAGGTTGGGGCCTGCCTCCAAGCGTAATCGAGGCAGATTCCAAACCTCATGCGTGCATCTCGTGATCCGAGACAGATACCAAACCAGCTATCTGCCCTCTCCATGTACTTCCGGCGTTCGCAGTGGTTTTGAAGGGCTGCCGCCGATTCAGCTGTGGACCAGTCGCTGCAGTGGATTGTGACGCCTGTATCACCAAGGCATACGGTAATGTCGTGAGGTTGCCCATCGCCACGAGCCCTCGAGACCGCTAGCTCGATACCACTATTGGTATCTGCCATCGTCTCCCCATTAAGCATCAGCAGCAAGAAGCCGAGGTCAATCAACCTGGGATCTGCTCTGGCCTCGATATCTTCGATCAGCCTTCCCAAGGCTGTGTCGGAGAAATGGGTAAGGATGCCTTCAGGTGTTGTTTTGCCTGGAGCCCCCTCTCGTCTAGCGGACATGGCGATATCGAGGTCTACCGAATGGCCTTCGGCAATTACAAATTTTCCGGGCGAGTCCTCAAACCACAGGTTCTGCTTCAGATGATACGAGAGAATCGTCAGTTCTTGTAAAGCAGACAGTCGGTCGGCGTACAGAGTGCGCCGATGTAGGTAACTCAGAAGATAAAGCGGGGTTTTAAGCATCTCTGTCATTGCATCAAGTGCAAAGACATCAAGCACCAGCGGTGGTTTGATGATATCTGTCTCGCGGTACTGTAGGAATTGACGTGCCTGGAAGCTCAAGGCTGGATAATGATCGGAGACCAGGCACAGAATGTAGATTTCCTTGAAGCGTCGATCAAACTCAAGTTCCGTACCCGTTGGATCTACGAATTTGAAACGCATGTCGGAGAGCATCGAGGCACAGAGATGCCCTTGGTCGTATGAGTCCTGGACACTTTTCTTGAAGTCATTCTTGAGTGCTTGATCATTGCCGTTGCGTGCTTCTAGCGTTAGGCGCTTGGATTTGGCCTGCAACACGATTGCTCTGTCGGCATAGATGACCAGTACGTCGACTTCCCCTAGCCTGTTGCCCTTGGTCTCGTAAATATCTACGTTAGTGTGTACATGGAGGCTGCCAAAGACGCCATTCAGTCGATCTGTGGCAAAGCCTTCAGCGAATCGACCACGATTGTTCATTGCGGTAGCCCGATATGCCTTGTCTGAACTCATCCAGTAGAAGGGGGATTCATACAATGCCTCTGCTAGGCTGTAGGGCTGAAAGAGCAGAAACTCGGACTGATTGAGCCGAAGTAGTGGTAGCGCATTCGATATATTGAATTCGCTCAGTGCGGTAAAGTTTTCGTTTATTTCGCTCGTGGGTAACGCAAATGCATCCAGCACACGTGTGACAATATGCTGGGCAATTCCTGAACGCTTCACTATCTCCGCGGAAGTCAGCAAATGGACTGGCAGGATGCTCCATTCGCTGGGTGGCAGTTGTTGCATGGCTGCCAGCTGCGTCGACAGCTTCTCACATTGAAGTTCGCGTGTTACCCGCACTACGGATTGGGCGGCCTCGATCGAGAAGCCCTTGTTAGCTGTTAGCCATGCGTTATCGGCTTTGTATTTGCGGCCTGCTAGATCCAGATACTGGAAGTAGTAGGCCGACTCACCGCCATGGAAGATTGGTTCTCGAAAAGCTATTCCATCTTGGAACGGGCTATGACCTTCATCGACGATCATCTTCCAGTCCTGCCCCCGAAACGGTTCGAACGACATCACCTTGTGTAATTCGGCGAGGAGCTGGTCTGTACGGATAATGTAGTCCTGCATGACTGGAGGGGAGGGTATCGTGTAGTCGATCGGTCCCTTGATCATCAGCCCAATGAGTGTCGAGATTTCAGCGCGAGACAAACACTCACCTGATGACATGCAGGACATGTCATCAGGGGTCACCTCATCGGAGTATTGGATGAGATTGTCGCGAAAACAGAAGTAGGCAATTGTGTTGGCGTACCCTGGGGAGAGGCACAGTGAAGCGAGTTCGCTGAAAAGCTGATGTTCGGTTCTGGGTAATTCGTTATTCATTGGTAAGTTCTTCCTTGAGCCCCATATCTGTATATGCTTACTCATGCGCGTCGGAGTGCTCGGTTTGAGAGAGACAGCTCAGGTCGGCTGCCAAGTCAAAAGCTCGGCTTCGCCTTTGACAATCATCTCGTCGATGAGCTCGAGGGTTTGCTGTCGATGTATTTGACGATTGGGCTCGTTCATGCGGCTAAACAAGGCTCCTGCCAGATCATTCTGCTCGGTCGTGTTTTGTTCGGTACCGAAGACCAACCTTGCGATGTGCCGAAGGCTCTCGTCCAGACTGGCGAACACATAGCGAGTTCTGCCGTCTTCACTCTCAAATAGATCAGTAGTCATTTGCTAGGAGGTAGTTCCCTTCCTGGGGTTGGTAGCAGGCTGGTCTCTCGCCCGAGCAGCCGAGGGGCTAATGGTTTTTCGCGCCATGGTTTCTCTCCTCGGCGCTCGCAGCAGGAGTGATCATGTCCCGTGGCGCCTTCCTTTTTAAATGCTGGTCCGGTCGATGTAGACGTCCGCCCAGGCATCCAGCTCTTCGCGTTCAAAGCCGATGCCCTGCAGGCCAATGCGCCAGCTGGCCTAACGCCGTTCCTAACTGAAACTTCTCATTTTCTGTTGACTGGTATCAATATTTTGGCAAGTATTGTTCGTAATCGATTTATGGATATCGCCTAGCGATACGGAGAACAAATTGTACGATCCGCTAGTCAATGCTCATCCCGGCATAGGCGCTCCGCACTCTTCGTCCTATTGGGTCGATACCGCAGGTATTGCTCCTCAGGATGACGGCCCGGTGAGCGGGCCGCTGGATGTCGAAGTAGCGATTATTGGCGGCGGCTACACGGGGCTTAGCTGCGCTCTGCATCTGGCCCGCGAGTACGGAATCCGGGCCGTCGTGTTAGAGGCGAATCAGGTAGCTTGGGGCTGCAGCGGTCGTAACGGCAGCTTTGCTCGAATTTCTGGTGGTCGCGTGCCGCTTGCGGAACTGATTCGACGTCATGGTCCTATCACGGCCAAGGCTTATTTCGATGAGATGTCGGCGGGCTTGAATACCGTGCGCGGGCTAATCCAGGACGGTCGCATTGATTGTGATGCTCAACCTGATGGCGTCTATAAAGTTGCGAGCGCTGCAGCTCATGTCGCCGGGCTCAAACGCGAGGTCGGGCTGTATAACGATGTGCTCAAGTACGATGCCAGATTCGTTGCTGCCGAGCAGGTGAACTCTGTACATAGCGGTGCTGAGTCCTTCGGTGCGTTATTCATGCCTGACGGATTCTCCATGCATCCACTAAAGCTCGCGTGGGGAATTCTGCGGATGGCCCGTGAAGCGGGTGCCAAAGTGCATGTTGGCTCACCGGTTACCCAGTGGCATAGCGACAAGGGAGATCATCGGCTGGTAACACCTGGCGGTGTTGTGACCGCCAAGCACGTGGTTGTGGCCACCAATGGCTACACCTCGCCTGCTTTGCACAAGGCAACGGCGGGGCGAATTTTGCCGGTGCATTCCCAGATTATTGTGACGCGCCCATTAACCGCTGAAGAAAAGCAGCAGAGCTTGATGGGTAGCGAGTGCATGTTTGATACACGCAACCTCTTGTCCTATTACCGGCGTCTTCCGGATGACCGCATTCTATTTGGAGGGCGGAGCGCAATAACTGGACGCGACGCGGAAAACCCTAAGCACCGCGAGAACCTCCAGGATGCTTTGTGCCGGAAATTTCCAGTCTTGCAGGGCATCGATGTGGATTACAACTGGGGGGGGTGGGTGGCTGTGAGCGAGAACTCGCTGCCTTTCATCTGTCGTGTACCTGGGCTGCATAACGTGGTTTGCGCAGGGGGCTATGCCGGCAGCGGTGTTTCGTTCTCGGTGCAGTCAGGTAAGCGTCTGGCGCAGATGGTAGCGGGTGATAGTCAGCCTACGTCGGTCGACTTTCTTCATCAGATACCCAGGCGTTTTCCATTCCAGCCGTTTCTGCGAGTCGGACAGCGATTGGCCTACGCGTGGTACCGCTTCAAGGATGCGCAGTGATCACCAAGCGATGAACCGCGTTTATCACTTCATTCAGCTTCCGATGGCGTGCAGTAAGTAGAAGCGGGGAGATTGCTCCGCTCCAATCAATAAGAAGAGTAATAGTAAGGGCATCCGCCCAGCGTTTTATTCAACTGTCTAATTACAACAAGCTCAGGAGTTGAACATGCGATTGATCAATAAGCATTTGGCTGCGCTGGCAGCGGGTATTTCTCTGTGTGCAGTGGCTCATGTGCATGCTGCGGATACGGTTACATTTGCCGGTTGGGGAGGTGCCTTGCAGGATGCTGAGCGTAAGGCCTACCTCGAGCCTGCCGCCAAGGCGCTGGGCATTACCATCCGTGAAGACAACATGGATGGCCTCGCCGCCGTCCGTGCGCAAGTGCTGTCGGGCAAGCCCAAGTGGGATGTAGTGGAGCTGGGCAGCACCGAGTGTGCCCAGGCTCAGCAGGAAGGGCTGGTCGAGCCGCTGGATTACTCAGTGATCGATGCCAAGGACGTCGACAAGTCTGTTGTCGGCAGTCACTGGATCGGCAGTCATGCCTACGCCACTGTAGTGGCCTGGGCCGAGGATAGCGGCCGACCTGTGGCGAAGAACTGGCAACAATTCTTCGATCCTCAGGTTAAGGGTGCACGTGCGCTTTACCGCCAGCCATGGCTAACCATGGAAGCAGCGTTGTTGGGCGATGGTGTCCCGGCAAGTGAACTCTATCCTTTGGACGTCGAGCGTGCGATCAAGGTGCTTACTCGGATCAAGCCGCAGGTTGTGAACTGGTGGAGTGCCGGGGCTGACTCGGCGCAGCTCCTGCGCACTCGCGAGGTCGATTTCCTGGCGATCTGGAATGGTCGTGTCAGCGATGTCAAAGCCAGTGGTGAGGATGTCGACTATAGCTTCGACGGGGCCTTATTGAGCCATGACTGTCTGATTGTGCCCAAGGGTACTGCAAACAAGGCCCAGGCCATGAAGCTGATTGCCGAAATCATGAAGCCCGAAAGCCAGGCCATGCTGGCAACACTGATTCCGTATTCGCCAGTAAATGCCAAGGCCTACGAATTGCCGATCATCACCCAGGAATTGGCAAAGCGTTTACCTACATCTCCGCAGAACATCGACAAGGTGGTCTCCGTGTCACCTCAATGGTGGGTTGAAAATCAAGAGGCCGTCCGCCAGCGATTCGCATTGTTCATCGCCCAGTGATCCGTCGCTCGCGGTCTGAGCGTCGGACCGCGGCAATGGCCATCTACTTACGATTAAAAAAGGGCGCCTGACGTCCGAAAATGTGCCGAGTGTGAGTATGTCCGTAGACCACAAGCTTTCGATGTCCATCGATATCGAAAATCTGACCAAGACCTATAGCGGTTTTGCTGCGCTGGATGACGTATCTCTGTCTATCAAGAGCGGTGAGTTTCTGTCTTTGCTGGGGTCTTCGGGCTCTGGCAAGACAACACTTTTGATGGCGCTGGCTGGGTTCGTTCGGCCGGACGCAGGCAGTATCCGGTTCGGCGGCCGCGAGATGATTTTCGAGCCGCCACACAAGCGTGATGTCGGCATGATGTTCCAGAGCTACGCATTGTTTCCTCACATGAACGTGTTTCAGAACGTGGCTTATCCGCTGAAACTGCGTGGCTACAAGCGTGCCGAAATTCGTCAGCGTGTCGAGCAGGCGCTGGCCACGGTGGAACTGGATCATTTGATCGAGCGTGGTATCACCGAAATGTCCGGGGGGCAGCGTCAGCGTATCGCTTTGGCTCGCGCAATTGTCTTCGAGCCGAAGATCCTGTTGATGGACGAGCCGCTTTCAGCCTTGGATAAACGCCTGCGTGAAACCATGCAATTGGAGCTGCGTCGCCTGCATGAGCGGCTGGGTATGACAGTGGTCTACGTGACCCACGATCAGCGTGAGGCACTGACAATGTCCGACCGTATCGCGGTGATGAGCAAGGGCAGGATTTGCCAGGTCGATACCCCGCTCAACCTCTACGAGCGCCCGGCCAATCGTTTCATCGCCGAGTTCGTCGGCGAGTCCTCCTGCCTGCCGGTCAGCGTGGAGGGCGGGCAGATCCGTTTCCAGGGACGGGCTTTACGCACCGCCAGCCAGGCAAGTGAGCTGCAGCAGCCCAGTCTGGTGGTTCGTCCGGAAAAGCTGCAGTTCGTCACCAGCGATGCTGCTGACTTCAACTTGTTGCAAGGCTACGTCAGCGACGTGATCTTCCAGGGCGAGAGCCAACTGGTGCAGGTCGAGCTGGGCGAGGGCATGGCTGTGGCGATTCGGCGCCCGACCCGCAGTTCCTCGGACAATCGTCTGCCCGTGCGCGGCGAGGCAGTGACCCTGGGGCTGCACATGCAGGACACGCTGGTCGTAGGAGAGCAGGCATGAGCGCGATCGACGCTGGTGCGCTGAATGCGCGCGAGCTGCGCAGCGCGGACAGACGCCATCGCATGTTCCTGTTCGGTTCAGGGCTGCCCGCGCTGCTGCTGGTGCTGGTCACCTTCGTGCTGCCGATCGGCTGGCTGTTCTGGCTCTCGCTGTTCGATGCTGATGGGCAATTGACCGTACAGAATTACACCCGGCTGCTTGAGCCGATCTATGTGCTGACCTTCGTGCAGACATTCAAGATCGCCGTCATTGTCACCGTCGTCTGTGTATTGATCGGCTACCCCTACGCCTATTTCATGACCAAGGGTCCCCACTGGCTGGCAAGCCTGGCAATGGGCGTTTTGCTGGTTTCGCTATGGACCTCGCTGCTGGTGCGCACCTATGCCTGGCTGATCATCCTGCAGCGCCGTGGCATGGCCAACGATCTGCTGATGGCCCTGGGTATCACCGACGTTCCGTTGTCTCTCGTGCACAACCTGACCGGCACGGTCATTGGCATGGTGCACATCATGTTGCCGTTCATGATCCTGCCGCTGTATGCGGCGATGAAGAGCATCGACCCCATCTACAACCAGGCAGCTGCAGCTTTCGGCGCCTCACCAGCGCGGGCGTTTCGCGATGTTTTCCTGCCGCTTTCGCTGCCGGGACTGGCCGCTGGCGCCACCCTGGTGTTCGTGATCACCCTGGGCTTCTATGTCACGCCGGCTCTGTTGGGCGGCGGCAAGGTACAGATGATTTCGATGCGCATCGAAAGCGATGTGTCGATGTATGCGAACTGGGGCGCAGCATCGTCGCTGGGCGTGGTGCTGTTGATCGCCACCTTGCTGATGCTGTTCATCGTCAAGAAGGGCGCGGGCTTTAGCCGGCGTAGCGAGTGAAGTCATGAGCCGAATCCAACAAACCCTCAGCGGCATGCTGCGTGCTTCCTGGCTGTACCTACTGGTGGTGCTGACCATGCTGTTCCTGGTTCTGCCCACTCTGGTGGTGATCCCGATGTCACTGTCGGATGCGCGCTACCTGAGCTTTCCGCCGAAGTCCCTGAGCCTGGAGCCGTTCTTCAGCTACTTCGCTTCGCTGGAATGGCGCACGGCGACCACGGTTTCACTGGTCACCGCCACCCTGACCATGCTGCTCGCCACCACCCTTGGCACTGCGGCCGCCTATTCGCTGCATGTGAGCCAATCGCGGCTGAGCGGCGTGCTGCGTGGGCTGATGCTGGCGCCGATGATCGTACCGACCATCTTCATCGCCATCGGGCTGTTCTTTGTCTATGCGCGCTTCGACCTGAACAACACCATCCCGGGGCTGGTACTCGCGCACACGCTGCTCGCCTTACCTTACGTTGTCATCAATGTCGGTGCCGGGCTACGCAGTTATGACATGACGCAGGAGCAGGCTGCGTGCATTCTCGGCGCCTCTCGGCTACGGGCATTCTTTGACGTGACGCTGCCACAGATCCGTTTTTCGGTGATTGCCGCCGCCATGTTCGCCTTTGCCATCTCCCTGGACGAGGCGGTGATTTCACTGTTCATCAGCGGTGGCGACAGTTCGACCCTGACCAAGCGAATGTTCAGCTCGCTGCGTTCGGAAATCGACCCGTTGATTGCTGTGGTGGCCACCCTTATGACCCTGCTGTCGATCCTCATGCTTTGCATCAGCCTCATGGCACAGCGCAAAGCCAAGAGGAGTTCGCTATGAGCGGAGTCGACCTGCGCCTGCGTGCCACGAGATCTCTGGGTGCATCTGGAACGGCCATCATACGAAGAAGCGCAGAACTGAAAGCACGGCCATTAGGCTACTGGCCAATGGGCGAGCCTGGTACATATCAGCAAGTATCGCGGTTCGCTGTCGGAAGCTCCGCTGCTGCACGGCCTATTCGTCCTTCAGAGCTGGTCAAGCCGATACAGCCGCCTCAAGCGAGTTTCTGGCAAAGGCCATTTTTAGTAGCGGTATGGATGAATGCGTATGTCTTTTCGCCACGGACCGTTTCGGGCGCACTCAGTCCGGCGCGTTGAATCGGGCGCCATCTTGAGTCATTTCGAATGAAACGCTGTTTGAACCATACCGTGATCGCCGAGCCTGACGCGGCAACAACAAGGATAACCCCATGAGCTCCCTAGAAGACTCGCCACTGTTTATCACCGCCCTGTCCAAGGGCCTGGCGATTCTCACCGCGTTTCGCGCCGGGCGCCCAAGCATGAGCTTGGTCGAACTGGCCGAAGCCACGGGCCTGAACAAAAGCACCGTACAGCGTTCTGCCTTCACCCTCGAAGCCTTGGGGTATCTGTACAAGGAGCCGGTGACCAAACGTTTCCGCCTCGCTCCCAAGTCGCTTGATCTGGGCACCGGCTACCTGCAGACCAGTGAGCTGATCGAGCGTGCTAACCCATACCTGCACGAGCTCAACCGCAGCGTCGAAGAAAGCTGCAATCTGCTTGAGCCGTGCGGCCAGGACATGCTCTATGTCGCTCGTTTCCCCAGCCACAAGCAGATCGCATTGCACATGCCCCTGGGCCGCCATCTGCCGATGTACTGCACCTCGGCCGGGCGGGCCTATCTGGCGGCGCTGCCGGAAGTCGAGGCAGATGCGATTCTGATGGCCTCTGAGCGCCACAGCTATACCGCCAGCACCGTGACTGATCTGGATAGGTTGCGCGCCATCGTCGGCGAAGCCCGCAACGAGGGGTATGCGTATGCGCAAGAAGAATATTACGCCGGGGACATCAGTGTTGCCGCCGCCGTGGTCAACGCCGATGGCTATCCCCTCGGAGCGGTCAACATCTCCGTGCCATTTAGCCGATGGAACCTGGAGGACGTGCGCAGGCAGCTGGCGCCCAAAGTGATCAACACTGCGCGGGCTATTGCCAGCGCGACACGCAGCTTACGCCCCGTGGGCTGACGCCTCGGGGAACCCATGAAACCGTACACCGCGCCGCAGGCCGAGGCCCGCGGTATAGGTGCCCCTTTGCCCATCGTCCGGGCCTAGTAATAGGAGTGCACAATGAGTCAAACCATGAAAGCAGCTGTTCTGCATGCCGCAGGGGAGCCCCTGCGCATTGAGCAAGTGCCGATCCCCCAGCCTGGCCCGGGCCAGGTACTGATTCGTGTCGTTGCCTGCGGGGTATGTCATAGCGACCTGCACGCTATCGATGGCGATTGGTCGGCTCTACCGCGACTACCGCTGATTCCGGGCCATGAAGTCACTGGTTACGTCGCCGCTTTGGGACCGGGTGTCAGCGAGCCAGCTATCGGTACCGCCGTTGGCATGCCGTGGATGTTCAGCGCCTGTGGCACCTGCGAGTTCTGCCAGGGCGGCATGGAAACCATCTGCGAGCGAAGGGAATCCACCGGCTACAGCCAGCAGGGTGGTTACGCTGAATACATGGTTGCCCCCGCTGCGTTCGTAGCCAGCATTCCCGCTGGCACTGATCTTTACGCCCTGGCGCCGATTCTGTGTGCCGGGGTCACCACCTACCGGGGCCTCAAGCGCTCCCATGCTCAGCCAGGCCAGTGGGTGGCGGTGCTGGGTATCGGCGGTCTGGGCCATGTCGCAGTGCAGTACGCCGTAGCGATGGGGCTGCGAGTGGCGGCGATCGATGTCGGCGCCGACAAGCTGGAGCTGGCTGGCCGCTATGGCGCCGAGTGCCTTATCGATGCGCTGAGCGACCCAGTGGCGAGCCTCAGGCAACAGATTCCCGGCGGTGTTCACGCGGCACTGGTCACCGCCACGGCCAATGCTGCCTTCGAACAGTCCGTGCAGATGCTGCGCCCTGGAGGCACCGCCGTATTCATTGGCTTGCCGGGCGGTAATGCCGACGCTGTAAGAACCTCGATTTCGGCCATTAGTGGATGGGAGCTATCGATCACCGGCTCCAACATCGGCACTCGCCAAGACCTTAACGAAGCTGTGGCCTTCGCCGCCCGCGGTCAAGTGAAGGCCCAGATCAGCCTGGCAGGCCTCGACGATATCAACACCGTTTTTGATCGCATGCGCAAAGGCCAGTTGGTCGGACGCACCGTGTTGAAAATTGCCTGACTCATCCCACGATCCTGATAGGAGTTTCCATGACTATTACCCGCCTGCAACCCAACCCCGGCCTGCTCAGCCATGCCCTGGTCCACAACGGCATCGTCTACATCACCGGTCAGGTGCCTGCCGACCGTACCCAGGATGTTGCGGGCCAGACCGCCCAAGTGCTGGAGCGCATCGACACGCTGCTGGCTGAGGCCGGCTCGGATAAGTCGCACATCCTCTTTGCGCAGATCTGGCTCAAGCACGCGGTAAAGGACTTCGCTGCGATGAACGCGGTCTGGCGCGAATGGATTCCGCAAGACGCACTGCCGGCGCGGGCCACCGTAGAAGCCAACATGGCGGCAGACAACATCCTCGTCGAAATTGCCCTGCAAGCTGCCGTCAAGGCTTGAGGCGCCCGCCATTGACATTGACCGGGCCAGCCTGACGGGTCCGGCACTGGAGAGCATTCATGAGCAGTATCGTTGCACATCTGATCAACGGCGAACGCGTGCAGGGCAGCGGGCGCACCGCCGATGTCTATAACCCGTCCACAGGTGCGGTAGTCAGGCGGGTGGCCCTCGCCGATGACGCCACTCTGCAACAGGCTATCGACGTGGCACGGGCCGCATTCCCGGCTTGGCGCAACACGCCGCCAGCGAAGCGTGCCCAGGTAATGTTCCGCTTCAAACAGCTGCTGGAAGCCAATGAAGCGCACATCGCCCATCTCATCAGCGAAGAACACGGCAAGACCCTGGAAGATGCCGTCGGCGAACTCAAGCGTGGCATCGAGAACGTCGAGTTCGCCTGTGCCGCCCCTGAGTTGCTCAAGGGCGAGTACAGCCGTAACGTCGGCCCGAATATCGACGCCTGGACCGACCTGCAACCGGTAGGGGTGGTGGCCGGTATCACTCCGTTCAACTTCCCGGCCATGGTGCCGCTGTGGATGTACCCACTGGCCATTGTCTGCGGCAACTGCTTCATCCTCAAACCCTCGGAGCGCGATCCAAGCTCGACGCTGTACATCGCCGAACTGTTGATCGAGGCCGGACTACCCAAGGGCGTGATGAGCGTGGTGAACGGTGACAAGCAGGCTGTCGACGGGCTGATTCAGTCACCCCACGTCAAAGCTCTGAGTTTTGTCGGCTCCACGCCGATCGCCGAGTACATCTATAGCGAAGGAACCAAGCGTGGCAAGCGCGTGCAGGCTTTGGGTGGGGCCAAGAACCACGCAGTGCTGATGCCCGATGCCGATCTGGACAACGCGGTGGGCGCGCTGATGGGCGCCGCCTATGGATCCTGTGGTGAGCGTTGCATGGCTCTGTCGGTAGCAGTGTGCGTCGGTGATGAAATCGCCGATGCCTTGGTAGAAAGGATCGTGCCGCAGATCAAGGCGCTGAAGGTAGGTGCCGGTACCGATTGCGGCCTGGACATGGGCCCGCTGGTGACCGGCGCCGCGCGCGACAAGGTCAAGGGCTATATCGATGCAGGTGTGGCCCAAGGCGCCAGCCTGCTTGTGGATGGGCGTGATCTGCAGGTAGCTGGCCACGAGAACGGTTTCTTCGTCGGTGGCACGCTGTTCGACCACGTCACCGCAGAGATGAGCATCCATACCGATGAGATCTTCGGCCCGGTGCTGTGCATCGTGCGGGTCAGCAGCCTCGAAGAGGCCATGCAACTGATCAACGAGCATGAGTATGGCAACGGCACCTGCATCTTTACCCGTGACGGTGAGGCTGCGCGGCTGTTCTGCGACGAGATCGAAGTGGGCATGGTCGGCGTCAACGTACCTCTGCCGGTGCCGGTCAGTTACCACAGCTTCGGCGGCTGGAAGCGCTCGCTGTTCGGTGACCTGCATGCTTATGGCCCGGATGGCGTGCGCTTCTACACCCGCAAGAAGGCCGTTACCCAGCGCTGGCCACGTCGTGCCAGTCACGAGGCTGCACAGTTCGCCTTCCCCAGCAACCGTTGACCCAAGTCGGGTAGGGCGCTGGCCCTGCTCGGAAGTCCCCATTCGAGGCGAGATTGACCATGAACAACGCGCACAAATTCTTTATCGATGGCCAGTGGGTGGCTGCCCGCTCGGGCGAAGCGCTGGATGTCATCAACCCTGCTACCGAACAGGCCTTCATCAGCATCGCGGTCGGCAATGCCGAGGATGTGGATGCCGCCGTCGACGCTGCAGCCAAGGCCTTCCCGAGCTTTTCGGTGACCAGCGTCGAAACGCGCCTGGCCCTGCTGAAAGAGATCCTCCGGGTTTACAACCTGCGCTACGAGGACCTGGTGCAGGCCGTCAGCCAGGAGATGGGCGCGCCGTTGCATTTCGCCCGTGACGCGCAGGTCTGGAGCGGGCGCGCGCACCTGGAATCGACCATCAGCGCCCTGGAGAAATTCCAGTTCAGCGAAGATCATGGCAGTACCCATGTAGTGCGCGAGGCCATTGGCGTGTGCGCGCTCATCACACCTTGGAACTGGCCTCTGAACCAGATCGTCTGCAAGGTCGCACCGGCCATCGCCGCAGGCTGCACCGTGGTCCTCAAGCCGAGTGAGATCGCGCCGCTGACGGGGATCATCTTCGCCGAAATCCTCGAGGAGGCTGGCGTACCGGCTGGGGTCTTCAACCTGGTCAATGGCACCGGGCCTGACGTGGGCCAACACATGGCCAGCCACCCCAAGGTCGACATGGTGTCTTTCACTGGCTCGACCCGTGCCGGCATCATCGTAGCCAAGTTGGCGGCTGATACCGTGAAACGCGTTGCCCAGGAACTGGGTGGAAAATCGGCGAACATCCTTCTCGATGATGCCGACCTCGAAGTGGCGGTGTCCAAAGGGGTAAAAGGCTGCTTCTCCAACTCCGGGCAGTCCTGCGATGCGCCTACACGCATGCTGGTGCCGCGAGCTCAGCATGCCCGCGCGCTGGAAATTGCCAAGCAGGCCGCTGAGCAGATGGTGACCGGCAGCCCGTTGAGTGAAGGCAGTCACCTCGGCCCGGTGATCAGCGAGGCGCAGTTCAACAAGATCCAGGGCTTGATTGCCACTGGCATCGAAGAGGGCGCCACGCTGGTCAGCGGCGGTCTCGGCCGTCCGGATGGCTTGGATACCGGCTATTACGTCAAGCCCACGGTGTTCGGCGACGTGACCCCTCAGATGACCATCGCTCGTGAAGAAATCTTTGGCCCGGTGCTATCGATCCTGCCGTACGACAGCCAAGAGCAGGCCATCGAGACGGCCAACGATACCGTCTATGGACTGGCAGCCTATGTGCAGTCCACCGACCTCAAGCGCGCCCGTGCCGTGGCTGCTCGCATGCGTGCCGGCTCGGTCTACCTCAACTACCCAAACTGGGATACGTTTGCTCCGTTCGGCGGATACAAGCAGTCCGGCAACGGGCGCGAGTATGCCGGCTGGGGCATCCATGACTTCTTGGAAATCAAGGGTGTGGTGGGTTGGGCAGGCTAGTAAGCCCGGGAAACGAAGGAAGCCCGCATGAGCGGGCTTCCTGGCATCTGCCCCGTCTCTTTTCAGCGGCGCAGATCACAGAGCCTTGCCCCATTGCTGAGCCTCACTGCCTTGACGACTTTTCCAGCGTCGAAACCGATCCACTCGATAAGCCAGCGAAGCAAGCCCGGCGCTTTCGCCACCAGTCCCTGGCTGCGTGGTACCGTCGCTAGGTCATGCCGCTGCTCGATGCAGTCCACCAGGGCGGCTACCACTTGTTCAAGCGCGACGAGCTGCCAGATTCCCTGATGGTTGTTCCACACCAGGGTGGAAGAAGGCCCATTGATGACGGCCTCCACATCACGTTTTCCTCGCCGTGCAGCAACTTGTCGACTTGGTGATGTCTGCAACGTTAGCGGCGGTCACCACTACGCTGTGCACCAGGCCCAAGTCTTCGTCGCCGCCGAGGTGCGTTGTCGCGCCGAAGTATACTGGTTGCCCTTCTTCGTCTGATGCATCTCCGGGTCACGCTTACCGTCCTTGTTCTAGGTCGAACTCGGCGCGTGGATCAGCGTGGCGTCGACGATGGTGCGCTGGCGCAGCGACAGGCCTCGGTCGCCCACCATTGATCACACTGAGGATACCGGCTGCCAACTCGTGCTTCTCCGGCAGGCGCCGGAATTTGAGGATAGTGGTTTCGGCGGGAATCTGCTTCAGGCTCAGCCCGGCAAACTTACGCAGGATGGTGGTCTCGTAAAACGCGTCCTCCATCGCTGGATCGCTGTAGCCGAACCAGTTCTGCATCAGATGGACGCGCAGCATCGCCATCAGCGGATACGCCGGACGGCCGCCTTTGCCCTTGGGGTAATGCGGCTCGATCAGGCAACCAAACCCTTCCACGGCACCACCTGATCCATCTCGATCAGGAACAACTCCTTCCGGGTCTGCTTGCGCTTGCTGGCGTACTCAGCATCGGCGAAGGTCATCTGCTCATCGGGATGCTCGGGCAACGGGGACGGCGTATTTCACCGGATTCGGGAGCCTTCTTCAAAGTTTCCTAAGGTGGGACATAGATACTGCTTATGCCGCTCCATAAATTATTTATAACCTCAGCGATTCCTTGCATTCATCGCGATTATAACTACGAGGGCCTTGGCTATAACTATTAGCAAGCCAGCTAACCACTTGCCCTCAAAAAATGTGCGAGATCACCTAAAGTAATTGCGATTTCGTCAGATACCCTAAAGAGCCCAAAGCTGTTGGGTACGCCAATCGTATGTTAAGTGGGTGACTCATGGACATGCTACGTAGTATCAAGCTATCTACCCGGTTAATCTCCGCATTTGTAGTTTGTGCAATCATCACCTTGGGTGTTGGCCTCCTAGGTCGCTCAGGTATCAATACGCTTGGAGCTACGATCGAAGGCATAGTCAGCAACGACCTCATGTCCGTCTACAACACGGGCAATGCTCGCGCGAACGCCTATGCATTTTCTAGATCCATGCATGGCGCCCTGCTAAACAAATACGCTCAGGGAGACCCGGAAAAATTTGACGCGGCCGTGCAATCCATGGCCGATTATCAAAAAGAGGTCGATCGCCTTTTCAAGGCTTACCGGCAGACACCTCTCGCTGATGATGAGCGCGTGGCAGGTGACCGATTCGAAAAAAACTGGTCATCTTATGCGCGAGGGGCAAACGAGGTAATCGCATTGGCGAAGGTGGGCGACCTTGTTGGTGCTGAGCGTTTGCTAGATCAGGAAGTCAGGCCGGCCTTCCAGGGAATCGTCGATGATCTTCAAATCATTGTTAACTCTAACTATCGTCAAAGCGGCGAATCTTCAGACGCGGCACGCCTCGCTATTACCAATGCTTTCTGGGTTTTGGGTATTGGTGTAGGCGTAGCCTTCTTGGCAGCTATTGTTTTGGGAGTGATTATCACACGCTCGATAACACGACCGCTTTCCGCCTCGATACGCAGCGCTGAGGAAGTGGCGGATGGTGATCTTTCTAAAAATATCGAAGTCAGTGGGCAAGATGAAGTCAGCGTATTGCTGAATGCACTGAATAAAATGCAGGGCAATCTCCGCGCGACTGTAAAAGAGATAGGCAGTGCGGCTGACCAATTGGCCTCTGCCTCCGAAGAGCTTAATGCCGTCACGGAGGAAAGCTCACGCGGACTGGCGCGGCAGAACGACGAGATTCAGCAAGCAGCAACAGCCGTGAACGAAATGACAGCTGCCGTGGAAGAAGTTGCCCGGAATGCGACAGGCGCCTCTGAAGCCTCTGAACAAACCAGCCGGAGTGCCGTGCAAGGGCGCGACCAAGTGCGCAGAGCTGTTGATTCGGTAGGGGCCATGGCGGATGAAATCTCAAACTCGACCGGCAAGGTTGAGGTGCTTGCGACCCGTGTCAACGAAATCACCAAAGTACTCGAGGTGATCAGGGCTATTGCCGAGCAGACCAACCTCCTCGCCTTGAACGCAGCCATAGAGGCAGCCAGGGCAGGTGAGCAGGGACGAGGGTTCGCTGTCGTGGCGGATGAAGTACGCGCGCTTGCCCATCGTACCCAGGCATCGACCGCAGACATTGAGTCGATGATGCAGCAGGTCCGCTCGGGAGCTGAAGAAGCTGTCCTCGCGATGAACAAAAGCAAAGCGCTGGCGGCCGACACGCGCGCGCAGTCTGTCGAGGCCGGTCAGGCACTCGATCGAATCACGGAGGGCGTTTCCATCATCAACGAAAGGAATCTGGTGATCGCAAGTGCCGCCGAAGAACAGGCGCAAGTTGCACGTGAGGTGGATCGCAATCTGGTCAACATCCAGGACCTTTCCACGCAAACAGCGGCGGGAGCAAACCAAACTAATGCTTCGAGCTTCGAGCTGTCACGCCTGGCGACATCGTTCGGCGTTCTGATCAGTCGATTCAAAGTTTAAGGTCACAACGGCTGCATTCTCCGCGCCTAGATCGAAGGCTTATCGGAGTCCTTGATAACAGAGCCAGGGCGCTGTGCGTGAACAACGCTCTTCTGTTCCCATGGCCTCCGGCACCGATGATTGGTGTCGGGGGATTGAGCGTCAGCTTTTGCACTGATCTGCCAGAACCGCCTGGGATGGCTCAGGTCGTTAAGTCTCCGGGCTTCCCGCAATAGTTACCTGTCAAACCCGCCCAGACTCTGGATGAAAAGCCATCGCAGCGGTGCTATCGAGTGCCATGGGCGTGGCGATGGCGGCAGCCTCCACACCGATGCTTGGGTCTTTCCCGATTTGTTAGCCGGCGGTTGTCTTCGTTCGCCGGCGCCTGGTGAATGGATACATCGCCATTGGCAAGCCGGATGCAATTTGCCCGGTGCTCCGCTAGCATTAGCCCTCCTTCCGCTACCCTGCTGCGACGGTTCGATGAGTTATCAGGTTCTTGCACGTAAATGGCGTCCGCGCTCGTTCCGCGAAATGGTCGGCCAGACCCATGTGCTCAAGGCCCTGATCAACGCGCTGGACAATCAGCGTCTGCACCACGCCTACCTGTTCACCGGCACCCGTGGCGTGGGCAAGACCACCATAGCGCGGATCATCGCCAAGTGCCTGAACTGCGAGACCGGCATCACCTCGACGCCCTGCGGCGGTTGCTCGGTATGCCGGGAGATCGATGAGGGCCGCTTCGTCGACCTGATCGAAATCGACGCCGCTAGCCGCACCAAGGTCGAGGACACCCGCGAACTGCTTGACAACGTGCAGTACGCGCCGAGCCGCGGGCGCTTCAAGGTCTACCTGATCGACGAAGTGCACATGCTCTCCAGCCACTCGTTCAACGCGCTGTTGAAGACCCTGGAAGAGCCGCCGCCGTACGTCAAGTTCATCCTCGCCACCACCGATCCGCAGAAGCTGCCGGCCACCATCCTCTCGCGCTGCCTGCAGTTCTCGCTGAAGAACATGACGCCCGAGCGGGTGGTCGAGCATCTCACCCACGTACTTTCTGCGGAGAACGTGCCGTTCGAGGCCGACGCGCTCTGGCTGCTCGGCCGCGCCGCCGACGGTTCGATGCGCGATGCCATGAGCCTCACCGACCAGGCCATCGCCTTCGGCGAGGGCAGGGTGCTGGCCGCCGACGTGCGCGCCATGCTCGGCACGCTGGACCACGGCCAGGTCTACGGTGTACTGCATGCGCTGATCGAGGGTGATGCGCGGGCGATGCTCGAGGCCGTGCGCCACCTGGCCGAGCAGGGCCCGGATTGGAACGGCGTACTCGCCGAAATCCTCAATGTGCTGCACCGCGTGGCCATCGCCCAGGCGCTGCCGGATGCGGTGGACAACGGCCAGGGCGACCGCGAACGGGTGCTCGATCTGGCCCGGGCGCTGGCTGCCGAGGACGTGCAGTTCTACTACCAGATGGGCCTGATCGGCCGCCGCGATCTGCCGCTGGCGCCGGACCCGCGTGGCGGTTTCGAGATGGCGCTGCTGCGCATGCTGGCGTTCCGCCCGGCGGATGCCGAAGGTGCGCCGAGTACACCGCTAAAGCATCCGGGAATCAGCAGGGCCACCACTGATTCCACGACCAACCCGGTGGCCGGCGCCGCCATTGCCGCGCCGGTCGTGCAATCCGTTTCCGTCAGCGCCGTTGTGCCAGCGCCGGTGGACATGCCTTCGCCAGCGTCGCTCGAGCCCGCGCCGGAAGCCGTTGCTGAGGCGCCGTCCGCACCAGTCGCGCCCGACCCCGCGGAAAAAATCAATCCTCCCTGGGAAGAGCTCGAGCCGGTCGAAGCTGTCACCACGGAACCGCTCGCCGCGCCGCAACCCGTTGTCGCCGAGGCCGACGAGGAACCGGCCATCCCGTCGGCGGAAGTGAGCGAACCGGTCGATCATCCGGCTGCCAGCGAAGCCCAGGTGCTGGATGTTGAGACCGATGCGGATGACGATGACGACGAACCGCCACCCGCCGATGCGTATTACGAGGTCGACGGCGAAGCATTCGATTATCTGGAATCGCTCGGCGATGAAACGGCCGACGACAGTGTTACCGACGCGCAAAGCCTGGCCGAGGTGCAACCTGCCACGGGCCTGGCGGCGGAATGGCTCGAACTGTTTCCACGCCTCGGCCTTAGCGGGCTGACCGGCAGCATCGGCGCCAACTGCAGCCTGGTGGCGGTGGAAGGCGATGTCTGGCGCGTGCACTTGGAGCCTACGCAAAGTGCGCTATTCAACGCCAACCAGCAGCGCCGGCTGAACGATGCGCTGAACCAGTATCTGGGCCGCACCCTAAAACTCGAGGTCGAGGTCCGCAAGCCCGAGCAGGAAACCCCCGCGCAAATGGCGGCGCGCAAGCGTGCCGAGCGCCAGCACCTGGCAGAGGTCGCGATCCAGTCCGACCCGCTGGTGCAGCAGATGATCCAGCAATTCGCCGCGGTGATCCGCGACGGTACGATCGAACCCGTTGAAACCCTGAATACCGAGGTGACCCCATGATGAAAGGTGGCATGGCCGGCCTGATGAAGCAGGCCCAGCAGATGCAGGAAAAAATGCAGAAGATGCAGGAGGAGTTGGCCAATGCCGAGGTCACCGGGCAATCCGGCGCCGGGCTGGTCAGCGTGGTGATGACCGGTCGCCATGACGTCAAGCGCGTCAGCCTGGACGACAGCCTGATGCAGGAAGACAAGGACATCCTCGAAGACCTGATCGCCGCGGCGGTGAACGATGCGGTGCGCAAGATCGAGCAGAACAGCCAGGAGAAGATGTCGGGCATGACGGCGGGGATGCAGTTGCCCCCTGGTTTCAAAATGCCCTTCTAGTTTGTTCGTGCCGCCCAGGGACGGCACCGGCCGGCGTTGCCGGCGAACTCGGAATCCTCATGTGCAACAGCACACTCCGGTTCCTTGTCCGTCGGCGCCTTGTCCGCTACCGCCCCCGAGCGCCCCGTTCCATTCTTTAGCCTGAACGTAGGGTGGATGTCGCTTCACCCATATACCACTGCGCCGCCGGTGGCATGCGAGGTATCGTTCACCTGCTTGAGGTGCCGTTACAGCGCTGTACCTTCTTCCGTCCGTTCTCAATCAAACCGGTAATTTCCATGAGCTTCAGCCCGCTGATTCGCCAACTGATCGATGCCCTGCGCATCCTGCCCGGCGTGGGGCAGAAGACCGCGCAGCGCATGGCGCTGCAGATGCTCGAGCGCGACCGTAGCGGTGCGCTGCGGCTGGCGCATGCGTTGAACGAGGCGATGGAGCGGGTCGGGCATTGCAAGCGTTGCCGCACGCTCTGCGAGGAAGAACTCTGCCCGCAGTGCGCCGATCCCAATCGTGACGACAGCCTGCTCTGCGTGGTGCAGGCGCCTATGGACGTGTTCGCAGTGGATCAGACCGGTTTTCGCGGGCGTTACTTCGTGCTCAAGGGCCACCTGTCGCCGCTGGACGGGCTTGGCCCGGAGGCGATCGGCGTACCGGAGCTGCTGGCGCGCATCGCCGAGGGCGCGTTCAGCGAGGTCATCCTGGCTACCAATCCCACGGTGGAAGGCGAGGCGACTGCTCACTACATCGCCCAGTTGCTGATTCCCAAGGGCCTTTCGGTGTCGCGGATCGCCCACGGCGTGCCGTTGGGTGGCGAGCTGGACCTGGTCGACGGCGGCACCTTGGCGCATGCCTTCAATGGCCGCAAGGTCATCACGCTCTAGCCCGCCCGGGTAGCGCGACCGCGCCGCGCTGCGATTCTTCCCGCGCTGCGATTCTTCCCGCGCTACGAGATTTCCTCGCCGGCGATTCGATAAGGCGTGCTGCGTCCGCCGCTGGGCAGGCGTTGCAGATAACCCTTCTCCGCCAGATCGTCCAGATGGCGCGTGGCGGAACGCTCTGGTACTGCGCGGCGCTGATGCCGTTCTCGAAGCTATGCTCGCCGCCATCCAACAGGCGATTGAGCACCTTGAGCGGTTCTTTGCTAAGGGCGTGTTCACGGTGGCGCTTCCAGTAGCGCGATTTCGCCAGCACCCGATCGATGCGAACCAGCGCCTGCCGCAGGCTGGCGAGCAACGTGCGCAGGAGCCCTTTGAGCCAGGCGCTGGTGCCTAGGTCGGCCGTCTGGCTGCTCTTCAGTGCGCGGTAGCCGGCGCGATCCTCGAGGATGCTGGCGGACATTGCATGGAAGCGGATGGCCTGGCTTTTCGCCTGCGCAGCGTCAGGCGGACTAGTGAGTGGCGATCCAGATAAACAGGCCAGCCTGGAAGACCACGAACACGGCCAGACAGGAAACGGTGAACCGCAGGGTGCCGTCCTCGCGCTTCATCGCACTGATCTGCTCTTCCTGCTTGCGCAGCTTCACATCCTGCTCGCGAAGGTTCTGGTCGGCCTGCTGGAGCATCGCCGCGGCGTCGAGCAGCTCGACGATCTGGATCTTTTCCTGATTCCAGTCACCGAGCAGATCGCCGACCTGTGCGGCGGCGTAGCTGGCCTTGAGCTGCAACGCGTCCGGATACTGCACGTCGACGCCCTGGCTGCGCAGGAAATGGTCGCGGCGCTGGCGCAGCTCGTCGTTGAGCACGTCCTTGAGCGGCAGCGTGCCGGCGGCGATCTGATAGTGGCTCCAGCGCTGCTTCGCCCAACCGATCGCCTGGGCGAGCAGGAAACGGCCGAGGCCACGGTTCTGCGGCTCGACCTGCAGATCGTCGTTGCCCAGGTAAACCACCTTGCGCTGATGGTCGGCCCAGACTTCCAGCAGGTTTCGATCGCTGTGCACGATCTGGTTTGGCAACTGCAGCGTCAGCCGCAGCAGGCTTTGCTCGCGGCTATGACGTTCAAGCCGGCCGAGCTGGACGAAGCGCAGCGGGCGCGGGCCGCTGAGGCTGTCGGTGGGCAAGGGCGCCAGGCGCAGCAGACGAAACTGGTCAGCCACAAGGCCCGCCCAGGGCTGCGCCCTGGTGGGTTCGTTCTCTGGCGGCTGGGAGGGGGTGTCGTTCATCGCGGCGTCCGTGACTGCGGTCCTGCTGTTCTGGCCTGCCAGGGTTATCGGCCGTTTTGTGCGTCGCTTAAGACGAGCGTGCGCTTGATGAACTCGACGATGCCGTTGCTCAGAGCGTTCGCCAGCGGCAGCTGCGGGTCGTTGTACGAGCCCAGTTGCTGTTCGCGAGCCGCGGGGACGATGCGCAGCACGTGGTTCATGCCCGGCACCAGCAGCAGTTCGGCGTCCGGTTTGGCCGCCTGCAGCCGCTCGGCATCCTCCACGGCGACCTGGATATCGTGCGTACCCTGCACGATCAGCGCCGGCACTTTTACCCGGGCGAAGGCGCTCGCCGGGTCCTGGCGGAACATCGAGATCAGGTACGGCTGCACGCTGGGGCGGAACAGCACCAACAGGGGCTGGGGCACGTCGTCGTGCTCGCGTCCCTCCTTGAGTTCGGCGATCAGCCATTGGCTGTAGGCGAGTAACGGCGGCGGCAGCTTGCCTTGCAGCTGTTCGAGCAGCAGCGCGTCCAGCGGTCGGCCGCTGCCCGAGATCGATACCAGCGCATCGGCGCCGGCGTTCTGCGCGGCGAGGCTGGCGATCAGCGCGCCTTCGCTGTGGCCGATCAGGATCAAAGGGCCGAAACGAGGGTCGGCCTTCAGTTGCTGGCTCCAGGCGACGGCATCCTCGGCGTAGCGCTCCACGCTCAGGCTACGCTCGTCCGGCCCCGCGGCCTGACTGGCGGCGATGCCGCGCTTGTCGTAACGCAGGCTGGCGATGCCGTTCCTGGCCAGTACCTGCGCCAGGCGCTTGAGGCTGTCGTTGCGCATCTGCGGATTGTTGCCGTTGCGGTCGGTCGGCCCGGAGCCGGCGATCAGCAGCGCAACGGGCAGACGCTCATCGCTCTTGGGCATCATCAGGCTGCCGTGCAGCGTGCCGCTCGGGGTGTCCAGCTCGACGCTGCGGTTGAGGAGGGTCTGGGCGAAGGCGAGAGGGGTGAGCATGGTCAGCAACAGGCAGAGGAATGCGCGCATCGGGGTCCTTTCCGCGAGGGTGGTCAGGGCGTGGCGGGGCAGTATGCGCGAGCCGGGTGGGCGGCGAAACCGCCGCAGGCTCGGTTATACTGCCGGCCCTTTTTCGTTTCAGGCCATCGCGGAGCCCTGCATGTCCGGCAATACCTTCGGCAAGCTGTTCACCGTCACCACCGCCGGCGAAAGCCACGGCCCGGCGCTGGTCGCCATCGTCGACGGCTGCCCGCCAGGGCTGGAACTGAGCCTGGAAGACCTGCAGCGCGACCTCGACCGGCGCAAGCCCGGCACCAGCCGGCACACCACCCAGCGCCAGGAAGCCGACNCTACTCCGCTATCAAGGACCTGTTCCGCCCGGCCCACGCCGACTACACCTACCATCACAAGTACGGCATCCGCGACTACCGGGGCGGCGGTCGCAGCTCGGCGCGCGAGACGGCGATGCGAGTCGCCGCGGGCGCCATCGCCAAGAAGTACCTGGCGACGATGGGCATCTCGGTGCGCGGCTACATGAGCCAGCTCGGGCCCATCGAGATTCCTTTCAAGGGTTGGGACAGCGTCGAGCAGAATGCTTTCTTCAGTCCCGATCCGGACAAGGTGCCGGAACTGGAGGCCTACATGGACCAGCTGCGCCGCGACCAGGATTCGGTCGGCGCGAAGATCACCGTGGTCGCCGAAGGGGTGCCGCCGGGGCTCGGCGAGCCAATCTTCGATCGCCTCGACGCGGAGCTGGCGCATGCGCTGATGAGCATCAACGCGGTGAAGGGGGTGGAGATCGGCGCCGGTTTCGCCTGCGTCGCCCAGCGCGGCACCGAGCATCGTGATGAGCTGACGCCCGCGGGCTTCCTCTCCAACAACGCCGGCGGCGTGCTGGGCGGCGTGTCCTCGGGGCAACCGATAGTCGCGCACCTGGCGCTCAAGCCGACCTCCAGCATCACCACGCCGGGCCGTTCGATCGATGTCGCCGGCAATCCGGTCGAGGTCATCACCAAGGGCCGCCACGATCCCTGCGTCGGCATACGCGCCACGCCGATCGCCGAGGCGATGATGGCCATCGTGCTGCTCGATCACCTGCTCCGTCATCGCGCCCAGAACGCCGACGTCCGGGTGGCCACTCCGTTACTCGGCCAGCTGTGACCGCCGCCACATTGCCTTACTGGCGGCTGTCGGGCTTCTACTTCTTCTATTTCTGCCTGCTCGGCGGCACGGCGCCGTTCCTCGGCCTGTACTTCGCCCACCTCGGTTTTTCACCGGCGAGGATTGGCGAGCTGGTGGCGATTCCCATGCTGATGCGCTGTATCGCCCCGAACCTGTGGGGCTGGCTGGGCGACGTGACCGGCCGGCGCCTGGCCATCGTGCGGTTCGGCGCGGTGTGCACGCTGGCCGGGTTCGCGTTGATCCTGTTCGACAAGCGCTACGCCTGGCTGGCACTGGTGATGGCGCTGCACGCATTCTTTTGGCACGCGGTACTGCCGCAGTTCGAGGTGATCACCCTGGCGCACCTGCGCGAGCAGGCGGCGCGCTACAGCCAGATCCGCCTGTGGGGCAGCATCGGCTTCATCTGCACGGTGGTCGGCCTGGGCGAGCTGTTCGACCGCTTCAGCCTGGACGCTTATCCCTGGGCGCTGATCGCGATCATGCTCGGCATTCTCGCCAGCAGCCTCTGGGTACCGGACGCGCGCCCCGAGTTTCGCGGGCCAGGCCTGGGCGAGGGCGGCTTCATCGCCCAGTTGCGGCGTCCCGGCGTGGCGGCGTTCTACCTCTGCGTGGGGCTGATGCAACTGTCCCACGGCCCGTACTACACCTTCCTCAGCATCCACCTGGAAACGCTCGGCTACAGCCGCGCCACCATCGGCCAGCTGTGGGCGCTGGGCGTGGTGGCGGAGGTCATTCTGTTCATCGGCATGGCACGGATACTCGGGCGTTTCTCGCTGCGCCAGGTGCTGCTCGCCTGCTTCCTGCTGGCGGCACTGCGCTGGTTGCTGCTGGGTGGGCTGGCCGGACACCTGTGGGTGCTGCTGCTGGCGCAACTGATGCACGCGGCCACCTTTGGCGCCTTCCACGCCGCGGCGATCCACTTCATCCAGCGCAGCTTCGGGCCGCGCCAGCAGGGCCAGGGCCAGGCGCTGTATGCCGCCCTGGCCGGCATCGGTGGGGCGCTTGGCGCGGTGTATTCCGGCTACACCTGGAATGCCCTGGGCGCGTTCTGGACCTTCGCCATCGCCAGCCTGGCGGCACTGGGCGCGGCGGCGATCATCGCGCTGCCGACCAGATCTACGCCGGGCTGAGACCGGCCCTCCGTCTACCTGATCCGCCGCCCCGGCCGTTACACTGAATGCCTCGCGCGCTGCCGCGCCGCCGCTCCCCGATGCTGGAGAACCGCATGAGCCGATTGTCCGTCTATCACCTGTCCAATCCGCAGTCGCCGAACAAGGTGCTCAGCCACTTCGAGGACATCGCCTCGACCCTCGACGCGGTAGGGGTGCGCTTCGAGCGTTGGGAGGCCGCGCAGCCGGTTCGCCCGGGTGCCGACGCGGACGTGGTGATCGCCGCCTACCGGGCGCAGATCGACCGCTTGATGAGCGAGCGCGGCTACGTCGCGGTGGACGTGGTCAGCGTCAATCGTGACCACCCGCAGAAAGCCGAGCTGCGTGCCCGCTTTCTCGAGGAGCACCGGCATGCGGAGGACGAAGTGCGCTTCTTCGTTGCCGGTCGCGGCCTGTTCAACCTGCATATCGACGACTACGTCTATGCCGTGCTTTGCGAGAAGAACGACCTGATCTCGGTGCCGGCCGGCTCCCGGCACTGGTTCGACATGGGCGAGGAACCGGATTTCATCGCCATTCGCCTGTTCAACGATCCGCAGGGCTGGAAGGCGTCCTTCACCGGCGACCCGATCGCCAGCCAGTTCCCGCTGCTGGAATACTGACGGTAGGTGGTTATTGCCGGTGGGTGAGGGTGGCCGCTTCGCGGATTGCGCTGAACCTCTGACCGCCTGTCGCGATCCTAATGAGACCGATCATTAGGAGAAACCTCATGGATGCGTTTGGTGGCGTGCTTGGCCTGATCATCTTCGCGCTGGATATCTGGGCGATCATCAACGTGCTGCGCAGCGGTACGGATACCGGCAAGAAGATCCTCTGGATTCTGCTGATCGTGATCCTGCCGGTGCTGGGGCTGATCATCTGGGCCGTTGCCGGCCCGCGCGGCAGCGGTTCCGCGCGACTGTGAGGGCACCGAGATGGGGATGACCTATGGCGCCATCGGTGCGGTGCTCCTGGCGTTGCATCTGTGGGCCATCTACCAGGTACTGAGCAGCGACTCGGCGCGCCGGGTCAAGGTGATGTGGGTCGCGCTGATCGCCCTGTTTCCCGTATTGGGATTGTTCAACTGGTTCGTGATGGGTCCGCGGGCGCGCCGCCTCGCACGCTGACCTCAGAACGCCAGTCTGGCCTGCGCCGGCAGGCTGGCGCCTTCCAGCTCCAGCAACAGGGCCTTGCGCGCTAGCCCGCCGGCGTAGCCGGTCAGGCTTCCGTCGCTGCCGATCACCCGATGACAGGGAACGATCACGGCGAGCGGATTAGCCCCATTGGCGGTGCCGACCGCGCGGATAGCAGTGGGCCGGCCGATGCGTTCGGCCTGCTGGCGATAACTGCGGGTTTCGCCGAAGGGGATTTCCAGCAACGCTCGCCAAACCGCCTGCTGAAAGGCGGTGCCCCGTGGCGCCAGCGGCAGATCGAAACGGCGCCGTTGGCCGCCGAAATACTCGTCCAGCTGCCGACACGCCTGATCCAGCTGGCGTTCCGCCTGCGTCCAACTCGTCTGCGGCGGCAGTCGCGTCTGCTCATCCATGTGCACCAGGTTCAGGCCGGCGTCGTTGCCGACCAGCAGCAGGCGACCGAGTGGGCTGTCGAGGTAGCGGTAATGCATGGTCAGGCTCCCGAATAGTTGTGCCAGAGGTGCAGCGCCGCATAGGCGCGCCAAGGGCGCCAGGCTTCGGCGCGGGCCTGGAGCTGGCGGGCGCTGATGCCGGACTCGCCCCACGCCGGCGCCTTCAGCAGGCCAAGGTCGGCCGCAGGGAAGGCGTCCGCCGCGCCGAAGCCGCGCAGGGCGATGTACTCGGCGGTCCAGGGGCCGATGCCAGGCAATTCGCGCAGGCGCCTCACCAGGTCCTCCGGGCCGCCTTCCACATGCAGTCGCAGCGCGCCCCCGGCGACCGAAGCGGCGAAGCGTTGCAGCGTCTGCACCCGTTTGCCGGGCATGCCGATGAGCGCGAGGTCGGCAGCGGCGATCGCCTCGGGCGTAGGAAAGAGTCGCTGTGGCTGGCCGGCCGGCGCGTCGGTCAGCGTTTCGCCGAGACGCTCCACCAGGCGCCGGGTGATGGTCACCGCCGCCTTGACGGTGACCTGCTGGCCGACGATGGCACGCACCGCCTGCTCGAACGGATCGAACGCGGCGGGCAGGCGCAGCGGCGGGTGACGCGCCAGCAGCGGGCCGAGCAGCGCATCGCTGCCCAGGTGCGCGGCGATCCGGTCGAGATCGGCGTCCAGGTCGAACATCCTGCGCACCTTGAGCGACAGTGCCTGGGTCAGCTCGCTCGCTTCGGCGCCGACGGTCAGCTCGAGGGCATGCTCGTCGGGCAGCGGGCTGACGGCGAACCAGCTGCGCACCTCGCCGATACGAAAGCTGCGGGCATAGCGGTGCTCGTCCAGCACCTCGACGCCCGGCAGTAGCCGCTGGGCGAAGAAGCGCCGGAAGTGCGGCCAGTCCCACGGGGGCAGATAGGGCAGGCGCAGCGTCTGGTATTTGTTGGGAAGGTCGTTCATGGGCCGACTGTAGCAGCGTCGCGCGGTCTGTCTGCAGCGAAACGCGCTTTCATAGTCGCGCGCCCGATGGCGCGTCCGACAAAAGGCGAGGGACGCCGGCGTCCTCGTAGGGTCCATTCAACTGAAGGGGCGACAGGGTTCGCGGGATGACGCTAACCTGCAGGAACGGGCTTCGGCGTCCGCCCGACGGCATGCCACCCGGGAACGGTCCGCCAACCGGCCGCTCCGCGCTTCAAGCCCCGCTTGATCCTGTCCGGCATCGCAGTGTGCTGGGAGGCAGCCGCCTCACGACGAACAAGGTCAAACGAGCCATCGCCTGAGAGGAGTTCATCGCATGAGCACAACCTTCCAAGATGATGTCAGCACCTCAGTACTGCGCCGCATGAAAGAAGGCGGTTTCGATTTTGCCCGCGTCCACCCGATCGAGTTCTACGCCCTGTTTCCCGACGAGGACGGAGCGCGTTCGGCCGCCACGAACTTTCGCGGCGAATCCCTGAATACGCAAATATCCCCGCGGGACGACGGCATCTGGCACCTGCAGGTGAGCAAGGTGATGTACGCCACCCATGAGGGGATCGACGACTTCGAGCAAGGGCTCGAATCCGTCGTTGAGCCTTTGGGCGGCGTGCTCGATGGTTGGGGCGTGACCCAGGAACTGTCCGCCCCCGGCGCTTGACTCGCGGGCGCCGGCCTCGATGGTCGGCGCCCCGCGCTCGACCTGTCGCGACCCTTCCGCCAGACTGGCAACAAACTGGAGGGTCCATGAGCGATATCCTGATTCTTACCCATGCCGATTTCTGTCCACCCGGCCACTTGGCCGAAACACTCGATGCGCAGGGCCTGGCGTTCGACGTGCTGCGCGTCGATCAGGGCGACCTGCAGGGCTACGATCTCGATCGCCCGCGCGCCGTCGCGGTGATGGGCGGCCCGATGAGCGTCAACGACCCCTTGCCCTGGCTGGCTACCGAAGAAGCCGCATTACGGCACTTCATCGAGCGCGACATCCCGCTGATCGGCCATTGCCTGGGCGGGCAACTGCTGGCGAAAACCCTCGGGGCTCGCGTCACGCGGATGCCCTACAGCGAAATCGGCTGGCAGACCCTGCGCCGCTGCGATGGCGAGCATGCCAGCCCATGGCTCGGTGGGCTGGCCGATACGCTGGAAGTGTTCCAGTGGCATGGCGACACCTTCGAGCTGCCGGTCGGGGCGCAACGGCTGTTCGCCAGCGATTGGTGCGGCAACCAGGGTTTCGCCTGGGGCGACAACGTACTGGGCCTGCAGGGCCACCCCGAGATGACCGAGGAACTGGTGCGCCTGTGGGTGCGCGACTGGGGGCACCTGCTCGACAGCAGCCAACCCAGTCAACAGAGCGGCGCGCAGATGCTGGAAAACCTTCCGGCCCGTGTGGGCGCTCTCAATCGGGTCGCTGACGTTTTCTATGGTCACTGGTTGAAACTGGCGTTACGGGAAACCGTCTGACGGGGGCTGATGACGTCAAACACAGGCTGATCTATCCGCGGTTGACGCTTTCAAATGGGGCGTTGTGCTGATCGGGAATTGCCATGCGTGCGCAGGTTTGGTGCAAGGATATTTGGGTTGTTCTTCAACTCATTGAATTGATTGGCTTTTACCGCTGGCATGAGGCTTGCGATGCTCTTGCTGACCGGACAAGGAGTACGGCATGTCCCGCAATTTTTTTGACGAGATGCACGATGCGAACGGCGACTGCCGCGCGCACTACCGGGAGTTCGCCCGCTGGCTGGCGGAAACGCCTGAAGAGCAACTGGCGCAGCGCCGCCGCGAAGCCGATCTCCTGTTCCACCGCGCCGGCATCACCTTCACCCTCTACGGTGACGAGCAAGGCACCGAGCGGCTGATTCCCTTCGACATCATCCCCCGCAGCATTCCCGCCAGCGAATGGCGCATCGTCGAGAAGGGCTGCATCCAGCGCGTCCAGGCGCTGAACATGTTCCTCGCCGACCTCTACCACGAGCAGCGCATCATTAAGGCCGGGATCATTCCCGCGGAGCAGGTGCTGGCGAACGAGGGCTACCAGCTGGCGATGCGCGGGCTGAACCTGCATCGCGACATCTACGCGCACATCGCCGGGGTGGACCTGGTGCGCGACGGTGACGGTAGCTACTACGTGCTGGAAGACAACCTGCGCACGCCAAGCGGCGTCAGCTACATGCTCGAAGACCGCAAGATGATGATGCGGCTGTTCCCCGAGCTGT
>JADHEE010000122.1_pt1 | contig 46582 bp, 34 predicted proteins | sample 8952401 | NCBI WGS metagenome assembly JADHEE01 (sample SAMN16124438, study PRJNA663242) | bioreactor sludge metagenome | isolation source: sludge (ammonium) | place: India:Bengaluru | collected 2019-02-28 | reverse complement strand
GCCTGCAGCATCATCAGCAGCATGGTGAAGGCGGTACTCAGCGCCATCCCCGCCAGCAGCATCCGGTGCGGCGAGAAGCCGCCCCGTCCGGCGGCAATCATGATGATCAGCAGCGTGACCGCCGCACCGATACTGCCCGCAGGCATCAGCCAGCCGAAGGCATTACCCGGCACGAAGAAGAGCATCAACACCACGCCGAACGCTGCACCGGAGCTGATCCCCAGCACTTCCGGGCTTGCCATCGGGTTGCCGGTCAAACGCTGGATAATGCAGCCCGCTACCGCCAGCATCACCCCGGCAATCAGCGCGGCGAAGATACGCGGCGCGCGCCACGGCAGCAGCTCATCGAGCATTGCCCCGCTCGCCCAGTGCCAGCCCTGGGCATCACGGCCAAACGCCAGCGCCGCAATCACCGCCAGCATCAGTACTGCGCCACCCGCCAGGGCAAACCACAAGACATGATGACGTTCGGCGCTCACTTTATCGCCCGCGTTCATCGCCGGGGCGCTCATGCTGCGCAGGCGTGGCAGCAGCCACAGCAGCAGCGGCGCGCCAATCAGCGCCGTGACCGAACCGGTCGAGACTTCCACCCATACCCGCGTCAGCCAGAGGATCACCTGGTCAGAAAGCCAGAGGATCAGGGCACCAATCAGCGGGGCGAGGATCAGCCGGGAGAGCAAACGGCGCGCGCCGAGCATTTTTGCCAGCAGCGGCGCGAACAGGCCGATAAAACCGATGATGCCGACCGCATTCACCAGCAGGGCACTGATGACAATCGCCAGCGTCAGCGCCGCCAGACGGGCCAGCGACAGCGCCAGACCGAGGTTGCGCGCCACGCCATCGTCCAGCCCCATTAGGGTAAGCGGACGCAGCAGCAGCAGGGTCAACAGCACGCCGCCGAGCAGCTGCGGCCACAGACGCTGGACGATGCTCCAGTCGGTTTGTGTCAGCGTCCCGGTGCTCCAGAGGAACATACTCTGCAACTGGTCATGATGGAAGATCACCAGCAGCTGGTTGACCGCGCCGCAGTAGAGGCTCACCACCAGCCCGGCGAGGATCAGCGTCACCGGCGAGAGGCGTTTACCCCAGGCCACGCCAAAGACAATCGCGCCGACGACGCAAGCGCCCACCAGCGCGGCAAACTGCGCCGCCAGTACGCCCGGGAGCGCCCACAGCGTGATGATCGTCATCCCCAGTTGGGCACCCGTCGCCACGCCAAGGGTCGTCGGCTCTGCCAGCGGGTTACGTAATACCTGCTGGAAGAGCACGCCCACCAGCCCAAGCCCTGCGCCCACCAGCAGCGAGATCGCCAGCCGCGGCAGCAGGCTGTAGTGGAACAGCATCTGTTGAATATTGTCGATATCGGGGGCGATTAAGGCACTCCCCCACTGCGCGCGCGGCAGCGCCAGATTCAGGTTCCACCAGGTTAGGCCCAGCGCGACCACCACTAGCAGCGCCATCAGCAGCGCCGGGAAAAGGGTTATCCGTGACTTCATGCCTGGCCTCCCAGCGCGCTGTCCAGCACACGGGCAAAGTGCATCGCCGACAGGGTGGCGCCGTAAAACCACACCGCGGGCACGCGCTTGACGCGCTGCTGGCGGACAAACGGCATCGCCTGCCACAGCGGCGTCGCCATCAAGGTCTGCATCTCGCGCTCATTGCCATGATCGAAGCACAGCACATCCACATCACGGAACATGGCCAGACGGTCGATGCCCACGGTGGTACTGCCCCAGAAGGTCATCTCCCCTTCCCAGGCGTTTTTAATCCCATAGCGATCCAGCACTTCCTGGAACAGGCAGTTGTTGCCAAACACCAGCATATGGCGGGCATCGAGCAGGGTCACCATCAGCAGCGGTCGGTCGCCACGGCCAGCAAAACGCGGTTTGTAGCTGTCGATCACGCTGTCAAAATGATCCAGATGCGAACGGGCAGCCGCTTCCAGGTTCAGCAGTTGTGCCATCTCGGTTAAGGATTTGCGGGCGTTGGCCAGCGGTTTTTTACCGTCGCTAAAGGCGAACCCGCGCCCCGGCGCAATCCGCGCCAGCTTCTCTTCTGATGGCCCATACCCTGCCGACCAGACCAGGTACGACGGTTTCATCTGCGTGAGCAGTTCGAGATTAGGCTCAGTACGCAGGCCAATGTCGATCACCGTTTCCGGCAGCCGAGGCTCGTTCACCCACAGGCTGTAGTTGGGAATGTCGGCCACGCCGTAGGGGGTGACGCCAAGCGCCAGCAGCAGCTCGACCGGCAACCACTCGAGGGCCACAATGCGATGAGGATCGACGGCCGCGGCGGCATGCGCCGTGCCCATTTTCCACAGCAGCGGCGAGAGGGCCATGGCCGTCAACAGACGACGACGGCTAATATGTGTTAACTCAGGCATCAATAGACAAAGCTCACCGGTGCCGCTCCGGCAGGATGCGGCAGGATCCCCATTGGGATCCCGTAAATGTGTTCCAGCGTTTCACTGCGCATCAGCTCGGCAGGCGTACCCTGGGCAATCATCTCGCCACCGCGCAGCGCCACCAGATAGTCGCAGTAACGCGCCGCCATGTTGATGTCGTGCAGCACCGCAATCACCGTCAGCCCACGCTGCTGGCTTAAGCGATGCACCAGCGCCAGCACGTCCACCTGATGGGCAATGTCGAGAGCCGAGGTCGGTTCATCCAGCAGTAAACAACGGCTGTCCTGCGCCACCAGCATGGCGATCCACGCGCGCTGGCGTTCGCCGCCGGACAGGCTATCCACCAGCCGATGGGCCAGCGGCTTTAATCCCACCAGCGTAATCGCCTCTTCCACTTTCTCGCGGTCGGCCACGCCGAAGCGGCCTAATGCACCGTGCCAGGGATAACGGCCAATCGCCACCAGTTCGCGCACGGTCATACCTTCCGCCTGTGGCAGTTGCTGGGGCAGATAGGCGACCTTGCGGGCAAAGGCTTTGCTGTTCCAGCTCTCCAGCGGCTGTCCGTCGAGCAGAATATCGCCCTCAGACGGCGGCTGATGGCGGCCAAGCATTTTCAGTAAGGTGGATTTGCCGGAGCCGTTATGGCCGATCAGACCCGTCACCTGGCCTGCGGGAAAGGTCAGCGAAAGCGGATGCAGCAGCGTGCGTCCTGGAACGCGAAAGGAGATGCTATCGAGTGCAAAAGTGGTATCAGATTGCGGGTTGTTTTCCTGCATGTTAGCCAACTTAAGTAAAGAAAAGGGCACGAAAATCGTGCCCAAATTTAAAGATCAGAAGCGGAAGGTCGCGGTCGCAACAACCTGGCGCTCTGCACCCCAGAAGCAACCATAGGTGTTGAAGCAGCTGGCGACATATTCACGATCCAGCAGGTTGTTCACGTGCAGCGCCACGTTCGAGCCCGCCATGCCAACACGCGCCAGATCGTAACGGACCAACGCATCCATCACGGCATAGCTACCTACCTTGAAGGAGTTCGCCGGATCGCCATAGCTGGAGCTGGAGAAGCGACCGCCAGTACCCAGCGTCAGGCCAGAGAGCGCGCCATCATAGAAGGTATAATCCCCCCACAGCGAGGCCATGTGCTCAGGCACCTGTGCCGGGGTGTTGCCTTTGTAGGTGGTGTCGGTGGTGTACTCCACGTCGGTGTAGGTGTAAGAACCCACGACGTTGACGCTGGCAGACAATGCCGCTTTGGCTTCAATTTCCACGCCACGCGCGCGGATCTCGCCACCTTCAACCGAGAAGAATGAATTTCCCGAAGGATCGGCCATCAGGTTGTTGGTTTTAGTCAGCTGATACAGCGCACCGGTCAGAACGATTGGACGATCGCTCGGGACATACTTCACGCCCACTTCGTACTGCTTACCTTTCGACGGGGCAAATGGCTTCCCTTGTGCATCAGTCTGGGAAGACGGCTCGAAGGATTCGCTGTAGCTGAAGTAAGGAGTAACGCCGTTATCGAACAGGTAGTTAACGCCGCCACGCCAGGTGAACTGGTTGTCATCACGTGATGCAGTGGTGCCTGCGACGCGGTTAATTGAGTCCTGATCGGCCCAGTCATAACGACCGCCCAGGGTGACCAGCACTTTATCCCACTGCGCCTGGTCCTGGACGTAGAGACCGGTCTGCTGCTGCTTGTTCAGGATCTGATACGGGCCGGAATTAGCTGGGTTTTTCGAGCCGAAATCGAAATCGCTATAGACCGGGTTGTAGAGATCCAACAGCGGGACGGAACCGTCATAGCCAAACCAGGCGTTGATGTCGTTACGCATGCGCATAAAGTCAACGCCGGTCAGCAGGATATGGTCAATCTCGCCGGTAGCGAATTTGCTCTGCAACTGGGTATCGACGGTGAAGTTTTGCAGCTTCTCATCGTCAACCACGTATTTACGCGCCAGGTAATGGCCTTTGTCCGCAGGTGACAACGCATTACACAGGGCGTTGCCACTGTTCGCTGCATCGGAGCACACCCCGTAGCCATAGACGCTGTTCTGTGAGGTTTTGTTCTCGGCAAAACGCAGGTTCTGACGCAAGGTGAAGGTGTCGTTGAATTCGTGATCGAAGCTATACCCGACCATTTTCTGGTTACGGGAATAGGTGTTGTTTTTCGCGCCTTCATTGAAGTCGGTCGGCAGGCGATCGCCGTTTGGCAGCGGATCAACCGTGCCCTCTTTCGGCAGCCAGCCGTAGTAACCTGTCTCCGGTTCGTTCTGGAAATAGGAGAGGAAGGTGAAGTTGGTTTTATCATCCGGACGCCAGGAGAAAGATGGCGCAATGGCATAACGTTGCTCGCCTTTACCTTCCTGCTGCGAATTGTTCGAACGCGCCAGGCCCGTCAGACGATAGGAGTAGACCCCGTCATCATCCAGCGCATCACTGAAGTCAAACCCGGTCTGGAACAGGCTGTCAGTCCCGGCCTTGAACTGGATCTCTTTCAGCGGCTCTGTCAGCGGACGTTTGCTGACCATGTTCAGCAGGCCACCCGGGCTGCTTTTGCCGTACAGAACGGAGGTTGGACCGCGCATGACTTCAGCGCGCTCGATCATATAGGGGTCAATTACCGCGTCGTTATAGAAGTTGCCCTGCATCTTCATACCGTCGAGGTAGTTGTTCTGGCTTTGGCCCTCGGCAGCAAAACCACGAATAATCAGATAGTCATAGGTGTTTGACGCGCCGCGCGTGCCTACTGCCACCCCTGGCGTGTAGCTCAGTGCTTCTTTCACCGAGCGTGGCTGGTGCAGCGCCATCTCTTCCGCGGTCACCACGGAAATCGACTGCGGTACCTTCTCAATGGAGGTATCGGTCTTGGTCCCGGTGGCTGACTGGCGTGCCGCAATGGTCGCGGCCGGACCCCAGGCACTTTCCTGCGCAGCTGGTGCTGCGGTTACGGTGATGGTTTCTTCTTTTTTAGGGGTGTCAGCAGCCTGAGCGTAAGCAGACATGCCGCTAACCGCTGTGGCTACAACGACTGCGATTTTACGCAGCGAAGATTGCATTGGCTGAGCAGTTTTTGAATGCGCCATTGGTATGTCTCTGATGGAAGCGTGAATGATAACGTAAACGAGAATTATTATTATGACCGCAGCATATTATGCGAAACATTCACGGCATAGCAAGTGATATGCGGCCCTACAGGAATTGAGGGTATAAGAATTAAACAATGGAAAATGCAGGGTTAATAAACGAGGGGTTTTACTGTTGAAGGGATGTTGAATTGAGGTGAAAAGTCCCTCTCCCGCAGGAGAGGGACTGATGATTAATTACCGCCGAACATATCCTTGATCCAGCCTGCGACACCGTCGCTGTCTTTCTTCTCATTCTGCTGCTGCGGCTGTTGTTGCTGCTGCTGCTGCGGCTGCTGAGGAGAAGACTGCTCAAACGGGTTGCCCGTCGGCTCCGGTACTGGCGCCTGGCACAGGGAGTCCGGGTTCGCGGTCCAGACCGGAACGCTACGCATTCCGCCACCACACACGAAGTTACCCGACTCATCCACGCCCATGTTCACGATATCTTCCGGTGGCGTCAGGGTTAACGGAACCGGCGACTGGTTAGCCAGATAGCGCTGGTAAATCGACATCGCCCCGCTGGCACCATACAGTTTCGTCGGCTGGTTGTTGTCGCGTCCTACCCAGGTGATCACCACTTCACGCCCGTCGATGCCCGCAAACCAGGTATCGACGTTGTTGTTGGTGGTCCCGGTTTTACCCGCCAGATGCAGACCCGGATACTTCGCGCCAAGCTGGCGACCGGTCCCGCGCTGCACCACCTGCTGCATGGTCCACAGCGTCATATACGCGGCCTGCGCCGGTACGGCACGCTCAGCCTGCGGGAAGCTCTGGTACAGCGGGGTGCCATCTTCGGCAATTACCGAACGCAGCGCAGAGAGCGGTGCACGGTTACCGCCGCTGGCGATGGTCTGGAACGCCTGCGCCACTTCGATCGGCGTCAGGTTCAACGCCCCTAACAGCATGGCCGGAACCGGATGCAGCTGATCTTTCGGCACACCCAGCTTCTGCCAGGTATCGGTAACGGCTGGCAGACCCAGCGCCATCCCGAGGTTGACCGTCGGCACGTTCATGGAACGCGTCAGGGCATCCACCAGCATGACCTGGCCGCTGTACTGTTTGTCGTCGTTCTGCGGCGACCATACCTGTCCGTTTGGCTGGCGCAGGGCAATCGGGGCATCGGCAATCCAGGTGTTCAGACGATACTGGTTTGGCTGGCTTAACGCGGTGAGATAGGTCGCCGGTTTTGCCAGGGAGCCGATCGAACGGCGTGCCTGCATTGCGCGGTTGTAGCCCGCAAACTGCGGCTCTGCCCCACCGACCATGGCCCGCACTTCACCGGTGGTACGGTCGACCACCACCATCGCGGTTTCCAGATCGCTCAGCTTACGCTGCTTTTTCAGCGCCGGAATGCCTTCCACCGCCGCTTTCTCTGCAGCGTCCTGCGCCACTGAGTCAAAGGTGGTGAAGATCTTCACGCCGGAGAGATCTTTAACTTTGTCGCCCAGCTTGGTTTGCAGCTCCTGACGCACCATCTGCATAAAGGCAGGCTGCGGGGAGATCACACCGCCGCGCGGCTGGACGCCTAACGGACGCGCACTGAGCATGTCGTACAGCTCCTGGTCGATCACCTGCTGCTGTTGCAGCAGACGCAGCACCAGATTACGGCGTTCCAGCGCCAGTTTCGGGTTACGCCACGGGTTGTAGATCGACGCCCCTTTCACCATGCCCACCAGCAGCGCCTGTTGGTCGAGGCTCAGCTCTTCCACCGGACGACCAAAGTAGTAGAGGCTCGCCAGCGGGAAGCCGCGGATTTCATTATCGCCGCTCTGACCGAGGTAGACCTCGTTCATATACAGCTCAAGAATGCGATCTTTGCTGTAGCGGGCATCCATCAGCACCGCCATGTACGCTTCGTTGGCCTTACGCCAGTAAGAGCGTTCGCTGGAGAGGAACAGGTTTTTCACCAGCTGCTGGGTCAGGGTACTTGCCCCCTGCACCGTCCGTCCGGCAGTCAGGTTCGCCAGCACCGCACGGCCAATGGAGTACAGGCTGACACCATCATGTTCATAGAAGTGACGGTCTTCGGTCGCCAGCAGGGTATCCACCAGCAGATCCGGGAAACCGTTACGCGCGACAAACAGACGCTGCTCGCCGTTTGGCGAGGAGAGCATGGTGATCAGTCGCGGATCGAGACGGAAGAAACCGAACTGACGGTTGTTGTCCATGTTCTCGATGGTGTCGATATGATCGCCATCGAAGGTCAGACGCGCGCGCACCTGCCCCTCTTTACTGTCCGGGAAGTCAAACGGACGGCGGATCATCTCGATGCTTTTCGCCTGCACCGTAAACTCGCCGGGACGCGTCATCTTCGTCACCTGGCGGTACTGGGTGGCCTCCAGCAGCTTGACCATCTCGTTCTTGCTGATGGTCATTTCCGGCTCGAGGTTGACCATCCGGCCATACACCGCCGCTGGCAGTTGCCAGACTTTACCGTCGATACGGCTACGGATCTTCTGATCCAGATAGACGCCGTAGATCGCCAACAGGACGATGAAAACAATAAATAGCTTCAGCAGCAGCCAGAACCAGCCGCGTTTGCCGCGAGGTTTACCTTTTTTGCCTTTTCCTTTACGTGGCACGGGCGCCTCATCCTCATACTCATTATCAACGTCGTCATACTCCTCATCACTGAGGCGACGACGGCCTGCTTTTTCTTTCGCCGGACGCGAAGGTTTTCCTTTACGTCCTATTGGCTCGCGGTCATTCCCCGCCATGCTCTCTCTCCGCAACTATCAGGCGCAAGGGCCCGATTCTCAGTTCTTCCCCCTGATGGAGGAAGAAGAAATCTCTCAAAATTTACGCCCTCTCCTTGCAGGAGAAGGCCGGGATGAAGGCCTTAGCGCGCACCCGCGCCGTTACGAATACTTTTTCGTGCGCCGGGTTGGCGCGGTATTCGCCGGATCGTCCGGCCAGACATGCTTCGGATAGCGTCCTTTCATCTCTTTTTGCACCTCGCGGTAGCTTCCAGCCCAAAAAGCGCCCAGATCGCGAGTGATCTGCAGCGGGCGCTGGGCCGGTGACAACAGCTCCAGCACCAGCGGCACACGACCCTGCGCAATGGCAGGCGTGGTCGCCTCACCAAACATCTCCTGCATCCGTACCGCCAGCGCCGGAGGATTATCTTCATGATAACGAATGGCTATCCGGCTGCCGGTCGGCACAGTGTAATGCCCCGGAAGCTCAGTATCCAGACGCTGACGTAACGACCAGTCGGTTAAGTTCTGTAACGCCACCTTAACATCCAGCGCTTTCAACGCGCGCAGGGAGTGTACGCCATGCATTTGCGGCAGTAACCAGTTTTCCAGATTGGCCAGCAGCGACGCTTCATCTACTGCGGGCCAGTCAAATTCCGGCAGCCACTGCGCCGCGCAGTGCAGGCGGATCCGGTACTGCTCCGCCTCCGGGGTCCAGTTCAGCACGCTTAGCCCTTTATCACGAATGCCGTTGAGCATCGCCTGGTGCAGCTCCTCTTCCGACGGCTTCGCCAACGGCTTCACGTTCACCGTCAGGCGGCCAATCTGCGCCCGGCGAAAAGCCTTCAGCGTACCCTGGGCATCATCCCACTCGACGGTATCAGACTGCGTCACCAGGCCAGGGGAGGCAGTTATCAGGGCATCGATATCCACGGCTAAGCCCAACAAAATGCGGGCGTCCGGCGACTGGCTGCCCTGCAGCAGTGACGGCGCAATCAACCACTCGTGACGGGTCATGGCGTCATCGCTCTGCAGCATGGCCCCCATGCCGTTCGCCAGCTGGTAGCGGCCATCAAGCCCGCGACGGCGGGCAATCCGGTCGGGAAACGCTTTTGCCAGCAGCGCGGGGACGTGGTCGCTGTCCGGGGTGCCGCCGCGGTTGTTGAGCCGCGCATTCAACTGCCGGGCGCGCTGCTGCCACTCCGGCTGATTGCGTAAGAACGCCTGGGCCAGATCGCTGCTGCTGCCTCGCGGCGGCTGTTCAAGGATAGCCGCCAGTTTTGCCGCCGTCGCAATTTCGTCTTCACCCACGGCGCTGGCCAGCATCGCCGCCAGCCGCGGATCGCTACCGAGCTTCGCCATCTTCTGCCCGTGAGCGGTAAGTTGCTCCCCCGCCAGCGCCCCAAGCTGGGTTAACAGGCGGCGGGCCGCAGCAAGGTTAGTCGCAGGCGGCAGATCCAGCCAGCTCAACTGCGCCGGATCCCGGCAACCCCACTGCAGCAACTCCATCAGCAACCCGCTGAGATCGCTTTGCAAAATTTCCGGCGTGCCCTGGGCTGCCGCGCGCTCGGCCTGCTCGAACGGCGTCAGGTGCAGGCAGATGCCCGGTTCCAGTCGCCCGGCACGCCCGGCGCGTTGGGTCATCGACGCCTGGCTGACGCGCTGGGTCACCAGCCGGGTAAGGCCGGTGCGCGGATCGAAATTCGCTACCCGCTCCTGGGCCGAATCCACCACCAGCCGGATGCCTTCAATAGTCAGACTGGTTTCCGCAATGTTGGTCGCCAGCACCACTTTGCGCTGTCCGGCCGGGGCGGGCAGGATCGCCTTACGCTGCTCGGTCAGCGACAGCGCGCCATACAGCGGACAGAGCACCACGTCACTGGCCACACGACGGGCGAGCTGCTCCTGCACGCGCTGGATCTCGCTAACGCCCGGTAAAAAGAGCAGCAGCGAGCCAGGCTCGTGACGCAGCAGCTCGGCGGTCGCCACCGCCACCGCTTCGTCGAAACGCAGCTGCGCCGGTAGCGACTGATAGCGTCGCTCAACCGGAAAGGTGCGCCCTTCAGAAACGAGGGTCGGCGCCTCAGGCAGCAGACGCTGGAGCCGATCGTTATCCAGGGTCGCGGACATGATCAGCAGTTTGAGATCTTCACGCAGCCCCTGCTGGACATCCAGCAGCAGCGCCAGGGCCAGATCCGCCTGCAGGCTGCGCTCGTGGAACTCATCGAGGATCACCAGCCCCACGCCGGTCAGCTCGGGATCGTGCTGCAACATCCGGGTCAGGATCCCCTCGGTGACCACCTCCAGCCGGGTATTCGCCCCCACGCAGGTTTCGGCGCGCATCCGGTAACCCACCGTCTCCCCCGGCTTTTCACCCAACAAATCTGCCAGCCGCTGCGCGACATTACGGGCGGCGATCCGGCGCGGTTCGAGCAGAATAATTTTGCCGTTAATTCCCCCCTGCGCCAGGATTTGCAGCGGCAGCCACGTCGATTTCCCCGCACCGGTGGGCGCAGTAAGCAGAACATGGGGGGCGTGTTGTAACGCGAGGAGAAGTTCAGGAAGGATAGCGGCGACCGGCAACAAGGACACGAATGGCTCCAGAGGGTTAACTTTAGACGGCGTACATTGTAGCATCGCCACAATTCATTACCGAGTGCCCCGTATGTCTGAGTCGAAAAGGCTGTTTTTTGCCATTGAAATGCCTGCCGCAATCCAGCGCCAGGTCGTGCGCTGGCGCGCCGACCATTTCGCGCCGGAAGCAGGCCGTCCGGTGGCGGCGGCCAACCTGCACCTGACGCTGGCGTTTTTAGGGGAGGTCAGCGACGAAAAACGTCAGGCGCTGGCGGCCATGGCCGGGCGTATCCGCCAGCCGGGGTTTACCCTGACGCTGGACGATGCCGGACAGTGGCTGCGCTCCCGCGTGGTCTGGCTGGGTACGCGCCAGCCGCCGCGGGGATTATTGCAGTTAGCCAATATGCTGCGTGCCCAGGCGGCGCGCAGCGGTTGCTATCAAAGCCCGCAGCCATTTCACCCCCATATCACCCTGCTGCGCGATGCCAGCCACGCGGTTGCCATTCCGCCGCCGGGTTTTCATTGGGCGTTTCCGGTGAAGGAATTTGTCCTCTACGAGAGCCGTTTTGCTTGCGGGCGCACGCGCTATACGCCGCTCCAGCGCTGGACGCTTACCGAATAACAAGGAATCTGCATGCAGTTTACCCCTGCCCTACAACCCGCCACGCTGGTGCAGCGCTACAAGCGTTTTTTGGCCGACGTGGTAACGCCGGAGGGCGTTGCCCTCACCCTGCACTGCCCGAATACCGGGGCAATGACCGGCTGCGCGACCCCCGGGGATACCGTCTGGTACTCCACCTCTCTCAATATCAAACGTAAATATCCTCATACCTGGGAAATAACCCAAACCGCCGGGGGAGAATATATTTGTGTCAATACGCTGCGCGCCAACCAGTTGGTGAAAGAGGCGATTAGTCTGGATTTAATTCCTGAACTGCGCGGCTACAATTCCTTAAAAACTGAAGTGAAATATGGTGCTGAAAACAGCAGAATTGACTTTCTGTTGCAGGCAGAGGATCAACCCGAGTGCTATATTGAAGTGAAATCAGTAACGTTAGCTGACAGGGATAATGGCTACTTTCCGGATGCGGTAACGCTGCGAGGGCAGAAGCATCTCCGGGAGTTGATTAGTGTGGCGGCAGAAGGCAAGCGCGCCGTGCTGTTTTTTGCGGTATTGCACAGCGCAATTGGAAAATTCTCACCTGCCCGCCATATTGACCCTAAGTACGCGCAACTGTTGAATGAGGCACAAAAGCAGGGGGTAGAGGTTTTGGCTTATAAAGCGGAACTTTCTGCCGATAATATGACTCTGAGATCGTCTCTTCCCATTGTCTTATAAGGGATTAGACGATTGTCGAATAAGTGTTCTGGCCGCGTGCGCAAATACGCTTTTCCTCACAGGCTTGTCAAGTGTTACGTTTAGATAATTGCCATACGGAAAAGCATCTGCTATTTATAGCGGCCTGATTTTTCCCCCAACACGGGGATCGATAGTGCGTGTTAAGGAGAAGCAACATGCAAGAAGGGCAAAACCGTAAAACATCGTCCCTGAGTATTCTCGCCATCGCTGGGGTGGAGCCGTATCAAGAGAAGCCGGGCGAAGAGTATATGAACGAAGCCCAGCTGTCGCACTTCAAGCGAATCCTTGAAGCATGGCGTAATCAACTTAGGGATGAAGTCGATCGCACCGTTACGCATATGCAGGACGAAGCCGCTAACTTCCCGGACCCGGTAGACCGTGCCGCCCAGGAAGAAGAGTTCAGCCTTGAACTGCGTAACCGTGACCGCGAACGCAAACTGATCAAGAAAATTGAAAAGACGCTGAAAAAAGTCGAAGACGAAGATTTCGGCTTCTGCGAGTCCTGCGGTGTCGAGATCGGCATTCGTCGTCTGGAAGCCCGTCCAACAGCCGACCTGTGTATCGACTGCAAAACGCTGGCAGAAATCCGCGAAAAACAGATGGCCGGTTAATTCCGACCCTGTCATAACGCTATCACAGGCGGGAGTCTTCTCCCGCCTGATTACTTTCTGCGCTGTGTAATTATGCCTGCTGACTATATTGGGCGCTTCGCGCCATCCCCCTCTGGCGAACTGCATTTTGGCTCGCTCATTGCCGCACTTGGCAGTTATCTGCAAGCCCGTGCCCGACAGGGTATCTGGCGTGTACGTATCGAAGATATTGACCCCCCGCGTGAAGTTCCCGGTGCAGCAGAGACTATTCTGCGTCAGCTGGAACATTACGGCCTGCACTGGGACGGCGACGTGCTGTGGCAGTCGCAGCGTCACGATGCCTATCGCGAACGCCTGGCCTGGCTGCACGCCCAGGGACTCTCTTATTACTGCACCTGCACCCGCGCGCGCATTCAGAGCGTCGGCGGCGTCTATGACGGCCATTGCCGCACCCTGCATCACAGCCCGGAAAACGCGGCGGTGCGCGTGGTGCAGCAGCACCCGGTGACCTGGTTTACCGACCAGCTACAGGGCGAACTCCATGCCGATCCCCGGCTGGCGGGCGAGGATTTCATTATCCATCGGCGCGACGGGCTGTTTGCGTATAACCTGGCGGTCGTAGTGGATGACCATTTCCAGGGAGTAAATGAAATTGTTCGCGGTGCCGATCTGATCGAACCCACCGTGCGGCAGATTTCGCTCTACCAGCTATTTGGCTGGCCGGTGCCGGACTATATCCATTTGCCGTTGGTGGTGAATGAAAAAGGGATGAAACTCTCGAAACAGAATCATGCCCCGGCATTACCGACAGGCGATCCTCGCCCTGTTCTTATCAATGCTTTACAATTTCTAAACCAGGATGTAACACATGAGTGGCAGGATCTGCGAACCGAGGAATTACTGGCAAAAGCGGTCTCCCGGTGGTCGCTAAACCGCGTGCCGAAAATCCAGCATTCTCAAATGCGTCTCGCTGAGCTATGATTAGCCGCTATTTTTTGTCCTGAATTCTGAAACACACACTACCGAGGTGTACTATTTTTACCCGAGTCGCTAATTTTTGCCGTAAGGTGCTGAGCCGCGATGAGAGCATGGCGGAAGACGTCATTGTTCAAAATACGATGTCGGTTATTCCGCGCGAGCAGCATGCTATTTCCCGCAAAGATATCAGTGAAAACGCCCTGAAGGTCCTTTATCGCCTGAATAAAGCCGGCTATGAGGCCTATCTTGTTGGTGGTGGGGTGCGTGACTTACTGCTGGGCAAAAAGCCAAAAGATTTTGACGTGACCACCAGCGCCACCCCTGAGCAGGTGCGTAAATTATTCCGTAACTGCCGCCTGGTCGGTCGTCGCTTCCGCCTTGCTCACGTCATGTTTGGCCCAGAAATCATCGAAGTCGCTACTTTCCGTGGTCATCACGAAGGCACCCCATCAGACCGCACGACCTCTCAGCAAGGTCAGAACGGTATGCTGCTGCGTGACAACATCTTTGGCTCTATCGAAGAAGATGCCCAGCGTCGTGATTTCACCATCAACAGCCTCTATTACAGCGTGGCTGACTTTACCGTTCGCGATTTCGTCGGCGGCGTGCCGGACCTGAACGCGGGTCTGATCCGCCTGATCGGCAACCCGGAAACGCGCTACCGTGAAGATCCGGTGCGTATGCTGCGCGCCGTGCGCTTTGCCGCCAAGCTTGATATGCGGATCAGCCCTGAAACCGCCGAGCCGATCCCGCGCCTGGCAACGCTTATCAACGATGTGCCACCGGCGCGTCTGTTTGAAGAGTCGCTGAAGCTGCTGCAGGCGGGCCACGGTTTTGCCACCTATCAGCTGCTGCGCGAATACAGCCTGTTCCAGCCTCTGTTCCCGACCATCACGCGCAACTTCACCGAAAAAGGTGACAGCGCCATGGAACGCATCATCGACCAGGTGCTGAAGAACACCGATAACCGCATTCAGAACGATATGCGCGTTAACCCAGCGTTCCTCTTCGCCGCGATGTTCTGGTATCCGCTGCTGGAAACCGCGCAGAAGATTGCCCAGGAAAGCGGCCTTGCCTATTACGATGCCTTTGCGCTGGCCGCCAACGATGTGCTGGATGAAGCCTGCCGCTCGCTGGCAATCCCGAAACGTATTACCACGCTGGTGCGTGATATCTGGCAGCTTCAGCTGCGGATGTCCCGCCGTCAGGGTAAACGTGCCTGGAAGTTAATGGAGCATCCAAAATTCCGCGCAGCTTACGATCTGATGGCCCTGCGTGCCGAAGCGGAAAACAACCGCGAACTGCAGCTTCTGGTGCAGTGGTGGGGTGAGTTCCAGGTCTCTGCACCACCGGCGCAGAAAGACATGCTGGGCGAGCTGGATGAAGAGCCAGCGCCGCGTCGCCGCCATCGTCGTCCGCGCAAACGCGCTCCACGCCGCGAAGGCGCAGCATGACGCTTGCGTACATCGCTATCGGCAGCAATCTGGCCTCTCCGCTGGAGCAGGTGAATGCTGCCGTTCAGGCGTTGGGCGACATCCCGCAGACCCGCGTCGTCGCCCTCTCTTCGTTTTACCGCACTCCCCCGCTAGGCCCGCAGGATCAGCCCGACTACCTGAATGCCGCCATCGCGCTGGAAACCGCGCTCAGCGCCGAAGCGCTGCTGGACAACACCCAGCGCATCGAGTTGCAGCAGGGGCGTGTGCGTAAAGAAGAACGCTGGGGACCGCGCACGCTCGACTTAGACATCATGCTGTTTGGTGATGCGCAGATCCACACCGAGCGTCTTACGGTGCCGCATTACGATATGAAACGCCGCGGCTTTATGCTCTGGCCACTGTTTGAAATCGCCCCTGACCTCACCTTCCCCGACGGCGAACATTTAAGCGCCCTGCTGGCGCAGTTGAACGCCGAAAAACCTGCCCACTGGTAACACGAAATTTTTAGTTATTAACCCTGAAATATTTGTGGTTAATCGGTTACCTAAAATCATTGTTCCCTCGAATGTTACTGTTAGAATGCGCAAAGATTCGCTTTGGGCTATCAGGAAACAGTATGAAACCAACCACCATCGCCACCTTGCAGAAATGCAAACAGGACAAGCAGCGCTTCGCCACTATTACCGCCTATGACTACAGCTTCGCCAAACTTTTTGCCGAAGAGGGCATTAACGTCATGCTGGTTGGCGACTCGTTAGGGATGACGGTCCAGGGACATGACTCCACCCTGCCGGTGACGGTAGATGATATTGCTTACCACACCCGGGCGGTGCGCCGCGGAGCGCCCGCCTGCCTGCTGCTCGCCGACCTGCCGTTTATGGCTTATGCCACACCGGAGCAGGCATTTGAAAATGCCGCCACGGTGATGCGCGCCGGGGCCAATATGGTCAAAGTGGAAGGCGGCGCCTGGCTGGTTGAGACCGTACGCATGCTCACCGAGCGCGCGGTGCCGGTCTGCGGCCATCTCGGATTAACCCCGCAGTCGGTGAATATCTTTGGCGGCTATAAGGTGCAGGGGCGCGGCGACGCCGCCCAGACACTGTTTGATGATGCGCTCGCCATCGAAGCTGCGGGAGCACAGCTTCTGGTGCTGGAGTGCGTGCCGGTAGCACTGGCAAAACGCATTACCGACGCGCTGACGATCCCGGTGATCGGCATTGGCGCCGGTAACGTTACCGATGGCCAGATCCTGGTAATGCATGATGCGTTTGGTATCACTGGTGGGCACATCCCGAAATTTGCGAAGAATTTCCTTAGCGGCGCCAGCGACATCCGCGGCGCGGTCAGGCAGTATATTGCCGACGTTGAATCGGGTGTTTACCCGGGTGAAGAACACAGTTTCCAGTAAGGAGTCTTGTCGTGCTAATCATTGAAACCCTGCCGCTGCTGCGCCAGCACATTCGTCGTTTGCGCCAGGAAGGTAAACGTATCGCGTTGGTGCCTACCATGGGCAACCTGCATGACGGCCACATGAAGCTGGTGGACGAAGCCAAAGCCCGCGCCGATGTGGTGGTGGTGAGTATTTTTGTTAACCCGATGCAGTTCGACCGTGCCGACGACCTGGCGCGCTACCCGCGCACGCTACAGGAAGACTGCGAGAAGCTGAAAAAGCATAAGGTGGATTTCGTCTTCTCCCCGGCCCCGAACGATGTCTATCCGAAAGGCACGGAAGAGACCACTTTTGTCGACGTGCCGGGTATCTCTACCATGCTGGAAGGGGCCAGCCGTCCGGGTCACTTCCGCGGCGTCTCGACCATCGTCAGCAAGCTGTTTAACCTGGTGCAGCCGGATATTGCCTGCTTCGGTGAGAAAGATTTCCAGCAGCTGGCGCTGATCCGCAAAATGGTGGCCGACATGGGCTACGACATCGAGATCGTTGGCGTGCCGATCGTGCGGGCCAAAGATGGCCTGGCGCTGAGTTCGCGCAACGGTTACCTCACCGCCGAACAACGTAAAATCGCCCCGGGCCTGTACCAGGTGATGAGCACCATGGCGACCCATCTGAAAAGCAAAGAACTGAACAGCGAAGAGATCGTGGCTCTGGCGGAACAGGCGCTGAACGATCGGGGCCTTCGGGCTGACGATGTGCAGATCCGCGATGCTGACACCCTGCTGGCGCTCTCGTCTGACAGCAAGCGCGCGGTGATCCTGGTGGCCGCATGGCTCGGCCAGGCGCGCCTGATTGACAACACTGTAGTTGAACTGGCTCAGTAAGCACTGAGCATAACCATGCTAACGGATTAGTTTTCCTCCGCCCCTTCTTCGGGAGGGGATACGATAAAGAGTTAAGGTAACGTCATGATTCGCAAAATGCTGCAAGGTAAGCTTCACCGTGTGAAAGTCACGCAGGCCGACCTGCACTATGAAGGCTCCTGCGCGATCGATCAGGATTTTCTCGACGCAGCGGGTATTCTTGAAAACGAAGCCATTGATATCTGGAACGTGAGTAACGGCAATCGTTTCTCAACCTATGCTATCGCGGCTGAACGTGGTTCTAAAATTATCTCTGTCAACGGTGCAGCAGCGCATTGTGCCAACGTGGGTGATATCGTCATCATCGCCAGCTTTGTCATGATGTCCGATGAAGAAGCACGCCGCTGGCAGCCAAAAGTCGCCTACTTTGAAGGTGATAACGACATGAAACGTACCGCGAAAGCGATTCCGGTTCAGGTCGCCTGATCGTTATCCTTGCGGCTGATTACTGATCAGCCGCGACATCGTCTCTAACGAGTCCGTTCTGAGCACATATAAGCGCTTCAGCAGGAATGGATTATCCCCCGGTTTCACCTTCCCCTTCACCGTCGTCACCGCCAGATGAAAGCCCGCGTCGTTGGCCGCTTTAACCGCGTTATTGTTATAGCCGCCGAACGGGTACGAGAGATACAGCACGTGCGGGTTGAATTGCGCCAGCGCGCGACGGGAGTGTTTAAAATCCATCAGCACGTTCTGGTAGGTGCGGCTCAGCAGGATGGGATGACGGTAGTTATCCACCCGATGCAGGAAATGGGTGTGTGACTGGACGTCAAACACATCCTGGATCTCGCGCAGCTCGGAAATGCTCATAAACTGTAGCGATCGGGGATCCCACTTCAGCGGATGGGCTTTGATCCGCGAGGAGATAATAAACGCCGTGGCGTGAAAACCATACTGCTTCAGGATCGGCCAGGCATAGCGGCTGACCGACTTCAGGCCGTCGTCAAAGGTGATCACCACCGCGCGAGCCGGCAGGTTCATTTTGTTACGCACATAGCCTTCCAGCTGGTACATCGTCAGGGTGGTGTAACCCTGATCGCGCAGCCAGGCCATCTGGTTATTGAAGGCGCGCACGCTGGTGGTGGTTGAGGTATGGCGAAAACGGGTGTTCTCTTCGTCCCGCAGGATATGGTGATAAGTCAAAACCGGCAGACCGTTATCCTCCTGAGCATCAAGGCTGCTGACCCAGGCCAGGCGGTTGGCGATGCGGATTTGATACCAGGTCTGGTTAAGCCGGTCCTTCAGCTTGCTGAGGATCGGGTAACGCAGATTATCCGCCAGGGTGCCGAACGGCGCGCTTCCGGCATTGGGCGCGTTATAGACCGGCGTATCCTTCCAGGTGATCAGGTTCTGGTTGCTGAGCGGCTTGTTCAAATCGCCCAGGCTGTCCTCCACGCGCTGTTTGCCCTGCACTTCGCCCAGATGACCTTTGTCGATAAAGCCCGTGCCAAAGCCAAAACGGAACTCATAGTAATCCGCCGCGGTAGGCACCACTGCAATGATTTGTCCGGCACGCACGTTGCCGACGGTGACGACATTGTTGCCCACCTGCGCCCAGATGGCGGCATCTTCGGTGGTTTGCATATAGCGTGGCGGGAGCCCTGGCTGGCTGAGCAGACTGGCAGACACGCCGCCGGAAACCAGCAGCAAAAACAGGAGACAAATACGCGAGAACATAGGGGTTTATTCAATACGAAAATCGGACGCCATTGTAACAAAAGCGGCAGCAAAACCCATGATTAATATTTCTACAGCTCGTGAAGCAGGACAAAGGGCGGGTTTTTCTGTTGCTGATGCCACAGGCTGCTCACTTCCGGTGCGCCGCGGGCCACAATGGTCTCGCGAAAGCCGATGCTGTCGGTGATCTCCCGCAGAGGGTACATCAACTCCAGCAGCGGATAGCTAATCCCGGAGATCACTTCGCAGTTGGCATGCTTGTGGCTGAGCAGTGCCGCCGCACGATAAGGGGCTGCGCCGGAGATATCGGTCAGGAAAATCACCCCGTCACCACTGTCGGCCCGATGCTGGGCATCGCACAGCATACGGCTGAGCATATTGCAGCTTAATCCGCGCCAGAAATTGACCACCTGGCACTGTTCCAGCGGCCCAAACCGGACGGCGAGTTTATCCGCCATCTCCTGCGCATGTTCATCATGGCACGTGATTACCCAACCCAGCATCGTCACCTCTCATCAGAAAGGGGTAGTCTAACGGAGACAGGAGAGTACGGGGGTGATAAGCATCAATAAAGCGGCCCGGCAACAGAGTGTCGCCGGGCCTGAGGATCAGCTGCGCAGTCCGCGTCCACGCTGGATCAGGTTCCAGCACAGCAGATAGAAGGCCACGATGAAGATCACCAGCACGCCGACGGTGGTTGCCAGCGGTACGTCGGAAATGCCAAGGAAGCCAAAGCGGAAACCGCTGATCATATAGACGATAGGGTTCAGGTGTGACAGCCCCTGCCAGAACGGCGGCAGCAGCGTCAGAGAGTAGAACACCCCGCCGAGGTAGGTCAGCGGCGTCAGGACGAAGGTCGGGATCAGGCTGATATCGTCAAAGGTTTTGGCGAATACCGCATTCAGCAGACCGGCCAGCGAGAAGAGCACCGCCGTCAGCAGCAGCGTCAGGCCGACGAAGAGCCAGGAGTGTACCTGGAACGGCACAAAGAACAGCGAAATCGCCGTGACCAGCACACCGACGCACAGACCGCGCGCCACCCCGCCGCCGACGTAACCAGCGATGATAACGTGAGTAGGCACCGGCGCCACCAGCAGCTCTTCAATGTTGCGCTGGAACTTGGCGCTGAAGAACGACGAGGCCACGTTGGCGTAGGCGTTGGTGATCACCGCCATCATGATCAGGCCGGGCACGATAAACTGCATATAGGTGAAGCCGTGCATCTCACCGATCCGCGAGCCAATCAGGTTGCCGAAGATAATAAAGTAGAGAGTCATGGTGATCACCGGCGGCACCAGCGTCTGGATCCAGATGCGCATGAAGCGGTTGATCTCTTTGGCCCAAATACTTTTCAGCGCCACCCAGTAAAGCTGCATCATGCCTGATCTCCTTGTTTCTCATGGACCAGCGAGACGAACAGCTCTTCCAGTCGGTTTGCTTTGTTACGCATACTTAATACCTGAATCCCCTGCTGGCTCAGCTGGCTAAAGACGCTGTTGATCCCCTGCTCGCGCAGAACTTCCACTTCCAGCGTTGACGTATCGACCAGACGGTACTGATAGCCTTCCAGCTTCGGCAGCGCGCTTTTGGCCGCCAGATCGAGAATGAAGGTTTCTGATTTCAGCTTGGAGAGCAGGTTTTTCATCGAGGTGTTTTCCACCAGCTCGCCGTGCTGAATGATGCCGATGTTACGGCACAGCATCTCGGCCTCTTCCAGATAGTGGGTGGTGAGAATGATAGTGGTGCCTTTGTCGTTTAAATCCTTCAAAAAGCCCCACATCGAGCGGCGAAGTTCAATATCCACCCCAGCGGTCGGTTCATCGAGGATCAGCAGTTTTGGTTCGTGCATTAACGCACGGGCAATCATCAGACGACGCTTCATACCACCTGACAGCATCCGCGCACGTTCGTTACGTTTTTCCCACAAATCGAGCTGTTTGAGGTACTTTTCGCTGCGCTCAACTGCATCTTTACGCTCCACGCCGTAATAACCCGCCTGGTTCACCACAATCTGCTGAACGGTCTCAAACGGATTGAAGTTGAACTCCTGCGGCACCAGCCCCAGCTGGCGCTTGGCGTTCACTACGTCTTTTTGCAGGTCGTAGCCAAACACGCTCACCCGACCGGAGGTTTTGTTCACCAGCGAGCTGATGATGCCGATGGTGGTGGATTTACCCGCCCCGTTAGGCCCCAGAAGCGCATAAAAATCACCGGCTTCTACTTTGAGATCTATCCCGCGCAGCGCCTGGACGCCGCCCGGGTAGGTTTTTTTTAGTTGCTCAAGCTCAAGTGCAATCGCCATGAATTAGACTACCTATAGTTCTGACACACGTTGTGTGGTTTCATAAAAAGTCGAGTTACCCTATATTAGCGCAACGCAATCACTCGGTTACAGGCCGTTAACCTCCATGAACGACATAGATACACTCATCAGCAATAACGCACTATGGTCAAAGATGCTGCTGGAAGAAGATTCCGGATTTTTTGAGAAACTGTCTCAAGCGCAGAAGCCACGCTTTCTGTGGATTGGATGTTCCGATAGCCGCGTTCCGGCTGAGCGTCTGACGGGCCTCGAACCGGGCGAACTCTTTGTACACCGTAACGTCGCCAACCTGGTGATCCACACCGACCTGAACTGTCTGTCCGTGGTGCAGTATGCGGTTGATGTGCTGGAAGTCGAACACATCATTATTTGCGGCCACTACGGCTGCGGCGGCGTACAGGCGGCGGTAGAGAACACGGAACTGGGTCTGATCGACAACTGGCTGCTGCACATTCGTGATATCTGGTTCAAACATAGCTCACTGCTGGGGCAAATGCCGCAGGAGCGTCGCCTGGATACCCTGTGTGAACTGAACGTAATGGAACAGGTATACAACCTGGGCCACTCCACCATTATGCAATCCGCCTGGAAGCGCGGGCAGAAAGTGACGATCCACGGCTGGGCGTACGGTATTCACGATGGCCTGCTGCGCGACCTGGAAGTGACCGCCACCAACCGGGAAACCCTGGAACAGCGCTACCGTCGGGGCATCTGTAACCTGACTCAGAAGCACGAAAACCACAAGTAAGCCTGCAAAAAAGCCGGGTGGTGCCGAGGTAAAAGCAAAACGGCAACCCGGTTGCCGTTTTTTGGCTTTGCTCCCTCTCCCTGTGGGAGAGGGCTGGGGTGAGGGTATCAAGCCGCACCCAACTCGTTTACTCGTCCAGCAACACCACTTTGCCGATATACGGCAGATGACGGTAGCGCTGCGCGTAGTCAATGCCGTAACCCACCACGAATTCGTCCGGGATTGAGAAGCCGACATACTCCACGGGAACCTGAACTTCACGACGGGTCGGTTTGTCCAGCAGGGTACAAATCGCCAGCGATTTAGGGCCACGCAGGCTGAGAATTTCGCGCACCTTCGACAGGGTGTTACCGGAGTCGATGATGTCTTCAACAATCAGAACATCTTTGCCGCGAATATCTTCATCCAGGTCTTTAAGGATTTTCACATCACGAGTCGTCGACATACCGCTGCCATAGCTGGAGGCGGTCATAAAATCGACTTCATGGGAGACCTGCACTTCGCGGCAGAGATCGGCCATAAACATGAAGGAACCGCGTAACAGACCCACCAACACCATCTCGCTGCCGCTGTCTTTATAGTGTTCGGTGATCTGACGACCGAGTTCGGCGATACGCGCTTTGATTTCCGCTTCCGGGATCATCACTTCAACAGTATGTTTCATTTTACTAACCGTATGTTTTTATAACGAATTTCTCAATGCCGATGGCTTCACGTCCGGCATCGCTACATAAGCCCTGAAGTATACCAGCAAATGGATCCGCCTGGCGCATCTGTTCATAAAAGCCAGATTTGTGATTCCGATCACACTTGTTAAGTCCTATAATTAATTGCTATCAAAAAATTAACAAACTTAAAGAGTACTTTTTATGGCGGAAACAAAAGTTCAACCTTCACGGTTACTCGTGAAGCTAACAGCGCTGTTCGCAGCCTTATGCGGGCTTTACCTGCTAATAGGTGGAGTCTGGCTGGTAGCCATTGGGGGTTCCTGGTACTACCCGATTGCTGGCGTAGTGATGCTGGGTGTCGCCCTGATGTTATGGCGCAGTAAACAATCGGCACTGTGGCTTTATGCCGCCCTGCTGCTTGCCACGATGATCTGGGGCGTCTGGGAGGTCGGCTTCGACTTCTGGGCCTTGACCCCGCGTAGCGATATTCTGGTCTTCTTCGGTATCTGGCTGATCCTGCCTTTCGTCTGGCGTCGACTGTTCGTGCGTTCCGGCGGGGCGGTGACTGCTCTGGTCGTGGCGCTGCTGATTAGCGGTGGCATCCTGACCTGGGCGGGTTTCAACGATCCGCAGGAAGTAAAAGGTACCCTGAGTGCCGACGCTACCCCGGCGGCAGCCATTTCTGAGGTCGCAGATGGCGACTGGCCTGCCTACGGTCGTAACCAGGAAGGCCAACGTTACTCGCCACTGAAGCAGATCAATGCCGATAACGTACACAAGCTGAAAGAGGCCTGGGTATTCCGTACTGGCGATCTGAAGTTACCGACCGATCCGGGCGAACTGACCAACGAAGTTACCCCGATTAAAGTCGGCAACATGCTGTATCTTTGTACCGCTCACCAACGTCTGTTTGCACTGGATGCGGCTACCGGTAAAGAGAAATGGCACTACGATCCGCAGCTTAAACCTAACTCCTCGTTCCAGCACGTAACCTGTCGTGGCGTCTCTTACCACGAAGCACGTGCCGATAATGCCAGCCCGGAAGTCATTGCTGATTGTCCGCGCCGCATTATGCTGCCAGTGAACGATGGTCGCCTGATTGCCCTCAACGCTGAGACCGGCAAGCTGTGCGAAACCTTCGCCAACAAAGGTATCCTGAATCTGCAGACCAACATGCCGGATCAAACTCCGGGTCTGTATGAGCCAACTTCTCCGCCGATCATCACCGATAAAACCATCGTGATCGCCGGGTCGGTAACGGATAACTTCTCTACCCGTGAAACCTCCGGTGTAATCCGTGGTTTTGACGTTAACACCGGTAAGCTGCTGTGGGCCTTTGACCCGGGTGCGAAAGATCCAAACTCCATCCCGTCGGATGAGCACACCTTTACCTTCAACTCACCGAACTCCTGGGCGCCAGCCGCCTATGACGCGAAGCTGGACCTGGTCTATCTGCCGATGGGCGTGACCACGCCAGATATCTGGGGCGGTAACCGCACACCGGAACAGGAACGTTATGCCAGCTCCGTACTGGCGCTGAACGCCACCACCGGGAAACTGGCATGGAGCTACCAGACCGTTCACCACGATCTGTGGGATATGGATCTGCCGTCCCAGCCGACGCTGGCTGACATCACCGTTAACGGCCAGACCGTACCGGTGATCTACGCCCCGGCGAAAACCGGTAATATCTTTGTACTGGATCGTCGTAACGGCCAACTGGTCGTGCCGGCACCGGAAAAACCGGTTCCGCAGGGCGCAGCGAAAGGCGATTACGTTACTAAAACCCAGCCGTTCTCTGATCTGAGCTTCCGTCCGAAGAAAGATCTCAGCGGGGCAGACATGTGGGGTGCCACTATGTTTGACCAGCTGGTGTGCCGCGTGATGTTCCATCAGCTGCGCTATGAAGGCATCTTCACACCGCCGTCCGAGCAGGGCACGCTGGTGTTCCCGGGTAACCTGGGGATGTTCGAATGGGGCGGTATCTCGGTGGATCCAAACCGTCAGGTGGCAATTGCTAACCCGATGGCGCTGCCGTTTGTGTCGAAGCTGATCCCACGTGGCCCAGGCAACCCAATGGAGCAGCCGAAAGACGCTCAGGGTACAGGTACAGAGTCCGGTATTCAGCCGCAGTACGGCGTGCCGTATGGCGTGACGCTGAACCCGTTCCTCTCTCCGTTTGGCCTGCCGTGTAAACAGCCTGCATGGGGTTATATCGCAGCAACGGATCTGAAGACCAATCAGGTCGTCTGGAAAAAACGTATTGGTACGCCACAGGACAGCATGCCGTTCCCGATGCCGATCCCGGTGCCGTTCAATATGGGTATGCCGATGCTGGGTGGCCCAATCTCCACCGCCGGTAACGTGCTGTTCATTGGCGCGACTGCCGATAACTACCTGCGCGCATACAACATGAGCAACGGTGAGAAACTGTGGCAGGGTCGTCTGCCTGCGGGTGGACAAGCCACGCCAATGACCTATGAGGCCAATGGTAAGCAGTTTGTGGTGATTTCCGCAGGGGGTCACGGTTCGTTTGGTACGAAGATGGGCGACTACATTGTTGCCTACGCCTTGCCTGACGAGAAGTAAAAGCAAAACGGCAACCAGGGTTGCCGTTTTAAAGCTCCAGGCCCGGTAGGCGTTAGCGCCACCGGGCTTTTTTATACGGTGAAGCCGAGCATCATCCCCGTATCTTCATGCTCTAACAGATGACAGTGCGCCATATAGGCAAACTCTTTCGGCGCAGCATGATCGAACTTCACTAACACCTCGCTCACTCCGCCCTCAACGCGCACCGTATCCTTCCAGCCCGCACGATGCACCGCTGGCGCTTTGCCGTTTTCCGCCAGGATGCGGAACTGGGTGCCGTGAATGTGGAACGGGTGCAACATCATGTCGCCCTCCCCTGAGATCACCCAACGCTCATACTGCCCTTTGGTGGCCGCGAACTGCGGGGTATGCATGTCGAAGGCCTGGCCGTTAATGCGGTTGCCGTTATGGAAATCAAACGCATGCATGCTGTGATCCATCACGCCCATCTTGCCGTGATCCATCTTGCCGTGGTCCATCTGACCATGCTCCATCTGGCCGTGGTCCATACCTGCCATTGCCTGGTGCCCGTACTTTTTCATTAATGCCTGCATGCCCATCATGTCCAGCATCGGATCCATCGACAGCAGCAGCTTCCGCTGGGTCAGCCCCTCAAGTGATGGCAGAGCCGGCAGGGTGGTCAGCGTATCCGGCAATGTGCCCGATGCGGTCACCAGCAGCGGCTGAATGCGCAGCACCGGGTGTGGTTTATCGAACGGTGCCACGGCCATCCCCATCTGGCTGATCGGCAGGGTCACCAGGTCAAACGCCTTGCCGTCGCTGATATCCACCAGCACCTCAAAACGTTCGCCCATCAGCATCGGCAACTCGGTCACTTTCACCGGCTCCGCCAGCAGCCCTCCGTCACTGGCGACCACATACAGCGGGCGTTTATCGCTGGCGGCAAAGTTAAGCGAGCGGGCGTTACAGCCGTTGAGCAGGCGCAGACGCAGCCAGCCTTTCGGGGCATTGTGCTGCGGGTAAATCGCGCCGTTGGCCAGCAGCGTGTCACCAAACCAGCCCACCGCGGCGCTCATCACATCCAGCTGATAGTCAATCTGCCCGTCGGCAGTAAATTTTTTATCCTGGACAATCACCGGTACATCGTCGATGCCCCACTGCTTTGGCAGACGCAGCAGGCGACTTTCGTCATCCTCAATCAGCACCAGCCCGGCGAGTCCCATCGCCACCTGATGCCCGGTTTTCCCATGCTGATGGGGATGGAACCAGCAGGTTGCCGCTTGCTGGTCCGGGGTAAAGGTCACCGTCCGCTGGCCGCCGGGTTTAATGATGCCATGCGGGCCACCGTCCACCTCGCCCGGCACTTCCAGACCATGCCAGTGGACGGTGGTCTCTTCATTGAGGGTGTTGTGGATAGTTACGGTCAGCGCTTTTCCCTTGTGTAGCTGAATGGCCGGGCCAAGCAGATTGCCGTTGTAGCCCCAGGTGGTGGCGTTGTGCGGGCCAAAGGTAGTTTTACCCGCCTGCACCACCAGCTTCACCTGATTACGCGCATCGGGCGTCAGTAAATTGGGGATTGGCAGAACGGGACGCTCGGCCGCAAAAGCGGCGCGACTCCACAGCGGCAGGGCACTGGCGACACCCAGTGCAGCAGAATATTTTAAAAAATCACGGCGTTGCATGTTCATCTCCGTATTCGCAGCATTCGATGAGATGAGCATAAACCCTCCCCTTGCCGGAAGGTCAAGAAAAGCAGAGAGAATAAAGATCGTCGCACCGGCGGGAAGTGTGCTAACGTTGAATTTCCGTGACGTATTGGTAGAAGCAATGAAGACGTTTTTCCGAACAATTCTGTTCAGCACCCTGATGATGAGTTGCGCAAACAGCTATGCGCTGAGTGAAAATGAAGCCGAAGACATGGCGGATTTAACGGCGGTGTTTGTATTCCTGAAAAACGACTGTGGCTACCAGAATTTACCTAACGGCCAGATCCGTCGCGCGCTGGTCTTCTTTGCTCAACAGAACCAGTGGGATCTGAGCAACTACGACAGTTTTGATATGAAAACCCTCGGTGAAGACAGCTACCGCGATCTCAGCGGCATCGGCATTCCCACAGCAAAAAAATGTAAAGCTCTGGCTCGCGATTCACTGAGCCTGCTCGCCTACGTTAAGTAACTCCCCTCCCGATGCCCTTTTGCTGAATTGATGACCGTGCAACCACGGTCATTGTTAGCTATGATGTTGCGCCTGTTTTAAGCGGGTGTTAACAAAGGAGGTATCATCCCATGGCCGAAAAGAAAATGTGGCATGAAACGCTGCATGACCAGTTTGGACAGTACTTTGCCATTGATAACGTGCTCTATCATGAGAAAACCGATCATCAGGATCTGATCATTTTCGAAAACGCGGCTTTTGGCCGGGTAATGGCGCTGGATGGCGTGGTGCAAACCACCGAGCGTGATGAGTTCATCTATCATGAAATGATGACTCACGTACCGCTGCTGGCACACGGCAATGCAAAACATGTGCTGATCATCGGCGGTGGCGACGGCGCCATGCTGCGTGAAGTCTCCCGCCACAAAACCATTGAAAGCATTACCATGGTCGAGATCGACGCTGGCGTCGTCTCCTTCTGCCGCCAGTATCTGCCCAATCACAACGCCGGAAGCTACGACGATCCGCGCTTTACGCTGGTGATTGACGACGGCGTTAATTTTGTTAACCAGACGACGCGCACCTTTGATGTCATCATCTCTGATTGCACCGATCCGATTGGGCCAGGCGAAAGCCTGTTTACCTCGGCGTTCTATGAGGGCTGCAAACGCTGCCTGAACCCCGGCGGGGTCTTCGTCGCCCAGAACGGCGTCTGCTTCCTGCAGCAGGATGAGGCTATCGACAGCCACCGTAAGCTGAGCCATTACTTTACCGACGTCAGCTTCTACCAGGCGGCGATCCCCACCTATTACGGCGGCGTGATGACCTTTGCCTGGGCAACGGATAATGAAGCCCTGCGTCATCTCTCTACCGGTATTATTCAGGCGCGCTTCCAGCACGCAAATCTGACCTGCCGTTATTACAATCCGGCCGTCCATACCGCAGCCTTTGCCTTACCGCAATATTTGCAAGAGGCTCTGAGGGGGTGAATGAATTGAAAAAGCTAAAACTGCATGGCTTTAACAACCTGACCAAAAGCCTGAGTTTTTGTATTTACGATATCTGCTATGTTAAAACGGCGGAAGAGCGCGATGGTTATATCGCCTATATCGATGAACTCTATAACGCCAACCGACTGACCGAGATCCTGTCAGAGACCTGCTCCATCATCGGGGCCAATATCCTGAATATCGCGCGACAGGATTATGAACCCCAGGGTGCCAGCGTCACCATTCTGGTCAGTGAAGAGCCGGTTGACCCGACGCTTATCGACCACAGTGAGCATCCCGGCCCGCTGCCGGAAGCGGTCGTTGCCCATCTCGATAAGAGCCACATCTGCGTACATACCTACCCGGAGAGTCACCCGGAAGGCGGGTTATGTACTTTTCGTGCCGATATTGAAGTATCGACCTGCGGCGTCATCTCCCCCCTCAATGCGTTGAACTACCTGATTCATCAGCTTGAGTCGGATATCGTCACCATCGACTATCGTGTGCGCGGCTTTACCCGTGATATCAACGGTATGAAGCACTTTATCGATCATGAAATTAACTCGATTCAGAACTTCATGTCTGAAGATATGAAATCGCTGTACGACATGATGGATGTGAACGTGTATCAGGAAAATATCTTCCATACCAAGATGCTGCTGAAGGAGTTCGACCTTAAGCACTACATGTTCCATACCCGGCCGGAAGATTTAAGCGAAGATGAACGTAAGGTCATCACGGACCTGCTGTGGAAAGAGATGCGCGAAATTTACTACGGCCGCAACATTGCGACCGTATAAGGCATCGGTGGAGCAAGGATGCTCCTGATTTTATTTCTGTTTCAGGAAGTCACGGTAGGCCGCTACCACCTGAAGGAAATCCTCTACGCCGCACAGCGACAGGCTCTCCTCATCGTAGTAATTCATCCCCTCTTCCATCTCGTCGCCAGAAAACTCCAGCTGGTTGGCGCGAACCATGACCTCTTCGCCGTCCATCCATAACGTGTATTCATGTCCGGCGCGTTGCCAGGATCGTTCACTGCCTTTCACGGTGCGCGCAGCCTGTTCCACTTCATCGAGCAGGCTCAGGTTCTCTTTCACTTCCTCATTGAACCAGTGACCGACCACCTCATGGCCCATCGACATACGCACTTTCACCACACCGGTGATATCACGCAGAAATTCGTAATCCATAGTATTTTCCTCTGCAAAGCCCTTGATGTAATTATCGCAGCACAGGGGAAGAAAAAAAGCGTAACGCGTGAAGGAATGAAAATAAAAAACCCACCGCGGTTGCGATGGGTCTTGCAGGCCCGGTAAGCGTAGCGCCACCGGGCGATTGCGTCTCCAGAGAGACGGTTTTGCGGCTTATACTGCGGTCTGGAAGATCACCCCGTCAGCCTTCTCAGTGTACTGAGAGAGCTGATCGAAGTTCAGATAGCGATAAGTATCTACCGCGGTCTTATCTACCTGCGCCACAAAGGTCTGGTACTCTTCCGGCGTTGGCAGTTTGCCAATCAGTGCCGCAACCGCCGCCAGCTCCGCAGAAGCCAGGTAGACGTTAGCACCAGTACCTAAACGGTTCGGGAAGTTACGGGTCGAGGTAGACACAACGGTCGCACCGTCAGCCACGCGCGCCTGGTTACCCATACACAGGGAGCAACCCGGGATTTCAATACGCGCCCCGCTCTTACCAAACACGCTGTAGTAGCCCTCTTCGGTCAGCTGTGCCGCATCCATACGGGTTGGCGGAGCCACCCACAGACGGGTCGGCAGCTGGCCTTTGTGGGTATCCAGCAGTTTACCGGCAGCGCGGAAGTGACCGATGTTGGTCATGCAGGAGCCGATGAACACTTCGTCGATCTTGTCGCCCTGTACGTCAGAGAGCAGACGTGCGTCATCAGGATCGTTCGGTGCACACAGAATCGGCTCTTTGATGTCGGCCAGATCGATGTCGATCACCGCCGCGTATTCTGCGTCAGCATCGGCTTCCAGCAGCTGTGGATCCGCCAGCCATTTTTCCATGCCCTGAATACGACGCTCCAGGGTACGACGGTCGCCGTAGCCTTCAGCAATCATCCACTTCAGCAGCACGATGTTAGAGGTCAGATACTCTTCGATTGGCGCCTGGTTCAGCTTAATGGTACAGCCCGCAGCAGAACGCTCAGCGGAAGCATCGGTCAGTTCGAACGCCTGCTCCACTTTCAGATCCGGCAGACCTTCGATCTCGAGGATGCGGCCAGAGAAGATGTTTTTCTTACCTTTCTTCTCAACGGTCAGCAGGCCCTGTTTGATCGCGTACAGCGGGATGGCATGCACCAGATCGCGCAGGGTGATGCCCGGCTGCATTTTGCCTTTGAAACGCACCAGAACGGATTCCGGCATGTCCAGCGGCATGACGCCGGTCGCCGCGGCAAAGGCCACCAGACCAGAACCCGCCGGGAAGGAGATCCCAATCGGGAAACGGGTATGGGAGTCACCGCCGGTACCGACGGTATCTGGCAGCAACATACGGTTCAGCCAGGAGTGGATCACGCCATCGCCCGGACGCAGGGAGACACCGCCACGGTTCATGATGAAGTCTGGCAGCGTGTGGTGCGTGGTGACATCAACCGGCTTCGGATAGGCCGCGGTGTGGCAGAAGGACTGCATCACCAGGTCAGAGGAGAAGCCCAGGCACGCCAGGTCTTTCAGTTCGTCACGGGTCATTGGACCGGTGGTGTCCTGAGAGCCCACGGAAGTCATCTTAGGCTCGCAGTACGCGCCAGGACGAATACCAGCAACGCCGCACGCGCGGCCCACCATTTTCTGTGCCAGAGAATAACCGCGGTTGCTTTCAGCAACGTCTTTCGCCTGACGGAAAACGTCAGAGTGCGGCAGACCCAGCGCTTCGCGCGCCTTGGTAGTCAGGCCACGACCAATGATCAGCGGGATACGGCCACCGGCGCGCACTTCGTCGATCAGCACGTCGGTTTTCAGCTCAAAGCTTGCCAGCAGCTCGTTGGTCTCGTGGTTGCGCACTTCGCCTTTGTACGGGTAAACGTCAATCACGTCGCCCATGTTCAGGTTAGAAACATCCACTTCGATCGGCAGTGCGCCCGCATCTTCCATGGTGTTGAAGAAGATTGGCGCAATTTTGCCGCCGAGGCACAGGCCGCCGCCGCGCTTGTTTGGCACATGCGGAATGTCGTCGCCCATGAACCACAGCACGGAGTTGGTTGCGGACTTACGGGAAGAACCGGTACCCACAACGTCACCCACATAGGCCAGCGGGAATCCTTTTTTCTGCAGGGCTTCGATCTGTTTGATCGGGCCAACGCTGCCCGGCTGATCCGGCTCAATACCTTCACGGGCGTTTTTCAGCATCGCCAGAGCGTGCAGAGGGATATCCGGGCGAGACCACGCGTCCGGTGCCGGAGAGAGGTCATCGGTGTTGGTTTCACCGGTCACTTTAAAGACGGTAACGGTGATTTTTTCAGCCAGCGCTGGGCGGTTCAGGAACCATTCGGCATCAGCCCAGGACTGCATCACCTGCTTCGCATAGACGTTGCCCGCTTTGGCTTTTTCTTCTACGTCGTAGAAGTTATCGAACATCAGCAGCGTGGAAGAGAGCGCTTTAGCGGCAATCGGTGCCAGCTTGTCGTTATCCAGCGCGTCAATCAGCGGATGAATGTTGTAACCACCCTGCATGGTGCCGAGCAGTTCAATGGCTTTTTCAGGAGTAACCAGTGGGGAGGTGGCTTCGCCTTTGGCGATAGCAGCAAGGAATCCGGCTTTTACGTAGGCAGCTTCATCTACGCCAGGCGGTACGCGGTTGATCAGCAGATCTAACAGGAATTCTTCTTCGCCCTTAGGCGGGTTCTTCAGCAGCTCGACGAGCGCGGCCATTTGGGTTGCATCTAAAGGTTTGGGTACAATTCCCTCGGCGGCACGTTCTGCTACGTGCTTACGGTATTCTTCTAGCACGACGGTTCTCCTCGCTCTCATTGTCATATGCGGCGGGCGTTCTCTTCACGCTCCTGTGAGACAGCAGTTTGTAGGGTAAATGCCCGATACCGCGTCGGGCAGCATAGCAGGATTTTCACACAGTGTTAATCTGTTTACAAAAAAGCAACATTGAATTGTTTGCTGAATCGTTAAGCATGGTGTAGCGGTGAAGCAGGAAGAATTTCGGGCACAAAAAAACCGCCCTGAAGCGGTTATTTTGTTGCCTTGCGGTGGTAGCACACCGGGTTGGCAGATTTGTGGCAAAGTCCCAACGCAACTGATTTTGCTCCCAAGTTTGCTCACTTGCAACTCGCTTGTTCACATTTGCGTAGCCTTATCCAGTTTCGAATGAAACCCCATGTAATTATCTCTTCCCACTTCTGCACTAAACATGGATCCGCTATTGTTTTTATCGGCCTGCTTCGCTGGTGTAGCAACCAGTCACCGGGCCTGGGAGTAGTTCCGTAACCTACGTGGCAAAGTCCCAATTTGCCTGGTTCTGCCTTTCCCGGTGAAGAATGAACCCGCGTAGCCTGCAAAGGAACGCTCGCAATGGAGATGCGATTCTATACGCTTATCGTTGTGATCGGTTTATTGCTAACGGCACTGCACGGTGGCTGGAGCATATCCGACATCACAGTGCTGTTTGTTATTAACCCTGGCAATTAGCTACTGGCCGCTCGCAAGAGCGGCCATCTGAATACCCCAAAGGCTTTTGCACATTCCGATATACTCTGTGTAATAAATACTCACACTCTTTTTCCGGCCATTCGGAACGGTTCCCAGTTTAAGTCAAAAAAGTCACACCCGGGTGCATATACTCGCGGCAACGTAAACGCCTTACGGCCTTGCTCTCCCCGGAGTCTTATTATGAAGTTGCCCATTAAGCCTCATCTGCTTGCTCTCATATGTAGTGCCGGGCTGTTTGCCGCCTCGGGTGTGGTCTACGTTAATAGCCGCACAACCGAGACCCTCACTCAGCCATCCCCCCCCGTGCAGCCCGCCCCGACAGCGCAAACCGCCCCGGCGGCTGTGGCGCAGGCGCCGGTGACCTACACCGCAGCACAAATCGATCAGTGGGTCGCCCCGGTCGCCCTCTACCCGGACGCCTTGCTGTCGCAAGTTTTAATGGCCGCAACCTATCCGGCGAACGTGATACAGGCGGCGCAGTGGTCGCGGGATAACCCCCGTATGCAGGGCGATGCCGCGGTTCAGGCCGTCGCGGGGCAGCCCTGGGATCCGAGCGTTAAATCGCTGGTCGCCTTCCCGCAGCTATTGTCGCTGATGGGGGAAAACCCGCCATGGGTACAGAATCTCGGGGATGCGTTTCTCAATCAGCCGAAGGATGTGATGGACTCTGTCCAGCGCTTACGCCTGCTGGCGCAGCAAACCGGCGCGCTGCAATCGACGCCGCAGCAGACGGTGACCACCGTGCAAAAAACGGCAACGGCGAAACCCGCTTCATCGACTGCGGCCGCCAGCTCAGCCCCAGCCTCAACGCCCGCGCCAACGGTGATCAAGATTGAATCAGCCGATCCGCAGGTCGTGTATGTTCCAACCTACAACCCCAGTACGGTTTATGGCACCTGGCCTAATACCAGTTACCCGCCGGTCTATCTACCGCCGCCTCCGGGGGAGCAGTTTACCGACAGCCTGGTCAAAGGGCTTGGCTTCAGCCTCGGGGTAGCCACCACCTACGCCATCTTCAGTAATATCGACTGGGATGATGACGACTGGGATCATCACCACCATAACGGGGATCACCACGATGGCTATTCACGAAACGGCGATAACAACATCAATATCAACGTCAATAACTTCAATAAAATCAGTGGAGAGCGTCTGAATCCCAACCACGGCTGGCAACATAATCCGGCCTATCGCGGCGGCGTGCCCTACGCCAACAGCCAGTTGAACAACCGTTACCAGCAGAACAATACCGCGGAGCGCCGGACCGTCAATCACAGCCTTACTACGCCGCAAGGAGCTGTGAACCGCGACGCCCAGCGTCAGGCGGCTATGACGCAGATGGAGCGTTCAACGGGTAAAAACCTCTCCCGGACGGCGCATCCGGCCACCCGTGACGGCCAGCGCCAGGCAGCAAGCCAGCAGTTGAACCAGATCTCCCGGCGCAATAACTACCGGGGATACGACAATGATCGCCCACAAACGGTAAAACGGGCCAGCAATGCCCAGCGCGATACCCAACGTACGGCGGCACATCACCAAACCGTCCCCAAGGTGCAGGCCCCGCAACGGGCGACGCAGACGCACCCGCGCGCCAACGCCCTCAGCGGCAACGACAGCCGTTCCGCCAACTGGCAGTCGCAGCAGCAGCGTGGGATGCAAAGCCGTGAGCAGTTGGGCCGCCATCTGGAACAACGCAGCGACGGCAGAGCACAGATATCTGAACGCCGGGGCGGCGGTGAGCACCGTGAATTACGGCATCGTTAAGGGAGAGGACAATGAAAAGTAAATTACTCAGCGGAATGATGTTGTTCATGGTATCGACTGGTGCTTTTGCCCAACACTATTTCAGTACGCCTGAACAGGCGACCGATGCGCTGGCGAAAGCTATCAACGAGCAGAATGACAACGCACTGAGCAACCTGCTCGGAGAGGACTGGCGTACCTTTTTACCGACTGATGGCATTGACCCGGAGGCCGTGGCTCGCTTTAAGCGTGACTGGCAGGTGAACCATCACACGGTGATCGACGGTGACATGGCCTGGCTCACCGTGGGAGAGTACCACTGGCAGTTGCCTGTCCCGGCGGTAAAACGCACCGGAGGTTGGCAGTTCGACATGCAGGCAGCCAAAGAGGAGATCCTCACCCGCGAAGTGGGCCGTAACGAGCTGGCCGCCATCGAAGCCCTGCACGCCTACGTGGATGCGCAGGATAGCTATTACGCCCTCACCTCGCAGTATGCGCAGAAAATTGTCAGCAGTGAGGGCAAAAAAGATGGGCTTTACTGGCCGGTAAAACCCGGCGAAGCCCCCAGCCCGCTTGGTCCGGCCTTTAGCCCGAAAGCGCCAGGCCAGGGGTATCACGGCTACCATTTCCGTATCCTGCCGGACAGTAAATCAGGCTTTGCAATGATCGCCTGGCCGGTGAGCTACGGCGAGACCGGGGTGATGAGCTTTATGATTAACGGTGAGGATCGGGTCTGGCAGGCCAATCTGGGCGAGCAGTCAGCGGCGGAAGCAAAAGCGATACCGACCTTTAACCCGGACGATCGCTGGCAGCGGGTGGCGCAGTAGAGGTTTGCAGAATAAAAAAAAGCGGCTCATGAGCCGCTTTTTTATTGCCGGAAGAAAATTACTTCTTCTTCGCTTTCGCGTTTGGCAGGTCGGTGATGCTGCCTTCAAACACTTCTGCCGCCAGGCCCACGGACTCGTGCAGAGTCGGGTGAGCGTGGATGGTCAGCGCGATGTCTTCAGCGTCACAGCCCATTTCGATAGCCAGACCGATTTCACCCAGCAGCTCGCCGCCGTTGGTACCGACAATCGCACCACCGATCACGCGGTGAGTCTCTTTGTCGAAGATCAGTTTGGTCATACCGTCTGCGCAGTCGGAAGCGATAGCACGGCCAGAAGCAGCCCACGGGAAGGTGGCGGTTTCGTAGCTGATGCCTTTCTCTTTCGCTTCTTTCTCGGTCAGACCAACCCAGGCAACTTCTGGCTCGGTGTAGGCGATAGATGGGATCACTTTCGGGTCGAAGTAGTGCTTCATACCGGCGATAACTTCTGCGGCAACGTGGCCTTCGTGAACACCTTTGTGCGCCAGCATTGGCTGACCGACGATATCGCCGATAGCAAAGATGTGCGGCACGTTGGTGCGCAGCTGCTTGTCAACGCGGATGAAACCACGGTCGTCAACTTCCACGCCCGCTGCACCTGCATCCAGGTTTTTACCGTTCGGTACACGACCAATCGCTACCAGCACCGCGTCGTAACGCTGTGGTTCTGCAGGGGCTTTTTTGCCTTCCATGGAAACGTAAATACCGTCTTCTTTCGCTTCAACGGCAGTCACTTTGGTTTCCAGCATCAGGTTGAATTTCTTGCTGATGCGTTTGGTGAAGACTTTAACGATGTCTTTGTCAGCAGCCGGGATAACCTGGTCGAACATTTCAACCACGTCAATCTGTGAACCCAGCGCGTGGTATACGGTACCCATTTCCAGACCGATGATACCGCCACCCATAACCAGCAGGCGTTCAGGAACGGTTTTCAGCTCCAGCGCATCGGTGGAATCCCACACGCGTGGATCTTCATGTGGAATGAACGGCAGTTCGATCGGACGGGAACCCGCCGCGATGATCGCGTTGTCGAAGTTGATCACGGTTTTGCCGTTTTCGCCTTCCACTTCCAGGGTGTTCGCACCGGTGAATTTACCAAGACCGTTTACCACTTTCACTTTACGGCCTTTGGCCATACCCGCCAGACCGCCGGTCAGCTGAGTGATAACTTTCTCTTTCCAGGTACGAATTTTGTCGATATCGGTTTTCGGCTCGCCGAAGACGATACCGTGTTCAGCCAGCGCTTTGGCTTCTTCGATAACTTTCGCCACGTGCAGCAGCGCTTTAGAAGGGATACAGCCGACGTTCAGACAAACACCGCCGAGGGTGCTGTAACGTTCTACGATGACGGTTTCCAGACCTAAATCCGCTGCACGGAATGCTGCGGAGTAACCTGCCGGGCCTGCCCCAAGTACTACGACCTGAGTTTTGATTTCTGTGCTCATCATGACCTCTTAATTTATACCCGTCGTCCACCGGGTCGTTCTATCCGCCCGCAGTTTACAAAATTGTTAACAATTTTGAAACAACAAACGGCTCACGAATTGTCGCTTTCGCCAATAACCTCACAAACACCATGAGATTATCAGAAAAAAGCCGGCCGACTGGCCGGCTTTTCGATTACATCACCAGGCGGCGAATGTCGCTCAGCATGTTGTTGATGATGGTGATGAAGCGCGCACCATCAGCACCGTCGATCACGCGGTGGTCGAAGGACAGAGAGATTGGCATCATCAGACGCGGCACGAACTCTTTGCCGTTCCACACCGGCTCCATCGCGGACTTGGACACACCGAGGATAGCCACTTCCGGCGCGTTAACAATCGGTGCGAAGTGGGTGGTACCCAGGCCGCCGATGCTGGAGATAGTGAAGCAACCGCCCTGCATTTCGCCAGCAGTCAGCTTACCATCACGCGCTTTCTTGGAGATCACGGTCAGTTCACGGGACAGCTCAGTGATGCTCTTCTTGTTCACGTCTTTGAAGACCGGAACAACCAGACCATTTGGCGTATCAACCGCAACACCGATGTTGATGTATTTCTTCAGCGTCAGCTTCTGGCCGTCTTCGGACAGGGAGCTGTTGAAGCGTGGCATCTGCTCAAGGGCAGCAGCAACGGCTTTCATGATGAAGACCACTGGGGTGAATTTCACGTCCAGTTTGCGCTTCTCAGCTTCAGCGTTCTGCTGTTTACGGAACGCTTCCAGATCGGTGATATCGGTTTTGTCGAAGTGCGTAACGTGCGGGATCATCACCCAGTTACGGCTCAGGTTAGCACCAGAGATTTTCTGGATGCGGCCCAGCTCCACTTCTTCGATTTCGCCGAACTTGCTGAAGTCCACTTTCGGCCATGGCAGCATGCCCGGGATACCGCCACCGGCGGCTGCAGCAGGTGCAGCTTCGGCGCGTTTCACCGCGTCTTTCACGTAGGTCTGAACGTCTTCGCGCAGGATACGACCCTTACGGCCGGTTCCTTTCACTTTCGCCAGGTTCACACCGAACTCGCGCGCCAGGCGACGAATCAGCGGGGTAGCGTGGACGTAAGCGTCGTTTTCAGCGAACTCAGATTTTTCTGCTTTAGCAGCAGGGGAAGCGGCTGGTTTAGCAGCCTGAGCCGGTGCAGCAGCAGGGGCTGGAGCAGCCGCGGCAGCCGGAGCTGCGGCAGGCGCAGCGCCTTCCACTTCGAAGACCATGATCAGAGAGCCGGTAGACACTTTGTCGCCGGTGCTGATCTTGATCTCTTTGACGGTACCCGCGAACGGCGCCGGCACTTCCATAGAAGCTTTGTCGCCTTCGACGGTGATCAGTGACTGTTCAGCGGCAACTTTGTCGCCCACTTTAACCATCACTTCGGTCACTTCAACTTCGTCACCGCCGATGTCCGGTACGTTAACGTCTTTCGCGCCGCCAGCAGCTGCTGGTGCAGCAGCCGGAGCCGGAGCAGCGGCCTGCGCAGGCGCGGCAGCGCCTTCTGCACCCGCCACTTCGAAGATCATGATAAGCGACCCGGTAGACACTTTGTCACCGGTGTTGATCTTGATCTCTTTAACGGTACCCGCAAACGGAGCCGGCACTTCCATAGAGGCTTTGTCGCCTTCTACGGTGATCAGTGACTGCTCAGCCGCAACGGTATCGCCCACTTTCACCAGGATTTCAGTGACTTCAACTTCGTCACCGCCGATGTCAGGCACGTTCACTTCTTTCGCTGCTGCGGCAGCTGCTGGAGCAGCGGCGGCCGGAGCGGCTTCTTTCTTCTCTTCCTGCGCAGGTGCAGCAGCTGCTGCACCGTCGGCGGAATCGAAAATCATGATCAGTTTGCCAGTCTCGGTTTTATCGCCAACAGAGACTTTGATCTCTTTAACGATGCCAGCCTGAGGAGACGGGACTTCCATAGAGGCTTTGTCGCCTTCTACGGTGATCAGCGACTGTTCAGCTTCAACTTTGTCGCCTACTTTGACCAGGATCTCGGTGATTTCAACTTCATCAGCCCCGATGTCCGGTACATTGATTTCGATAGCCATTATTCTTTTACCTCTTACGCCAGACGCGGGTTAACTTTTTCTGCATCGATGTTGAATTTGGTGATTGCGTCCGCAACCACTTTCTTATCGATTTCGCCACGTTTAGCCAGTTCGCCCAGTGCTGCTACAACCACGTAAGAAGCATCAACTTCGAAGTGGTGACGCAGGTTTTCGCGGCTGTCAGAACGACCGAAGCCGTCAGTACCCAGAACGCGATAATCATCAGCTGGAACGTAAGTACGAACCTGCTCAGCGAACAGTTTCATATAGTCAGTAGACGCCACCGCTGGCGCGTCGTTCATCACCTGAGCGATGTACGGAACGCGTGGAGTTTCCAGTGGGTGCAGCATGTTCCAGCGCTCACAATCCTGGCCATCACGCGCCAGTTCAGTGAAGGAGGTCACAGAGTACACGTCGGAACCCACGCCGTAGTCTTTCGCCAGGATCTGCGCTGCTTCACGAACGTGACGCAGGATAGAGCCGGAGCCCAGCAGCTGAACTTTACCTTTGCTACCTTCGATGGTTTCGAGTTTGTAGATACCTTTACGGATACCTTCCTCGGCACCTGCTGGCATTGCCGGCATGTGGTAGTTTTCGTTCAGGGTCGTGATGTAGCAGTAAATGTTCTCTTGCGCTTCACCGTACATGCGCTGCAGACCGTCATGCATGATGACTGCCACTTCGTACGCGTAAGACGGGTCGTAAGAGATACAGTTAGGGATAGTCAGAGACTGAATGTGGCTGTGGCCATCTTCGTGCTGCAGGCCTTCACCGTTCAGGGTCGTACGACCGGAAGTACCACCGATCAGGAAGCCGCGAGCCTGCTGGTCGCCTGCCTGCCAGCACAGGTCACCGATACGCTGGAACCCGAACATGGAGTAGTAAATGTAGAACGGGATCATCGGCAGGTTGTTGGTGCTGTAAGAGGTCGCAGCAGCCAGCCAGGATGCGCCTGCGCCCAGCTCGTTGATACCTTCCTGCAGGATCTGACCTTTCTCGTCTTCTTTGTAGTATGCAACCTGCTCACGGTCCTGCGGGGTGTACTGCTGGCCGTTCGGGCTGTAGATACCGATCTGACGGAACAGACCTTCCATACCGAAAGTACGCGCTTCGTCGGCGATGATTGGAACCAGACGATCTTTGATCGACTTGTTCTTCAGCATCACGTTCAGGGCACGAACGAAAGCGATAGTGGTAGAGATCTCTTTGTTCTGCTCTTCCAGCAGCTGAGAGAAGTCTTCCAGCGCTGGCAGTTCCAGCTTCTCGGTGAAGTTAGGCTGACGAGCTGGCAGGTAGCCTTTCAGCGCCTGACGACGTTCGTGCAGGTACTTGTGCTCTTCAGAACCTTCAGGGAAGGTGATGTAAGACAGGTTTTCTACCTGCTCATCGGTCACTGGAACGTTGAAACGGTCGCGGATATAACGCACGCCGTCCATGTTCATTTTCTTAACCTGGTGAGCGATGTTTTTACCTTCTGCGGTATCACCCATGCCGTAACCTTTGATGGTGTGGGCCAGGATTACAGTCGCTTTACCTTTGGTTTCGCGCGCTTTTTTCAGTGCAGCGTAGACTTTCTTCGGATCGTGACCACCGCGGTTCAGGGCCCAGATCTGCTCATCAGTCCAGTCTGCAACCAGGGCTGCGGTTTCTGGATATTTGCCGAAGAAGTGCTCACGCACGTAGGCACCGTCTTTGGATTTGAAGGTCTGGTAGTCACCGTCAACGGTTTCGTTCATCAGCTGGATCAGCTTACCGCTGGTGTCTTTACGCAGCAGCTCATCCCAACGACCGCCCCACATGACTTTAATCACGTTCCAGCCAGCACCCGCGAAGATGCCTTCCAGTTCGTTGATGATCTTGCCGTTACCGGTTACCGGACCATCCAGACGCTGCAGGTTACAGTTGATGATGAAGCACAGGTTGTCCAGCTTCTCACGGGTCGCGATGGTGATCGCGCCTTTCGATTCTGGCTCATCCATTTCGCCGTCGCCCAGGAAGGCGTAAACGGTCTGCTCAGAAGTGTCTTTCAGGCCACGGTGTTCCAGATACTTCAGGAATTTAGCCTGATAGATCGCACCGATTGGGCCCAGACCCATAGATACGGTCGGGAACTGCCAGAATTCAGGCATCAGTTTAGGGTGCGGGTAAGAAGACAGACCTTTACCGTGTACTTCCTGACGGAAGTTGTTCATCTGCTCTTCAGTCAGACGACCTTCCAGGAATGCACGTGCATAGATGCCCGGAGAGATGTGGCCCTGGAAGTACACCAGATCGCCGCCGTCTTTCTCGTTCGCTGCACGGAAGAAGTGGTTGAAGCACACTTCGTAAACGGTCGCAGAAGACTGGAAGGACGCCATGTGGCCACCCAGTTCCAGGTCTTTCTTGGATGCGCGCAGAACGGTCATGATGGCGTTCCAGCGGATTGCAGAACGGATACGACGTTCCAGATCCAGATTGCCCGGGTATTCCGGTTCGTCTTCGACGGCAATCGTGTTTACGTAGTTGCTAGCCCCTGCACCTGAAGCAACCTTCACGCCGCCTTTGCGGGCTTCAGAAAGCAGCTGATCAATCAGATACTGAGCGCGCTCAACACCTTCTTCACGGATGACCGATTCGATCGCCTGTAGCCAGTCGCGAGTTTCGATCGGATCCACGTCATTTTGGAGACGTTCTGACATGGGGGTATTCCTTATCTATCTAATACGTTGATTTGTCTGGAACCTGTCCCATTGCACTTTCTTTTCTTTTCGTTTCGGGCTGTCTCTTTGTTGGCTGCGCTTCTTCACTCCAGTCACAGCGTTAACTGTGCTCCTGGGGATGCGCGCACTTGCCGCCGCGATACAACCCAAACTATGTCGAAAACTAAAAGCGCAATAAGACAGGTTCTGCGTTTAGTTGCCGCGCTCTAAAAAACTGGCGCTTAATCCTTTCGTTGCTGTATGCGGCGAAGTGAACGTTCTCGACGACTCTGTTCACGGCTGCGGTCCAGCAAGATTTCCTCAATGAAAGCCAGGTGACGGTGCGACGCTTCACGCGCCTGCTCCGGCTCCCCGGCCATTATCGCCTCGAATACTCGAGTGCGATGGTTGCTGACCAGCGGGAGCATCTCCCGACGGGCATACAACAATTCAAAATTCTGACGAACGTTCTGGGCAAGCATTGGCTCCATGCAGCGTAGCAGATGGAGGAGCACCACGTTGTGGGCTGCTTCTGTGACGGCAATTTGATACTGGACGACGGCGTCGGACTCGGCGTCGAGATCGCCGGACTGTTGGGCCCGTTCAATGGCCTGATGGAGTTCGCGAATGCGGTCACGATCTTCATCGTTGCTGCGCAGCGCCGCGTAGTAAGCCGCGATGCCTTCAAGCGCGTGACGGGTCTCAAGCAGATCGAACTGGGATTCTGGGTGGTCGGAGAGCAGCTCCACTAACGGGTCGCTGAAGCTCTGCCACAGGCTGTTTTGCACAAAGGTTCCGCCACCCTGGCGACGAAGCAGTAGGCCCTTGGCTTCGAGACGTTGGATCGCCTCACGCAGCGAAGGACGGGAAACGTCGAACTGTTTAGCCAGTTCGCGTTCAGGTGGAAGTTTCTCACCGGGGCGCAGGGTCCCCTCGAGGATCAAAAACTCCAGCTGCTGCTCAATCACATCAGATAATTTTGGTTGGCGAATTTTGCTGTAGGCCATATTCCCTGTCTTACGCCTTTTTGCCCGGAGTCAATTGGTCTTACCAATTTCATGTTCGTATCGCTAAAGTAACAAAGTATTCACCTTCTGTCCATATTGGTTTTGACCGAAATCAGTAAACCCTGCTTATTTTAACAACCTTACAGAAATAACGTTTCAAAAATGTAACTCTGCACAAATGAAATGATTACTCCCAAAGAGGCAGTTTTAACTTTATCGAAACGAAGAAAAGTGCGATCTGAACCGATTTAGCGGAGTAAAAAATGAAAAGCTGCCCACTTATGGAGCATTTTTATTCTATAGGTTGATGAAGGGACATAAACGGAACGATTTACAAATGCTTTCTTTTTATTCGAACTCACTTTCTCCACGCATAAAGCAGGTGCATTCGCCGTCGCTTAACATTATTCTTCCAATTACGGAAGACACTTCCGATATTTTCAGCCAATTGAACCGTAAACTAATAAATACATGAAATGGAATTTCATAATTACACACGCCTGAGCGTGAACATAACAACCACACACGAGGTTTCATAATGGATGGTCAACAGCATGGCGATCAGCTGAAGCGCGGCCTTAAAAACCGCCATATTCAGCTTATCGCTCTCGGTGGCGCTATCGGTACAGGCCTGTTCCTTGGCAGCGCATCGGTTATTCAGTCTGCCGGTCCGGGTATTATTCTGGGTTATGCCATTGCCGGTTTTATCGCCTTTCTTATTATGCGTCAGCTCGGTGAAATGGTGGTCGAAGAGCCGGTAGCCGGTTCCTTTAGCCATTTTGCTTATAAATACTGGGGCAGCTTTGCCGGGTTCGCGTCCGGCTGGAACTACTGGGTGCTGTATGTGCTGGTGGCGATGGCGGAACTGACCGCGGTCGGTAAATATGTCCAGTTCTGGTGGCCTGAGATCCCAACCTGGGTCTCCGCGGCGGTCTTCTTTGTAGTCATCAACGCCATCAACCTGACTAATGTAAAAGTGTTCGGTGAGATGGAGTTCTGGTTCGCCATTATTAAAGTTATTGCGGTTGTGGCGATGATCCTGTTTGGCGGCTGGCTGCTGTTCAGCGGCAACGGCGGCCCGCAGGCAAGCGTGAGCAACCTCTGGGATCAGGGCGGCTTCCTGCCACACGGCATGACCGGGCTGGTGATGATGATGGCGATCATTATGTTCTCCTTCGGTGGTCTTGAGCTGGTGGGTATCACCGCCGCTGAAGCAGACAACCCGGAACAGAGCATCCCGAAAGCGACCAACCAGGTTATCTACCGCATCCTGATCTTCTATGTAGGCTCGCTGGCCGTGCTGCTTTCCCTGCTGCCGTGGACCCGCGTCACCGCTGACACCAGCCCGTTTGTGCTGATCTTCCACGAGCTGGGCGACACCTTTGTGGCCAACGCCCTGAACGTGGTGGTACTGACCGCCGCGCTGTCGGTCTATAACAGCTGCGTTTACTGCAACAGCCGTATGCTGTTCGGCCTGGCTCAGCAGGGTAACGCCCCGAAAGCGCTGCTCAACGTGGATAAGCGTGGCGTGCCGGTTAACACCATTATTGTGTCGGCGGTTGTGACCGCGCTGTGCGTACTGATCAACTACCTGGCCCCGGAATCCGCCTTTGGTCTGCTGATGGCGCTGGTGGTCTCCGCTCTGGTGATCAACTGGGCGATGATCAGCCTGGCGCACATGAAGTTCCGTCGTGCGAAACAGCAGCAGGGCGTGAAAACGCGTTTCCCTGCCCTGCTCTACCCGCTGGGTAACTGGGTCTGCCTGCTGTTTATGGCTGCCGTGCTGGTTATCATGCTGATGACGCCGGGTATGGCTATCTCGGTTTACCTGATCCCGGTCTGGATTGTTATCCTTGGGGTGGGTTACGCATGTAAGCAGAAAAATGCTAAAGCAGTAAAAGCGCATTAATCCTCTCCCCTCTGCGTCCCGGCGGATGCAGAGGGTTGTTACCTTCCTCACACTTTCTCGCCAACAGCCATTTTATCCATATCACCGACGGTATACTGCAACGCATATTTTGCTTCGGCAGCGAATAATTCTCTCCATAGTGCAACTCGGAGAATCGTCGATGGATAACAATAAACTTTCAGTAAAAGAAAAGATCGGCTATGGAATGGGGGATGCCGGATGCAACATCATCTTTGGCGCCATCATGCTGTTTGTAAACTATTTTTATACGGATATTTTCGGCCTTGCTCCGGCACTGGTGGGGGTATTGCTGCTCTCTGTGCGCGTCATCGATGCCGTGACCGACCCCATTATGGGGGCCATTGCTGATCGTACCCGTAGTAAGTATGGGCGATTTCGTCCATGGCTTTTATGGATCGCCTTCCCCTATGCGCTGTTCAGCATCCTGATGTTTACCACCCCGGACTGGACCTATAACAGCAAAGTTATCTATGCCTTCGTCACCTACTTCCTGCTCTCCCTGACCTATACGGCTATTAACATTCCGTACTGCTCGCTGGGGGGTGTGATCACTAACGATCCTAAAGAGCGCGTGGCCTGTCAGTCTTATCGCTTTGTGATGGTTGGTATCGCCACCCTGCTGCTGTCGCTGACGCTGCTGCCGATGGCCGACTGGTTCGGCGGCGAAGACAAAGCCAAAGGCTACCAGATGGCCATGACCGTGCTGGCGCTGATTGGCACCTGCATGTTCCTGTTCAGCTTCTCTACCGTGCGCGAGCGTGTTCGCCCGGCGGTGCAAACCAATGACGAGCTGAAAAACGATCTGAAAGATGTGTGGAAGAACGACCAGTGGGTACGCATTCTGCTGCTGACGCTCTGCAACGTCTGCCCGGGCTTTATCCGCATGGCGGCAACCATGTATTACGTCACCTGGGTCATGGGCCAGAGCACTCACTTCGCCACCCTGTTTATCAGCCTGGGCGTGGTCGGCATGATGCTTGGCAGCGTGCTGGCAAAAGTGCTGACCGACCGCTGGTGTAAGCTGAAGGTCTTCTTCTGGACCAATATCGTGCTGGCGATTTTCTCCACCGCCTTCTATTTCTTCGATCCAAAAGCCACCGTGACCATTGTAGTGCTCTACTTCCTGTTGAATATCCTGCACCAGATCCCGTCTCCGCTGCACTGGTCGCTGATGGCCGACGTAGATGACTACGGCGAATGGAAAACCGGTAAACGTATCACCGGGATCAGCTTCTCCGGCAACATCTTCTTCCTCAAGCTGGGGCTGGCGATTGCCGGGGCGATGGTGGGCTTCCTGCTCTCCTGGTACGGTTATGATGCCGGTGCTAAAGCGCAAAGCGCGGATGCCATCAACGGGATCGTTCTGCTCTTCACCGTCATTCCGGGCATTGGCTACCTCATTACTGCTGGCGTGGTGCGTCTGCTGAAGGTTGATCGCGAAACCATGAAGCAAATTCAGCAAGACCTGGAAAAACGCCGGAACAACTACCGCGAGCTGAATGATTTTCAGGAACTCAACGCCGCTGAGACAAAATAAGGAAAGCCGAATGCAAACCTGGCCAAACCCGTTTATTGA
>JADHEE010000119.1_pt1 | contig 48600 bp, 49 predicted proteins | sample 8952401 | NCBI WGS metagenome assembly JADHEE01 (sample SAMN16124438, study PRJNA663242) | bioreactor sludge metagenome | isolation source: sludge (ammonium) | place: India:Bengaluru | collected 2019-02-28 | reverse complement strand
ATGTGCATCACGTCTATCTGCCTTACGATCTACCCTGCGCCATGAACCGTTTCCTCAATACCGTGCGCCCTAAGCTGGTGATTGTGATGGAAACCGAACTGTGGCCGAACATGATTTCTGCCCTGCACAGCCGTAAAATTCCGCTGGTGGTGGCCAACGCCCGCCTGTCGGAGCGCTCTGCGAAGGGATACGGCAAGCTGGGCAAATTTATGCGTCGCCTGCTGAGTAAAATCACCCTGATCGCCGCCCAGAATGAAGAAGACGGCGCGCGCTTCCTGTCGCTTGGCCTGAAGCGCAATCAGTTGGCGGTCACCGGCAGCCTGAAGTTTGATATTTCGGTTACCCCGGAACTGGCTGCCCGCGCCATTACCCTGCGCCGCCAGTGGGCGCCGCGCCGTAAAGTGTGGATCGCTACCAGCACCCACGACGGCGAAGAAGAGATTATCCTCCAGGCGCATCGCCAGCTTCTGGAAAGCTTCCCGGACCTGTTGTTAATTCTGGTGCCACGTCATCCTGAGCGTTTTAAAGATGCCCGTGACATGGTGCAGAAAGGCGGGTTCAGCTTCACTATGCGCAGCAGCGGTGAAATCCCGTCCTCCGGCACCCAGGTCGTGATTGGCGATACCATGGGCGAGCTGATGTTGCTGTACGGCATTGCCGATCTGGCCTTTGTCGGCGGCAGCCTCGTGGAGCGCGGCGGGCATAACCCGCTGGAGCCAGCAGCGCACGCCATTCCAGTGCTGATGGGGCCACACACTTTCAACTTCAAAGACATCTGCGCCAAACTGCAGCAGGCTGACGGGCTGATTACGGTCACCGATGCACATTCGATCGTGAAGGAAGTTTCCACCCTTCTGACCGACGAAGATTATCGCCTGTGGTATGGCCGCCATGCTGTCGAAGTGCTGCATCAGAATCAGGGGGCATTGACCCGCCTGCTGCAACTTCTGCAACCTTACCTGCCCCTGCGGAGCCATTAATGTCTGCGCGCCTGTCGGTCGTCATGATCGCCAAAAACGCCGCTGACCTGCTGCCAGATTGCCTCGCCTCCGTGGCGTGGGCCGATGAGATCGTTCTGCTTGATTCCGGCAGCACCGACGCCACGGTGGAGGTCGCCCGCGCGGCCGGTGTTCAGGTCTATATCAATACCGACTGGCAGGGCTACGGCATCCAGCGCCAGCGCGCGCAGCAGTTCGCCACTGGCGACTATGTCCTGATGATCGACACCGACGAGCGTGTTACCCCGGAACTGCAACAGGCCATCCAGCAGGTGCTGGCTGCACCGCAGCCCGATGCCGTCTACAGCATCGCCCGGCGAAACTACTTCCTGGGTCGCTTTATGCGGCACAGTGGCTGGTATCCCGATCGCGTGATGCGCCTGTACTCGCGCACGCGCTATCAGTACAACGATAACCTGGTGCACGAATCGCTGGCCTGCGACGGCGCACGCGTGGTTGCCCTCGATGGCGATCTGTTGCATCTCACCTGTCGTGATTTCGCCAGCTTCCAGCGTAAACAGCTGAATTACGCCACGGCATGGGCGCAGGAGCGTCATCAGCGCGGTAAGACAACCTCGCTGGCGGGTATTTTCAGCCACACCGCAGGGGCGTTCCTGAAGACGCTGGTGCTGCGCGGTGGCGTGCTGGACGGTAAACAGGGCTGGTTACTGGCGGTGGTTAACGCCCAGTATACTTTTAATAAATATACCGAGCTGTGGGCGCTGAACCGCGGCTACTCCGAGAAAGCGTGAGCCATGAGCACAAAAGCGATTTATCCGGGTACCTTCGATCCCATCACTAACGGTCACATCGATATCGTCACACGTGCGGCGAGCATGTTTGATACGGTGATTCTGGCGATTGCCGCCAGCCCCAGCAAAAAGCCGCTGTTCGACCTTGACGAGCGGGTGGCCCTGGCGAAAGCCGCGACTGCGCACCTGCCAAATGTGGATGTGGTGGGCTTTAGCGATCTGATGGCGAACTTTGCCCGCGCTCAGCAGGCGAATATCCTGATTCGCGGGCTGCGGGCGGTGGCTGATTTTGAATATGAGATGCAGCTCGCCCACATGAATCGCCATCTGATGCCCGAGCTGGAGAGCGTCTTCCTGATGCCTTCCAAAGAGTGGTCGTTTATCTCCTCTTCGCTGGTGAAAGAGGTCGCGCGCCACGCGGGTGATGTTACCCATTTCCTGCCTGCCGTTGTGCATCAGGCGTTAATGGACAAACTGAAGTAGTTCCTGCCTTTTTGCCGGGCGACGCTGCGCTTGCCCGGCCTGCATTGCATTATTTCTGGCACTGACGGCAGTAGAAGGTGGCGCGCTGCGCGTGCTTTGTTGCCACAATCGGCGCACCGCAGACCCGGCATGGCTCATCTTTACGGCCATAAACCTGCAGCTCCTGGGCAAAGTAGCCCGGCTTACCGTCGCTTTGCAGGAAATCCTTCAGGGTGGTTCCGCCCTGCTCAATCGAACGCAGCAGCACCGCTTTGATCACCCTGACCAACAGCTCACACTCCTGAGCAGAAAGCGATGAGGCTAAGCGATCGGGATGGATCCCGGCGGCAAAGAGCGATTCACTGGCATATATATTACCGACACCGACCACCAGCTTGTTATCCATCAGCCAGGGTTTAATCGGGGATTTTTTCTTCGCGCACTTCGCTTTCAGGTATTCCGCGTCAAAGGCGTCCGAGAGCGGCTCCGGCCCCAGGTGCGCCAGCACGTTATGCCCTTCCAGCTCTTTAGTCCACAGCCAGGCGCCAAAGCGACGGGGATCGGTGTAGCGCAGCACTTTGCCATTGCTCATCACCAGGTCAACGTGGTCGTGCTTTTCTGCGGGCAGCTCTTCGCTAAGGATGCGTAAGCTCCCGGACATCCCCAGATGGATGATGATCCAGCCATCCGGCAGTTCCAGCAGCAGGTACTTCGCGCGGCGCTGTACGCTGAGAACAGGTTTGTCACTCAGCGTGTGGATCTCATCAGAAACCGGCCAGCGCAGGCGGCCGTTACGGACAACAGCGTGAAGAATGGTCGCACCGACCAGGTGAGGCTCAATGCCACGGCGGCTGGTCTCTACCTCAGGTAATTCAGGCATGGTTCCTCCGTTGAGATGCAGAATGCAAAAAACCCCGCAGTTGCGGGGTTTTTCAGTACAAGGAGCCTAAAATTATTTAATTTTAGCTTCTTTGTACATTACGTGCTGGCGTACAACTGGATCGAACTTTTTCAGTTCCAGTTTTTCCGGCTTAGTACGTTTGTTCTTCGTGGTGGTGTAGAAGTGACCTGTACCAGCAGAAGAAACCAGCTTGATTTTCTCGCGAATACCTTTAGCCATGATTTATTTCCTCTTTAAGTACTTAGTACTTTTCGCCACGGGCACGCAGTTCGGACAGAACTGTATCGATGCCTTTCTTATCGATTACACGCATACCTTTAGCAGATACGCGCAGGGTGACAAAACGCTTCTCGCTCTCAACCCAGAAACGGTGAGAGTGCAGGTTCGGCAGGAAACGGCGTTTAGTCGCGTTCAGTGCGTGGGAACGGTTGTTACCGGTCACCGGACGCTTGCCAGTAACTTGGCAGACTCGGGACATGTCTATTCTCCAAAAATCAAATTAGCTCGAGCTTCGTATGGGGTATCGGCGCCTCGTCAGGCTTTACAGCCCGGTCATCGCATAGTTCTAAGTGAACTCTCGATTGCCAGGCCCAAATGCCAAACCCGAGATTCTCAAAGGTGGCGTAGTATACGCTGACTCGAGGATGTGCTCAAGTCCCGAACAGACAAAGATCCCGATGGATCGCGAGAAATGGCTTAAATCCATCCACGTTCTGCAAACGAAACGTACTCTCCACGGCCTATCACCAGATGATCAAGAACACGAATGTCCATGAATTGACAGCATTTCATAATGCGTGCGGTCACGTCTCTGTCGGCTTTACTCGGTTCGGCGCGTCCTGAGGGATGATTATGCGCGAGGATCACGCCAGCGGCATTCACTTTTATCGCTTCGCGCACAATTTCACGTGGATGCACCTCCACATGGCTCAGGGTACCCGAAAATAGCCGGGAGTGTTTCAGCACGCGGTTTTGATTATCGAGGAAAATCACCATAAAAATCTCCCTCTCCTCTTCCGCCAGCTGGCTGCGCACAAACTCCCGGGTCATCTCCGGGTTTTTAAGCGGGTTTTCTTGCCGTATCCCCGAGCAATAGTACCGGCGGGCAAGCTCCGCAATACCTCTGAGCTGAGCGAATTTCGCAATGCCGATCCCGTCCACGCCCCTGAACGCCGTCAGTTCGGCAGTCAGCAAGCCGTGCAGGGAGCCGAAATGCTGCAACAGATCTTTAGAAAGCGTGAAAACATTTTTACTTCGCGTACCGGTTCGCAGGAACAGCGCCAGCAGCTCTTCGTCCGTCAGCGTTGTCGCGCCATCAGCGAGCATTTTTTCCCGCGGCAACTGCGGGAATGGTGTATCCATACTCAGCCCTCCTCCATCGTCAGGCTATGCTGCCATAGACCGTTCCCCCTCACGATGGCGGATTGCTTGTCTTGCGTAACGCCTCGCAAAGTGGCGGATGGACAACATCACGATGCTTTTCGGATTGTGATAAAATGCCCGTCTCTCAGGTGAACCCAACAGGAAAGAATCATGATGAGCCTGGCCGGTAAAAAAATCGTTCTCGGTGTCAGCGGCGGCATTGCGGCCTATAAAACGCCGGAACTGGTGCGCCGTTTGCGTGAGCGTGGCGCAGACGTGCGGGTGGCAATAACCGAAGGGGGCAAAGCGTTTATTACGCCACTGAGCCTGCAAGCCGTTTCGGGCTACCCGGTGTCGGACAGCCTGCTCGATCCGGCGGCCGAAGCCGCGATGGGCCATATCGAACTGGGTAAATGGGCCGATTTAGTCATCCTCGCGCCGGCCACCGCCGATCTCATCGCCCGTGTCGCAGCCGGCATGGCCAACGACCTGGTGTCCACCATCTACCTGGCTACTCCGGCCCCGGTCGCCGTGGTACCCGCCATGAACCAGCAGATGTACCGCAACGCAGCAACGCAGCATAACCTTGCCACGCTGGCTTCCCGTGGCCTGCTGATCTGGGGGCCAGACAGCGGCAGCCAGGCCTGTGGCGATATCGGCCCGGGCCGTATGCTGGATCCGCTGGCGATTGTGGATCTGGCTGCCAGCCATTTTTCACCTGTCAACGATCTGCAACATCTCAGCATCATGATTACCGCGGGTCCGACGCGTGAGCCGTTGGATCCGGTGCGCTATATCACTAACCAAAGCTCCGGCAAGATGGGCTTTGCGATTGCCGCCGCCGCCGCGCAGCGCGGAGCCAGGGTTACGCTGGTCAGCGGCCCGGTGTCGTTGCCAACCCCACCGCGGGTGCAGCGCATTGACGTGACAACCGCGCTGGAGATGGAAGCGGCTGTCCAGGCACAGGCACAACAGCAGCAAATTTTTATTGGCTGTGCCGCCGTGGCGGACTACCGCGCAGCGGCCATAGCAGATGAGAAAATTAAAAAGCAAGGCGATGAAATCACAATAAAAATGGTGAAAAACCCGGATATCGTTGCCGGTGTCGCCGCGCTAAAAGATCGTCGGCCTTACGTTGTTGGGTTTGCTGCTGAAACAAATAATGTGGAAGAATATGCCCGGCAAAAACGTACCCGCAAAAACCTCGATTTGATTTGCGCGAACGACGTATCGCTGGCCACACAAGGATTTAACAGCGACAGCAACGCACTGCACCTTTTCTGGCAGGATGGAGATAAAGTCTTACCGCTTGAGCGCAAGGAACTCCTGGGCCAACAATTACTGGACGAGATCGTTACCCGTTATGATGAAAAAAATCGACGTTAAGATTCTGGACCCGCGTGTTGGCGAGCAATTCCCGCTGCCAACCTATGCCACCTCCGGTTCTGCCGGTCTTGACCTGCGCGCCTGTCTCGATGACGCCGTAGAACTGGCTCCGGGTGCCACTACCCTGGTTCCAACTGGCCTGGCAATTCACATTGCTGACCCGTCTCTGGCAGCGGTGATCCTGCCGCGTTCTGGTCTGGGCCATAAGCACGGCGTTGTGCTGGGTAACCTGGTGGGCCTGATCGACTCCGACTACCAGGGTCAGCTGATGGTCTCCGTCTGGAACCGCGGTCAGGACAGCTTCACCATTGAACCGGGCGAGCGTATCGCCCAGATGGTCTTTGTACCGGTGGTACAGGCAGAATTTAACCTGGTGGCAGACTTTGACGCCACCGACCGTGGCGAAGGCGGCTTCGGCCATTCCGGGCGCAAATAACGGCCCGAAAGACACGTATCTCACAGCGTTATAATGCAATAACAAACCGCAAACGCCCGTTTGCGGTCGCTGTGTGGATGCCAGCCTGGCAAGTGCTTATTTTCAGGGGTATTTTGTAACATGGCAGAAAAACAAACTGCGAAAAGGAATCGTCGCGAAGAAATACTTCAATCTCTGGCTCTGATGCTTGAATCCAGCGATGGCAGTCAACGCATCACCACCGCAAAACTGGCCGCCTCTGTGGGCGTGTCGGAAGCGGCGCTGTACCGTCATTTCCCCAGTAAAACGCGGATGTTCGACAGCCTGATCGAGTTTATCGAAGATAGCCTGATCACGCGTATCAACCTGATTCTGAAGGATGAAAAAGACACCACCGCACGGCTGCGTCTGATTGTTCAGCTGATCCTCGGTTTCGGTGAACGCAATCCGGGTTTAACCCGTATCCTGACCGGCCATGCACTGATGTTTGAGCAGGACAGGCTACAGGGGCGAATTAACCAGCTTTTCGAACGTATTGAAGCGCAGCTGCGCCAGGTATTGCGCGAAAAGAAGATGCGTGAAGGCGAGGGTTACAGCATGGATGAATCGCTGCTTGCGGGGCAGGTGCTGGCCTTCTGTGAAGGGATGCTATCCCGCTTTGTGCGCAGTGAATTCAAATATCGCCCAACGGACGATTTTGACGCCCGTTGGCCGTTAGTGGCTGCGCAGTTGCAGTAGCGGAAACAGTATTCCAGGCCCGGTAAGCACAGCGCCACCGGGCACTTTATTTACACGCCAAACTCTTCGCGATACGCCCGCACCGCCGTCAGGCTCTCTGCCATCTCCGGCTTCTCTTCCAGATACGCGATCAGATCTTTCAGGGTGATGATCGATGTCACTTTACAGCTGTAGTCACGTTCCACTTCCTGAATAGCAGAGATTTCCCCCCGGCCGCGCTCCTGGCGGTCCAGCGAGATCAGCACGCCCGCCAGCGTCGCGTTATTCGCCTGGATAATCTCCATTGATTCACGAATGGCGGTGCCCGCGGTGATCACATCATCCACCAGCATGACGCGGCCCTGCAGGGCGCTGCCGACCAGATTACCGCCTTCGCCGTGGGTCTTAGCCTCTTTACGGTTAAAGCAGTACGGTACGTCGCGATCGTGATGCTCCGCCAGCGCCACGGCGGTGGTCGTGGCAATCGGGATGCCTTTATAGGCCGGGCCAAACAGCAGATCGAATTCAATCCCGGAATCCACCAGCGCTTCGGCATAGAAGCGGCCTAACAGTGCCAGATCGCGCCCGGTATTAAACAGCCCGGCGTTAAAGAAATAGGGGCTTTTGCGCCCGGATTTCAGCGTAAATTCGCCAAACTTAAGTACCTGCTTGCTAAGCGCAAACTCAATAAACTGGCGCTGATACGGTTTCATGGATTCGCTCCTTACTTTTCTACGGACAAAAAAAAGGCGACTCATCAGTCGCCTTTAAAATCAATTTTCTAACGCCGCCTTCTGCGTCGTTACGATAGATTCGATTCCCTCTCGGGCTAACGCCAACAGGGCGAGAAGCTCTTCATGGGTAAACGGCTCACCTTCTGCCGTGCCCTGCACTTCGATGATGCGACCATCTTCGGTCATCACCACGTTCATGTCGGTCTCTGCTGCAGAGTCTTCAACGTACTCCAGATCGCACAGCGCTTCGCCATTGACGATACCCACAGACACTGCAGCAACCATGCCTTTAAGTGGATTCGCTTTCAGCTTGCCAGCCGCAACCAGTTTGTTGAGGGCATCGGCCAGCGCCACGCAGGCACCAGTGATAGAGGCAGTGCGCGTGCCGCCGTCTGCCTGGATCACGTCGCAGTCCAGGGTGATGGTAAACTCGCCCAGCGTTTTCAGATCAACCGCCGCGCGCAGCGCACGGGCGATCAGACGCTGAATCTCCATAGTACGGCCACCCTGTTTACCTTTCGCCGCTTCGCGGGCATTACGGGTGTGGGTGGAGCGTGGCAGCATGCCATACTCGGCAGTGATCCAGCCCTGACCCTGGCCTTTCAGGAAGCGTGGCACACCCTCTTCGATAGAGGCGGTGCACAGCACTTTGGTGTCACCGAATTCAACAAGCACAGAGCCTTCAGCGTGTTTTGTATAGTTACGGGTCAGGGTGACGGGGCGCACCTGGTTGGCGCTACGACCTGATGGACGCATGATGATATCTCCGGCTTGAAACGAATGTGGCTGCGCATTATACGGATTAAACGCGCTTATTCCTATCCTGAGAAAGCCCCGAAAGCTATAATCCCCCCATCTCTCCTTTGAAAACGGAAATGTCTATGATCCGCAGTATGACCGCCTACGCCCGCCGTGAAATCAAGGGTAGCTGGGGCAGCGCTACCTGGGAAATGCGCTCGGTAAACCAACGCTATCTTGAAACCTATTTCCGTATGCCGGAGCAGTTCCGCAGTCTTGAGCCAGTGGTTCGCGAGCGTATCCGCGCTCGTCTGACGCGCGGAAAGATTGAATGCAACCTGCGTTTTGAGCCTGATGCGAGTGCGCAAGGGGAGCTGATCCTCAACGAAAAACTGGCTAAACAGCTGGTGAACGCCGCTAACTGGGTCAAGATGCAGAGCGACGAAGGCGAAATCAACCCAGTTGATATTCTGCGCTGGCCTGGCGTGATGGCGGCTGGCGAACAGGATCTGGACGCGATTACCGCTGAGATCCTGGCTGCGCTGGACGGTACGCTGGACGATTTCATCGTGGCCCGTGAAACCGAAGGCCAGGCACTGAAAGCGCTGATCGAGCAGCGCCTGGAAGGTGTGAGCGGCGAAGTGGTGAAGGTCCGTTCCCATATGCCAGAAATCCTGCAGTGGCAGCGCGAGCGTCTGGTCGCCAAACTGGAAGATGCCGAAGTGCAGCTGGAGAATAACCGTCTCGAGCAGGAACTGGTGCTGATGGCCCAGCGTATCGACGTTTCCGAAGAGCTGGACCGTCTGGAAGCGCATGTCAAAGAGACGTATAACATTCTGAAGAAGAAAGAGGCCGTAGGTCGCCGCCTCGATTTTATGATGCAGGAGTTCAACCGCGAATCAAACACCCTGGCGTCGAAATCGATCAACGCTGAAGTGACTAATTCTGCGATTGAGCTGAAAGTGCTGATTGAACAAATGCGCGAACAAATTCAGAACATCGAATAATCAGAATGGGTAACTCAGCGTGAGTTACCCATTAGTTTTTCTCATGCCATAAAAGATCGTTAAAGAATAATTCTTTTCTCTTTACTGAGAAAAATGGTGTGTATGGATTAGTTAAACTAAGCTAAAAATCTTCGCCTTAGAAAATCTCAATCGTACTCCGCCCTACAAAAGGCTACTCTGCTGAACGTTTTTGGGGGGCGACAATGCTTTTACACATTCTTTATCTGGTCGGTATTACGGCCGAAGCGATGACCGGGGCGCTGGCTGCCGGGCGTCGTCGTATGGACACTTTTGGTGTTATCATTATTGCCACCGCAACGGCACTCGGCGGAGGGTCTGTTCGCGATATCTTGCTTGGGCACTATCCTCTCGGTTGGGTCAAACATCCAGAGTATGTTGTGATTGTTGCTGTTTCTGCTGTGCTCACAACCATTTTCGCCCCTGTGATGCCTTATCTTCGACGTCTGTTTCTGGTTCTGGACGCAATAGGCTTGATTGTGTTCTCTATTATTGGTGCTCAGATTGCGCTGGATATGGGGGAAGGCCCGATCATTGCGACTATTGCTGCCGTGGTAACCGGAGTATTTGGCGGCGTGTTGCGCGACATGTTCTGTAAGCGTATTCCGTTGGTTTTCCAGAAAGAGCTTTACGCCGGCATCTCGTTCGCTGCAGCCTTGCTATACATCGCATTGCAGCATTATGTATCGAACAATGATGTCATCGTTATTACGACACTACTTTTTGGTTTTACCCTGCGTATGATGGCGCTGCGCTTGAAACTTGGGCTACCCGTTTTTCATTACACACATGATTCGCACTGAGTTTTTAACAAAAGGATAAGAGGAAAATGGACAGAAAAAAGCACTTTTGTGCGCTTATAATATATTGGAAAGCGCATACAATACCGCTCTGTCATTATCTTCAAAATTTGCATTAAGAACTGATGTCATTTGCTAAAGCCTCTGTCCTCATCATAGATAAAAAGATCTGCAGGCATTTTTTAATCCTGCTGCTGTGCTCTGTATTGATTCAATTATGGCCGGTGTATTTCACACAACCGGCACGTTTTATGGTGCGCATTGCGATTTGTAATAGCCTTTTGTTGCTTGCTACCGCAGCTATCTATCGCTACCTCCCCGGTAAAATTATTGCCTTCGCTCTGACTGTTCTGTTAACGCTCAATTTTGCGTTTGCGTTCAGTACGTGGAATGTTTACCAGAGCGAATTCAACACCGTTTTTGCCATGAGTATCCTGGCAACCCATATTGCTGAAGCTAAAAGCATGTCGGGGCTCTATATCAATAGCCTTCCCATTGTCATGGCCTATTTTGTTATTACCTGGTACGCCATTAAGTCTCTTAGCGAAAACCTGTCGGATCGGGCAAAAACCATCAGTATGGTGTTACTGGTGGGCTATATGGGCTGGTACTCTGCCGCAAGCTGGCTTAAAAAGCGCAAAGACCTGGAAGTCTACTATCCGCTCAGTTCAAGGATCCTGACTTATACGCCGTTTTACATCGGTTCTGAATTTATTATTGCTCACCGGGATAACGCGTTAGCTGAGAAAATCAGTAAGCAAAATGTGCATTATCCTGCCCTGCAATACCAACGCACCGGTATCGAAAACTACGTGGTTATCGTCGGGGAATCTGCACGACGCAGCAATATGCAGCTTTATGGTTTCAACCAGAACACTACACCTGTTGAGTCATCTTTTAAAAAGAACGCTCTGATCTTCAGGAATGCTATTGCCCCGGCATCGGCCACGGTACTGGCGGTCCCTATGATCCTCAGCCAGGCCGACCCGGATAATTTCACTGTCGACAAACTTGCCGACAACGTTGTCAGCATTGCCAGAAAAGCAGGCTATTACACGGAATGGATCAGTGCGCAAGGGAACTCAGGAAAGAGTAATAATTATATTGCTGTCATTGCTTCAACCAGCCAAAATTTGCACTGGATTAATACCCAATATGATACGGAGCTTTTACCCGCCCTCGAAGAGGCACTAAACAAACCCGGTAAAAAATTCATTGTCCTGCACATTAACGGTAGTCATGAAATGGCATGTGACCGCTACCCTGCATCAGCAGGTGTTCTGGATACCGGAAATAAGTACGAAGATTGCTATAACAATGCGATTCGTTATACAGATTACTTTATCGGCGAAGTGGCTAAACGCTTGCAAAACACCGCCTCTTCAATTCTTTATTTTTCCGATCACGGGCTGGAAAAAAATCCGCAACTGGAATCTATTTATATGCATGGTTCCCGTAATCCAAGTAAAGAGGCTTACGAAGTCCCGCAGTTCATCTGGTACAGCCAGCCCGCACTTTTCAGCCAAAAACGGCGGTTAGGGTGGGTTAATGGCTTCTGGCCCACCGCAAATAACTATTGGCTTATGCTCAACTGGCTCGGCATCTCTACAGGGGTTAAAAACTGCCTTTCGGTGCTCGAAACCTGCTATCAAGAGCCTACGTCACTTCCGGTTATGGACGGCGGACGCCATATCTTCGATTACAACCAGCTACGCAATACGTTTAGCTCACAAGATTTAAATACGCCCTGGCGGAAAGCAAAACCTGGCTCACTTTAAAATCCCTGGATACCTTGTTCTCCGAGCCATGCAGCCAGGGTCGCGATGGTGGGATCATGAATAAACGCGATCAACTTTTGCGCATTTTCCTTGCCGACGCCAGGAAGCTGTTGCCAGCTTTCTGCATCTTTTTCGCGTAACTGCTGCCACGAATGCACGTTAAGCGCTTTTGCTGCGGCTCGCGGTAAAGGAACGCCCAGTGCAGCAATCCACCGTCTAAAGGGCTGCTTGCGAGCGAACTCAAAACGATGCCATAACATTAAGCCTCGCGTGGCATTCATTCCTGGCGTGTTTTGGAGCTGCTCTTTGGTCCACGCCAGCCACAAAAAGATGTTCTCAAAATGATGTGCTTGATGTAATAGCCTCCAGCCCGACTCACCCACGCCTTTAATATCGAGCACATCTTTCGAACTCAACCAGGCCAGGCGGGCCATAAATTGCTCGTGGCATTCCGGCGAGGCATAAAAACAGGTCAGCGGCGTGAAGCGCGACGCTGGCGGAACCGGTTTTTGCCGGTTGCTCCCTCGCCAGACGACACTATCCAACCGCGGGATCCCCTGCCCGGCCAGGCTGACCTGAACCTGATCGCCCGGTGCAATATCCAGCGCCTGCCAGCGCCCTACTGACCCCAGGTTGACGCGTTGCACCCGTTTATCATCAAGCTGCACGGGCTCAAGGGTGGCGACCACTGCGATCCTGCCGGTGCGACCCACGGCAAAGGTGATAGATCGGACCTCAGCGATCCGTGCAACCGGAGCATATTTCCACGCAATTACCCAGCTGCCGTCACCGGGTAGCCAGCGGTTGCCTGCCGGCTCCTGTGCCGAGCGGACAACAACGCCATCGGTGACAAAGGGCAGCGGCGACGTCAGCCAGCGATGGCGCAGTTTTTCAACCTCCTCCACTGAACTGACCTTGTGCGTCCAGGATTCGGTCAGGTCAAAGCCCGCCCGGGTTAACGCCTGCAGACGCTCATCCATCGTGGCGGGACCGTCCGGCCAGGCCCAGATAAAGATGCCAATGTGATCCAGGAGGGCGCTGTCATCCTGCCGCATCATCGCTCCGGCAACTTTTGCCCGCGCATTCATCCCGCCCATCTGATGCTGAACATGATTATCACGACGTAAGAACAGCTCACCCTGCAATACGCTATTGGCGAGCGGCCCCGTCACCCGGGCGGGGATCGCGGCGATGCGCTTCACTTTCGCCGTCCAGTCTTCGCCTTTCAGCCCATCTCCCCGGCTGGTGGCCTGCACCAGCTGCCCCTGCCGGTAGACCAGCGTCACCGCCACGCCATCTACCTTTGGCTGGATCCACAGGTCTTGATGTGAACGCATCCACTGCCGGAGCGCCGCTTTATTCGCGACCTTCGATACACCGGTATGGCTGACCGGGTGCCTGATCGAACCGCCCGCAGGCATTTGCGCCTCTGTCGCCTGTTCATCACCAAAGCAGTGCCGCCACTGCTTCAGCCGCGCGGCCAGCTGGTCATAGACGTCGTCGTTCACGTCGCTGACCCCCTGCTGCCAATAAGCCTTATCCCAGCGGGCTATTTGCGCACTAAGCCGGGCGATCTCCTGCTCTGCCTGTGCGGGTGACCAGGCCGGGCATATCGCCAGCCCGTAACTGCTCCACAACAACATCACTACGCCTAATCCTCGCCACATCGTCATCCCTCCCTGTTTTATGGAGGGTATACCGCGGTATGAAATTACAGGCGACAGGGAAAAACAGACTTTACGAGCCAGCATCAGGACTTTGATTCTGTTGCAGCAAACGGCGCAAAAAAGCGGAAAAGGGCGAGCAAAAATCAACAAAGAAGCGGAAAAAGTGTGACAAAGGCTACGTCACGAAGCGGCGACGTGTATAATAAGCCCGTATGTAGGACTTTCTTCGTTAACACATACAAAAGACTCTCATGGCTCAAGGCACGCTTTATATTGTTTCTGCCCCTAGTGGCGCGGGTAAATCCAGCCTTATTCAGGCACTGTTAAAAACCCAACCGTTGTACGACACACAGGTTTCTGTTTCTCACACCACGCGAGCGCCGCGTCCGGGTGAAGTGCACGGTGAACACTATTTCTTTGTGGATCACGACGAATTCAGAGCGATGATCGGCAGAGACGCGTTTCTTGAACACGCTGAAGTATTCGGTAATTACTACGGTACCTCGCGTGAAACCATTGAGCAGGTTCTGGCCACGGGCGTGAATGTGTTCCTGGATATCGACTGGCAGGGCGCACAGCAAATTCGTAAGAAAATGCCTGACTCGCGCAGTATCTTTATTTTACCGCCATCGAAAGATGAGCTGGATCGCCGCCTGCGTGGCCGCGGTCAGGACAGCGAAGAAGTGATCGCAAAGCGTATGGAACAGGCTGTTGCAGAAATGAGCCATTACGCGGAATATGATTACCTTATTGTGAACGATGATTTTGATGCCGCGCTGAGCGATCTCAAAACCATTCTTCGTGCAGAACGTCTGCGTATGAGCCGCCAGAAGCAGCGACATGACGCATTAATCACCAAACTGTTGGCAGACTGAACCCACTTTCAGTATCATGCCCAGTCATTTCTTCACCTGTGGAGCATTTTAAGTATGGCACGCGTAACTGTTCAGGACGCTGTAGAGAAAATTGGTAACCGTTTTGACCTGGTGCTGGTCGCCGCGCGTCGCGCTCGTCAGATGCAGGTAGGCGGTAAAGATCCGCTGGTACCGGAAGAAAACGATAAAACCACCGTTATTGCACTTCGCGAAATCGAAGAAGGTCTGATCAACAACCAGATCCTCGACGTGCGTGAGCGCCAGGAGCAGCAAGAGCAGGAAGCCGCAGAACTGCAGGCCGTAACCGCTATTGCTGAAGGTCGTCGTTAATTAAACCTGCGGGTCGCCCTTGTATCTGTTTGAAAGCCTGAATCAACTGATTCAAACCTACCTGCCTGTAGACCAGATTAAGCGTCTCCAGCAGGCGTATCTCGTTGCACGTGACGCTCACGAGGGCCAGACACGTTCAAGCGGTGAACCCTATATCACGCACCCGGTAGCGGTGGCCTGTATTCTGGCCGAGATGAAACTCGACTACGAAACGCTGATGGCCGCCCTGCTGCATGACGTGATCGAAGATACCCCTGCCACTTATCAGGACATGGAACAGCTGTTTGGCAAAAGCGTTGCCGAACTGGTGGAAGGGGTCTCTAAGCTTGATAAGCTGAATTTCCGCGACAAGAAAGAGGCGCAAGCCGAAAACTTCCGCAAGATGATTATGGCGATGGTGCAGGATATCCGCGTCATTCTCATCAAACTCGCTGACCGTACCCACAACATGCGCACGCTGGGCTCACTTCGCCCGGATAAACGTCGCCGCATTGCCCGTGAAACTCTCGAAATCTACAGTCCGCTGGCGCACCGTTTAGGTATTCACCACATTAAAACCGAGCTGGAAGAGCTGGGTTTTGAAGCGTTGTACCCGAACCGCTATCGCGTGATTAAAGAGGTGGTGAAAGCCGCACGCGGTAACCGTAAAGAGATGATTCAAAAAATCCTCTCGGAAATTGAAGGGCGCTTACAGGAAGCGGGAATCCCGTGCCGCGTCAGCGGTCGTGAAAAACATTTGTACTCCATCTACTGCAAAATGGTGCTCAAAGAGCAGCGTTTTCACTCGATCATGGATATCTACGCTTTTCGCGTGATCGTCCACGACTCGGACACCTGTTATCGCGTGCTGGGGCAGATGCACAGCCTCTACAAACCGCGTCCGGGGCGCATGAAAGATTACATCGCTATCCCAAAAGCGAACGGCTATCAATCTTTGCACACCTCGATGATCGGTCCGCACGGCGTGCCTGTTGAGGTGCAAATTCGCACCGAAGACATGGACCAGATGGCAGAGATGGGTGTTGCCGCACACTGGGCGTATAAAGAGCACGGTGGCGAAAGCAGCACGACCGCACAAATTCGCGCCCAGCGCTGGATGCAGAGCCTGCTGGAGCTTCAGCAGAGTGCGGGTAGCTCGTTTGAATTTATCGAGAGCGTTAAATCCGATCTCTTCCCGGATGAGATTTACGTTTTCACGCCAGAAGGGCGCATTGTCGAACTGCCTGCTGGCGCAACTCCGGTCGACTTCGCTTATGCCGTGCACACCGATATCGGTCATGCCTGCGTAGGTGCGCGCGTCGATCGCCAGCCGTACCCGCTGTCACAGCCGTTGACCAGCGGCCAGACGGTAGAAATCATTACCGCACCGGGCGCCCGTCCGAACGCGGCATGGCTCAACTTTGTCGTTAGCTCGAAAGCCCGCGCGAAGATCCGCCAGCTGCTGAAGAACCTCAAACGCGACGACTCTGTAAGCCTGGGCCGTCGTCTGCTCAACCACGCGTTGGGTGGCAGCCGCAAGCTGGCAGAGATCCCGAAAGAGAACGTGCAGCGTGAAATCGAGCGCATGAAGCTCGCCACGCTTGACGATCTGCTGGCGGAAATCGGTCTGGGTAACGCCATGAGCGTGGTGGTGGCGAAGAACCTGCAGCAGGGCGAAACCTCTGTGCCGCAACCGTCATCAACCAGCCACGGCCATCTGCCGATCAAAGGCGCCGACGGCGTGTTGATCACCTTTGCCAAGTGCTGCCGACCGATCCCGGGCGACCCGATTATTGCCCACGTCAGCCCTGGTAAAGGCCTGGTTATCCATCACGAATCCTGTCGTAACATCCGTGGCTACCAGAAAGAGCCTGAGAAGTTTATGGCGGTAGAATGGGATAAAGAGACCGAGCAGGAGTTTATCACCGAAATTAAGGTGGATATGTTCAACCACCAGGGTGCACTGGCCAACCTGACGGCGGCAATCAATACCGCCTCTTCCAACATTCATAGCCTGAATACGGAAGAGAAAGATGGCCGTGTGTACAGCGCCTTTATCCGTCTGACCGCGCGTGACCGTGTGCATCTGGCGAATATCATGCGCAAAATCCGCGTGATGGCCGACGTAATTAAAGTCACCCGTAACCGAAACTAGGTTTATGAACTCAACACGTTATGCCCGGATCTGCGAAATGCTTGCCAGGCGTCAGCCCGATCTGACGGTCTGCATGGAGCAGGTCCATAAACCTCATAACGTTGCTGCTATCGTCCGTACCGCAGACGCCGTCGGTGTGCATGAAGTGCACGCCGTCTGGAAAGGTACGCGGATGCGTCCCATGGCCTCGGCTGCTGCAGGTAGCAACAGCTGGGTGCAGGTCAAAGCTCACGACAATATTGCCGAAGCCATTTCACATCTGAAAGGGCGCGGCATGCAGATTCTGGCGACCCACCTCTCTGACAAAGCCGTCGATTTCCGCGAAATTGATTACACCCGCCCGACCTGCATTCTGATGGGTCAGGAGAAAACGGGGATCACCCAGGAAGCGCTAGATCTGGCGGATCAGGACATCATCATTCCGATGATTGGCATGGTGCAGTCGCTGAACGTCTCCGTGGCTTCCGCGCTCATTCTGTATGAAGCCCAGCGCCAGCGACAAAATGCCGGGATGTACAAACGCGAGAACAGCATGCTGCCGGAAGAAGAGCAGCAGCGCCTGTTGTTTGAAGGTGGTTATCCGGTGCTGGCCAACGTGGCGAAGCAGAAAAAATTACCCTACCCCCACGTGAATATGCAGGGCGAGATTGAAGCCGATGCAACGTGGTGGGCCACCATGCAAGCGACGAAGTAATCATGCAAGGCCGTCTGCTTGATGCTGTGCCGCTCAATTCCCTGACGGGCGTTGGCGCGGCCCAGAGCAGCAAACTGGCAAAAATTGGCCTGCATACCGTGCAGGATCTCCTCCTGCACCTCCCCCTGCGTTACGAAGACCGCACCCAGCTCTATCAGATTGGCGAGCTGCTGCCCGGCATTTACGCCACCGTTGAAGGCGAAGTGCTGAACAGCAACATCACCTTTGGCGGCCGCCGGATGATGACCTGCCAGATTAGCGACGGCTCCGGCATCCTGACGATGCGCTTCTTTAACTTCAGCGCGGCGATGAAAAATAGCCTGGCCGCCGGGCGTAGGGTGCTGGCCTATGGCGAAGCCAAACGCGGGAAATACGGCGCGGAGATGATCCACCCGGAGTACCGTGTGCAGGGCGATCTCAGCACCCCGGAGATGCAGGAGACCCTGACCCCGGTCTACCCGACTACCGAAGGCATCAAGCAGGCAACGCTGCGCAAGCTGACCGATCAAGCGCTGGAGCTGCTCGACACCTGCGCCATTGCCGAACTGCTGCCACCCGAGCTGGCGCAGGGCATGATGAGCCTGCCGGAAGCGTTGCGCACCCTGCATCGCCCGCCGCCGACTCTGCAACTCAGCGATTTAGAGAGCGGACAGCACCCGGCCCAGCGTCGTCTGATTCTGGAAGAGCTACTGGCGCATAACCTGAGCATGTTGGCGTTACGCGCCGGTGCCCAGCGTTTTCACGCCCTGCCGCTCCCGGCCCGTAACGAATTAAAAGATAAACTTCTGGCCTCGCTGCCCTTTAAACCCACCGGGGCACAGGCTCGCGTAACCGCGGAGATCGAGCACGATTTAGCGCTGGATGTGCCGATGATGCGTCTGGTGCAGGGCGATGTCGGCTCCGGTAAAACGCTGGTGGCTGCCCTGGCCGCCCTGCGCGCCATTGCGCACGGCAGACAAGTGGCGTTAATGGCCCCGACCGAACTGCTGGCCGAGCAGCACGCGAACAACTTCCGCAACTGGTTTGCTCCGCTGGGGGTTGAAGTGGGCTGGCTGGCCGGGAAGCAAAAAGGCAAGGCGCGACAGGCGCAGCAGGACGCCATTGCCAGTGGTCAGGTGCAGATGATCGTCGGCACACACGCCATCTTCCAGGAGCAGGTGCAGTTTCACGGCCTGGCGCTGGTGATCATTGATGAGCAGCACCGTTTTGGTGTGCATCAGCGTCTGGCCCTGTGGGAGAAAGGACTCCAGCAGGGATACCATCCGCACCAGCTGATCATGACCGCGACGCCGATCCCCCGCACCCTGGCGATGACCGCCTATGCCGATCTCGACACTTCCACCATCGACGAACTGCCGCCGGGACGTACGCCGGTGACTACCGTCGCTATCCCCGATACGCGCCGCAGCGACATCATCGATCGAGTGCGTAACGCCTGCCAGGAAGGCCGTCAGGCTTACTGGGTCTGCACCCTGATTGAAGAGTCGGATCTGCTGGAAGCGCAGGCGGCAGAAGCCACCTGGGAAGAGTTAAAGCTGGCTCTGCCCGAACTGAACGTCGGGCTGGTGCATGGCCGCATGAAGCCTGCCGAAAAGCAGGCGGTGATGCAGGCCTTCAAACAAGGCGAGCTGCATCTGCTGATCGCCACTACGGTGATTGAAGTGGGGGTGGATGTACCTAACGCCAGCCTGATGATCATCGAAAACCCGGAACGTCTGGGTCTGGCGCAGCTTCACCAGCTGCGTGGCCGCGTCGGACGTGGCGCAGTGGCCTCACACTGCGTACTGCTGTACAAAGCCCCGCTGTCGAAAACCGCCCAAAAGCGCCTGCAGGTACTGCGTGACAGCAACGACGGCTTTGTGATTGCGCAACAGGATCTGGAGATCCGTGGCCCCGGCGAACTGCTCGGTACCCGCCAGACCGGTAATGCCGAGTTTAAAGTGGCCGACTTGTTGCGTGATCAGGGCATGATCCCCGAAGTTCAGCGTCTGGCGCGCCATATCCATGAACGCTACCCCGACCAGGCGGCAGCGTTAATCGAGCGCTGGATGCCAGAGACCGAACGTTACTCCAACGCCTGATCAGCCAAACATCGGCAACATCAGGTACATCTTAATCACGATCGCGTTGACGATATCAATAAAGAACGCCCCCACCATCGGCACCACCAGAAACGCCATATGTGAAGGACCGAAGCGCTCGGTAATAGCCTGCATGTTGGCGATGGCCGTTGGCGTTGCCCCCAGACCAAATCCACAATGCCCCGCTGCCAGCACCGCCGCGTCGTAGTTTTTGCCCATCAACCGCCAGGTAACGAACATCGCATACAGGGCCATAAACAGGGCTTGAACCGCCAGAATAGCCAGCATCGGCAGCGCCAGCGAGGCCAGCTCCCACAGCCTGAGGCTCATCAGCGCCATCGCCAGGAACAGTGACAGGCAGACGTTGCCCAACACCGATACCGCCCGCTCAAAGACGCGATAAAAGCCCATCAGCGCCAGGCTGTTGCTGAGGATCACCCCCACAAACAGCACGCAGACAAAGGTCGGCAGCTCCAGCGCGGAACCCGCCAGCAGTTGCGCAATCACTTTACCCACCGTCAGGCAGATGGCGATCAGCGCAATGGTTTCGATCAGTACCAGGGAGGTGATCATGCGGCCAACGTCCGGCTTTTCAAACGCCGTTGGCACCGCTTCATCTTCCGGTCGACCGTTCGGGGTAGTGGAGTGCTTCACCAGATAGCGCGCCACCGGCCCGCCGATGAGACCACCCAGCACCAGGCCGAAAGTGGCGCAGGCCATCGCCACTTCGGTCGCATTCTGGAACCCATAGCGCTCGATAAACAGTTTGCTCCACGCCGCCCCAGTGCCGTGTCCGCCGGACAGGGTAATGGAGCCGGCCAGCAGGCCCATCAGCGGATCCAGCCCCAGCAGGGAGGCCATGCCGATACCGATGGCATTCTGCATCACCAGCAGCCCGACCACCACAATCAAAAACACGCCCAGCATTTTGCCACCAGCCCGCAGGCTGGCGAGGTTGGCGTTCAGGCCGATGGTGGCGAAGAAAGCCAGCATCAGCGGGTCTTTTAGCGACATATCAAAGTCGATTTCCCAGCCCATGCTTTTTTTCAGCACCAGCAGCGCAACGGCGGCTAACAGCCCGCCCGCGACGGGTTCCGGGATGGTGTATTTTCTGAGAAGGGGGACACTGTGAACCAGCTTACGGCCAAGCAGTAAAACCAGCGTTGCCGCAACGAGGGTCGACAACGTATCAAGATGAATCATAGTAGGCTCCTTATATGGCACGTACTCCATCAACATGCGCGTTTTCCTGAACCGATTGCGCGACTTAAGCGCAATCGGGAGCAGGAGTGTAATGAACTTTGCCGTGGCGTGACAGAAAAGCCGCATTAAGTTGAGGCTTTTATCAACGATATTTGTGAGCAATCGTTTGCTTTTCTCATCCACTCGGCTAAAATGCCCGCTTTTCTTCCAGGGGATCGCAGCAGATGTCCGTTAACGCCGTAGAACAGCAAGATGCGCAACCGATTGCGCAGCCGCATAACAGTGAACTGATTTACCGTCTTGAAGATCGCCCGCCGCTGGCGCAGACCTTGTTCGCCGCCTGTCAGCATCTGCTGGCAATGTTTGTGGCGGTGATCACCCCTGCTCTGCTGATCTGCCAGGCGCTCGGCTTACCGGCGCAGGACACCCAGCACATCATCAGCATGTCGCTGTTTGCCTCGGGCGTGGCATCCATTATTCAGATTAAAGCCTGGGGTCCGGTGGGTTCCGGTCTGCTGTCGATTCAGGGCACCAGCTTTAACTTTGTGGCTCCACTGATTATGGGCGGCACGGCGCTGAAAACCGGCGGCGCGGATGTTCCTACGATGATGGCAGCCTTGTTCGGCACTCTGATGCTGGCAAGCTGCACCGAGATGGTCATCTCCCGCGTATTGCACCTGGCGCGCCGCATTATTACTCCGCTGGTCTCCGGCGTGGTGGTGATGATTATCGGCCTGTCGCTGATTCAGGTCGGTCTCACCTCCATCGGCGGCGGTTACGCTGCGATGGCCGACCACACTTTCGGCGCCCCAAAAAACCTGCTGCTGGCGGGTGTGGTGCTGGCAATCATTATTCTGCTCAACCGTCAGCGTAACCCGTACCTGCGCGTCGCCTCACTGGTGATCGCCATGGCGGCAGGTTACCTGGCAGCCTGGGCGATGGACATGTTGCCGCAAAACAACACCCCGACCGACAACCCGCTGATCGTGGTTCCGACACCTCTTTATTACGGTCTCGGCATCGACTGGAACCTGCTCCTGCCGCTGATGCTGGTGTTTATGATCACCTCCCTGGAAACGATCGGCGATATCACGGCCACTTCCGACGTCTCTGAGCAGCCGGTCTCTGGCCCGCTGTACATGAAGCGCCTGAAGGGCGGCGTGCTGGCCAACGGCCTGAACTCCTTTGTTTCCGGCGTGTTCAATACCTTCCCGAACTCCTGCTTCGGCCAGAACAACGGCGTGATCCAGCTGACCGGCGTTGCCAGCCGCTACGTGGGCTTTGTCGTGGCGCTGATGCTGATTGTGCTCGGTCTGTTCCCGGCGGTGAGTGGCTTTGTGCAGCACATTCCTGAGCCGGTGCTGGGCGGCGCAACGCTGGTGATGTTCGGCACTATCGCGGCATCGGGCGTGCGTATTGTTTCCCGTGAACCGCTGAACCGCCGCGCCATCATGATTATCGCGCTGTCACTGGCGGTAGGCCTGGGTGTGTCTCAGCAGCCGCTGATCCTGCAGTTTGCCCCTGATTGGGTGAAAAACCTGCTCTCTTCCGGCATCGCCGCCGGTGGGATCACCGCTATCGTCCTGAACCTGATCTTCCCGTCAGAAAAGAACTAATCCTTTTAACGGCAGCAGGCAACTGCTGCCGTAACCCGGAATTCCACCATTCGCGCCTTGAGCAATGCGCATAAATCGTGCATAACTCCTTTATGTGTGTTTTACGTGATGGAAGACCATGAAATTTATTGGAAAGCTTCTCGTCGGTATTCTGGCCGTTCTGCTTATCGCGATCCTCGCGCTCTATATCCTTGTTCAAACCCGCTGGGGAGCGGCGCAGGTCAGTAGCTGGATCACGGTAAACACCGACTACGAACTCAATTTCGACCTGATGGATCACCGCTTCTCGTCCCCCACCCACCTGGTGCTGAAAAACGTCACCTTCGGGCGCGATGGCCAACCGGCGACCCTGGTGGCAAAAATGGTGGATATCGGCGTGAGCAGCCGCCAGCTCACCGATCCGCTGCATATGGATACCATTACCCTGTTTGACGGCACGCTGAACCTTTCGCCTCAGACGGCGCCGCTTCCCTTCCAGGCCGATCGCCTGCTGCTGAATAACATGGCCTTTAACAGCCCCAATACCGCGTGGGATCTCAGCGCCCAGAAGGTGACCGGCGGCGTGCGCCCGTGGGACCCTGAAGCAGGTAACGTGCTGGGTAAAAAAGCAAATATCCAGATCAGCGCCGGGTCGCTGACGCTGAACGGCGTACCGGCCAGCAACGTGCTGATCGAGGGGGAGTTGACCGACAAAGAGGTGGTGCTGACCACCATCGGTGCGGATATGGCACGAGGTTCCCTCACCGGCACCGCGCGTCGCGACGCCAACGGTGGCTGGAAGGTGGACAATATGCGCCTGAACGATATCCGCCTGCAGAGCGATAAATCGCTGTCCGACTTTTTTGCTCCCATCACCACGCTGCCGTCGTTACAGATTGGCCGCCTCGACGTGACGGACGCCCGCCTGCAAGGGCCGGACTGGGCGGTAACGGATCTCGATTTGAGCCTGCGCAACCTGACCCTGAGCCAGGGCGACTGGCAGAGCGAGGACGGTCGCCTGTCGATGAATGCCAGTGAGTTTATCTACGGTTCGCTGCACCTGTTCGACCCGATCCTGAATGCGGAATTTGCCCCGCAAGGGATCGCCCTGCGCCAGTTCACCTCGCGCTGGGAAGGCGGGATGGTGCGCACCTCCGGCAACTGGTTGCGCAGCGGAAAAGCGCTGGTGCTGGACGATGTCGCCGTCGCCGGGCTGGAGTACACCCTGCCGCAGAACTGGAAAACGCAATGGATGGAGACACTGCCGGAATGGCTACACAACGTCACGCTGCGCAAATTCGGCCTGAGCCGTAACCTGGTGATCGACGTTGATCCCGCCTTCCCGTGGCAGATCACCGCCCTCGACGGTTACGGCACCAATCTGCAACTGGCGAAAGATCGTCAATGGGGCGTATGGGCGGGCACCGCCACCCTGAACGGGGCGGCCGCTACCTTTAACCGGGTGGACGTGCGCCGTCCGTCACTCTCCCTGACGGCTAACGCCTCGACGATTGCCATCAATGAACTGAGCGCTTTTACCGAGAAAGGCATTCTGGAAGCGAAGGCCAGCGTCTCGCAGACGCCGGTACGCCAGACGACCCTCAACCTGACCGGTCGAGGTGTGCCGTTGAACGTGCTCCAGCAGTGGGGTTGGCCCGCGCTGCCGGTCACGGGCGACGGCAATATTCAGCTCAACGCCAGCGGTAATGTGCAGAAAGACACGCCGTTGAAGCCGACAGTCAACGGCAGGCTGAATGCGGTGAATATGAATAAACAGCAGGTCACGCAGACAATGACGGGTGGGGCGGTGAATACGGTTGAGCAACAACCCTCACCCCAGCCCTCTCCTTAAAAGGGAGAGGGAGCTACCCCGTCCTCACCTGTTAAAGATGGGCACTCACTCTTCCCTCTCCCCTGTGGGAGAGGGTTAGGGTGAAGGGTCTCAGAGGTGAATCACCACCTCGTCCCCCTCTGCTTTCATCACCACGCCCCACTCGCTGCCCGCATGTGACGCACCTTTCACGCCGCTAACACGGTGCACATTGCGCAAACAGACCGACCAGTCACGCGCCTCGCCGTTTCCTTTCAGGGTCAGGGTGTCGCCGCTGCGCGTTGCGGTCAGGGTGAAGGCGACAGCACCGTTCGCCGCGGAGACTTCGCTCACCGCCGTGGCGCCATCGTCCAGGTTAAACAGCTGGAAGGCCGTTCCCTCATTCCAGGCATAGTCCGGCTTCTGGTCGTTATTGCCCAGCGCCAGCAGGGTGTTGTTGCGCACGTAGACCGGCAGGCTTCGGAAGTCGTGCTGCTGTTTATGCCAGCGACTGCCCTGGATTTCGTCGTTGTGCCACAGGTGCGTCCAGCGCCCTTCCGGCAGATAGAACTGCACATCCCCCGCCTCGCTGAACACCGGTGCCACCAGCACCGAATCCCCCAGCATGTACTGGCGGTCGAGATAATCGCAGGCCGGATCGTCCGGGAACTCGAGCATCATCGCCCGCAGCATCGGCGTGCCAGACTCGCGCGCCAGTGCCGCCTGGCGATAGAGGTACGGCATCATCCGGCATTTCAGCTGGGTGAAGTGACGCACCACGTCGCAGGATTCGTCATCGTAAGCCCATGGCACGCGGTAGGATTTGCTGCCGTGCAGGCGGCTATGGCTGGAGAGCAGCCCGAACGCACACCAGCGTTTGTAGACGTGCGCCGGAGCGGTGTTTTCGAACCCGCCGATATCGTGGCTCCAGAACCCGAAGCCGGACAGGCCAATCGACAGCCCGCCGCGCAGGCTTTCGGCCATCGATTCATAGTTGGCGTAGCAGTCGCCGCCCCAGTGCACCGGGAACTGCTGTGCACCGACGGACGCGGAGCGGGCAAACAGCACCGCCTCTTTCTCCCCCACAGTCTCTTTCAGCACGTTCCACACCAGCTCGTTATAGATGTAGGCGTAGTGGTTGTGCATTTTCTGCGGATCGGACCCGTCGAACCACTGCACGTCCGTCGGGATACGCTCCCCGAAGTCGGTCTTGAAGCAGTCGACGCCGATCTTCACCAGGCCTTTCAGCTTATCGGCATACCACCGGCACGCCTCCGGGTTGGTGAAGTCATAAATCGCCAGCCCCGGCTGCCATTTGTCCCACTGCCACAGGGAGCCGTCCGGACGCTTGAGCAGGTAGCCCTTCTCTTTCAGCTCCCGGAAGATCGGGGATTTCTGGCCGATGTACGGGTTGATCCACACGCAGACCTTCAGCCCTTTCTCCTTCAGGCGGCGGATCATCCCTTCCGGGTCCGGGAAGGTCACCGGGTCCCACTCAAAATCACACCACTGGAAGGCCTTCATCCAGAAGCAGTCGAAGTGGAACACGTGCAGCGGCAGGTCGCGCTCGGCCATGCCGTCGATAAAGCTGTTGACCGTCGCTTCGTCATAGTTAGTGGTGAAGGAGGTGGTGAGCCACAGGCCGAACGACCACGCAGGCGGCAGCGCCGGGCGGCCGGTGAAGCGGGTATAGCGGTTCAGCACTTCTTTCGGCGTCGGGCCGTCGATCACAAAGTACTCGAGATATTCTCCTTCCACGCTGAACTGCACTTTGGAGACTTTTTCGGAGCCGACTTCAAACGAGACGTTCTCGGGGTGATTCACCAGCACGCCGTAGCCGCGGTTGGTCAGGTAGAACGGGATGTTTTTGTAGGACTGCTCGGTGCTGGTGCCGCCGTCGCGGTTCCAGGTTTCGACCGTCTGGCCGTTGCGCACCAGGGCGGTAAAACGCTCGCCCAGACCGTAGACGGTTTCGCCCACGCCCAGATCCAGCCGCTCGAACATGTAGTTGCGATCGCTGTTGCCATCCTGCACGTAGCCGTTGTTTTTCAGCTGACTGCCGGTGATGCGCTGCCCGTTCCTGAGGAAATCGAGCGCCCAGAACTCGCCTTTGGTGACGCGCACGCTGACGTTGCCGCTTTTCAGCTCGGCAAACCCGGCGTTGTTTTCAATCTGCACGTTAACGTCCTTCAGGACGTTGAGCGGATAGTGCGGGCCGTTATCCAGCGCACCCTGGAAGTGCTCGATGCGCACCCCGACAATCCCCTCCTGCGGCGAAAACAGGCGCACCGTGAACATCAGGGTGTCGAGCTGCCAGGTGCGCTCGCGCACGTCGCGCGGGGCGACATACACCACCAGGTCGTTGCCCTGCTGCTCCACATCGAATACCTGAACCGGATAGGTCACGTTCAGACCTGGTTGAATGAGCCAGTTTCCATCACTGATTTTCATACGTTCGTCCTCTTAGTTCTGTAATTCTTTGCTGACCGGCAGGGTGTTAAATTCCTGCTGATTACGACGCGCGCCCTGTGCCAGGTCGTCCATGATTTTCATCAGGAATGGCGTTTTCAGGCTGTAGTAGCGTTTGGCGATCACCGCGCTCAGCAGGTAGCACGCTGCCGGAACCAGAGTAAACAGGGCAATAATGATGCTGATGGTGGCGCTGTTCTGGGTTTTAGCTGCGGCATCGTAGCCGCCGCCTGCCAGCATCCAGCCAATCAATGCGCCACCCAGCGCCAGGCCCAGCTTGAGCACGAACAACGTGCCCGCAAAGCTGATGCCGGTGAGGCGTTTGCCGTTGGTCCACTCGCCGTAATCGACGGTATCGGACATCATTACCCACTGAATCGGGGTCACCAGCTGGTGCAGCACGCCAATCACAAAGATAAAGGCAAACATGGTGATGTTGGCCTGCATCGGCACGAAGAACATCGCCACGCTCGCTACCGCCAGCAGGGCGTTAGTCCACCAGAAGACGCTGACTTTGCACTTCCAGTCGGTGAGCGGTTTTGCCAGCGCGGAGCCAATCAGGTTGCCGACGCAGTAGGTGGTGAGGAAGGCGACGAACAGCGCCGGCGACCCCATGATCCAGGTGACGTAATACATCATCGCGCCGCCGCGCACACAGACCGCCAGAATATTGAGGATGGTGAGCAGGCCGACGATGCGCCACTGGTCGTTCTGCCAGATGTCGCGCAGATCTTCGCGCATGGAGGTGGTGGCAGGCGGCACCTGGATGCGCTCTTTGGTGGTGAAGAAGCAGAACGCCAGCATCATGAACGCCACCACCGACAGCACGGCGATGCCGCCCTGGAAGCCGAGCGCTTTATCCTCGCCGCCAATCAAATTCACCAGCGGCATCATCAGCACCGTGGAGAGCATGCCGCCCGCCGTCGCCAGCACAAAGCGCCAGGATTGCAGGGAGATGCGCTGTGTCGGGTCGTTAGTGATCACCCCGCCAAGCGCGCAGTAAGGGATATTGACCACGGTATAGAGCAGGGTCAGCAGGGTATAGGTGACGGCGGCGTAGATCATTTTGCCGTTCAGGCTGAGGTCTGGCGTGGTGTAGGCCAGCACGCAGACCAGGCCAAACGGGATGGCACCGAACAGGATCCACGGACGGAACTTACCCCAGCGGCTGCGGGTGCGGTCGGCAATCAGCCCCATGCAGGGGTCGGAGATGGCATCCAGCGCACGGGCCAGCAGGAACATGGTGCCGACGAACCCGGCGGGGATACCGAAGATATCGGTATAGAAAAACATCATGTACAACATAACGTTATCGAAAATGATGTGACTTGCGGCGTCACCCATGCCGTAACCAATTTTCTCTTTGACAGACAAAACTTCGCTTTTCATTGTTATTCCTTCACGCGTAGGGGCGCTGAGACCGATTACATGTTTTGTAAACCATCCCCTACTCGTCAGGTATTGCGTTTTCTGGTTACGTTTTTACGATTCTTGTTTTTTGTGATCGCGGTAAAAGTGCGAAGGAAATCGTAACATGAGGATTTTCTTAAGATTTAAGTTGAAGAGGTAACACAGGTCAAAAAAGGGGTGAAATAAGTGTGCGAAAAGATGGGGTAAATGTTTGAAAGTAGCTATAATGCGCCCCGCCTCCATGTAGCAATCGAGGCGCGGAAGATCGTCATCTCCGGTGAGGTGGCTGGACTTCAAATCCAGTTGGGGACGCCAGCGTTCCCGGGCAGGTTCGACTCCTGTGATCTTCCGCCAAAGTTCCTCCGCACCCATCCAAGCAAGTCCTAGAAACCCTTTATTTTCAATCATGATAACGGGTTAAACATCCGTAGCAGCCTGATAAGTTCTCCTCAAATCCATGAAAAATATATAGTGATGTGTATAGATTTTTATACCTATTTTTGGCTTATACATTTGGCACTTACAGATATACAAATCAAATGAGTAAGGTCTCAAGACAAGCCATACATATTGAACAATAGGTAAGGCTTGTCATCGTTTATCAACCCCGATGGCTCGAAGGGCTAGCGTTTCCGTTTCCTCTTTGCCGGGAAAGTGCGGTTAATCTCATTTGGTAGTTACGATTTGGTAAGCCTTGCAGAAGCCCGTGAGAAACGTGACACCGCCCGTAGGCAAGTTGCTAGTGGCATTGACCCCGTTGAGAAACGGAAAGCTCAAAAGATGGCATTGCAACTCTCAACAGAGAACTTATTCGAAGCCATATGTAGGAAATGGCAAGCCAACAAAGCGGACCGCTGGACAGCGGCCTACAGCGAAGAAATTATTAAGATATTCGAGCAAGATGTGTTCCCGTTCATTAGCAAACGTTCTATCAGTGAAAACAAACCTTTAGAATTGCTTGAAGTGTTACGACGAATAGAGAAACGTGAAACTCTGGAGAAAACCAGAAAAGTGCGACAAAGGTGCGGTAAGGTCTATCGCTATGCAATTATAACTGGCCGTGCTGAATACAACCCTGCGCCTGATTTAGCCATCGCTCTGACCGTTCCGAAGCAGAAGCACTATCTTTTTCTATTTGCTGAAGAGTTGCCTCATTTCGTTAGAGACCTTGAAGCCTATACCGGCAGCATCATCACGAAAAATGCTACTAAAATAGTCATGCTAACCGGTTTAAGAACTCAGGAAATGCGCTTTGCTACATGGGATGAAGTCAACCTTGAGAAAGGTATATGAGAAATACCAGCCTAAAGGATGAAAATGCGTAGGCCACACATCGTTCTGTTGTCTACTCAGATAGTTTGCCTCTTTGAACAATTCAAACTTATCATCGGTCATTACCCATACATTTTTATTGGTAAGAATTACCGTAGCAAGCCGATCTCAAAAGAAAGTGTGTCACAATTAACTGAGTTACTTAGTTACAAAGGACGTGCTACAGATCACGGATTTAGGCATACAATATCGACAATATTGCATGAAAAAGGGTTTGATAGCGCATGGAAGGAGTACCGTTTAAAAATGCTCGCCTACCTTAAAGATGAATGCGACGATGAAGAACGGGATGAATATTTATCTAAAATTCAAACAGAAGATTTTCATTGGAACTGGTTTAATAAATCGACCTGCTATAACACTGAGGAATATAAATGGTTCTTCTTAAAAAGTGGTGACAGCGTTGAAGCAGCTTGTTTAATATTTTTCCCTAAAAAAAGCGCATTAAACGACAATAGCATTTTTTATGTTGAGTTTATTGCTGTAGCTCCATGGAATAGATTTACCCCTCTTGAAAAAAAACGTTATAATGGAGTCGGGAAAAAATTATTACAAGCAGTTATAAAATACTCCGCAGCCACACTAGGCTATACATATGGTTTCTGTTTACATTCTTTACCCCAAGCACAAGGATTTTACGAGCATATTGGTATGATTCATATCGACGCGCTTGATAAATCACCATTGCAGTATTATGAAATTGATGATAATAATTCTATGAGATTTGCGGGGGTTCTGTGAAAGATAATATTGATGATATTGATTTCTCTTTCGGTAAATATTCTTCTACATCGTTTCACCAAGAATACGATAATTTCTTGCGATTCAGTGATTACGTCGAATCATTGCCAATAGAAGTAAAACGCTCAAAAAAAATCACGGGTAGCCAAAAAAATTATAAAAACATTTCCACCCTTTTTTCATCATTCTGCAATTCTGATGCAAAGAACACGACTTTGTTTAGGAGAGGGGCCTCGTGTGATGATAGTCTCATAAATTCTTGGTTATCATTTGTTTATGAAAAAGAATCGTTTATTTGCTCAATGTTAAATGTGCCGCAATATACTCCGATTACGAGCGATGTTTTAAGCGAGTTCACAAAAAACAGTATTGATGCCAATTTTCCACTAGCTGCACCTAAAGCTCTACTTGAGCTTGGTATAATTTTAGTATATGAAGAATCTATTCCGTCGGCAAAGGTAGATGGTGTTGTTTATGTTAACGATTATGGAAATCCCGTTATAGGTATGAGTCTCCGCTTTAGTAGGATTGACAACTACTGGTTTACTTTAATGCATGAATTATCTCATGTATTATTACATTACAATCAGTTAGGTTCTCCAATCATTGATGATACTGAAAGAGAGTTTGACCCTGAGGATTTAGTTGAAGCTCAGGCAGACAGAATGGCTTTAGATTTATTAATACCAAGAAGTATGTGGCGAGGATGTGCAGCTAAACGCTCGCTTAGAGAAGATGATCTCTTTTCATTTTCTCAGGAAGTTGAAATACATCCAGCAATAGTTGCCGGCAGAATAAGAAAGGAAACAGGGAGCTATAAAGTTTTCTCTAAGATTGTTAACCAAATTAATGTCAGGGAGATGATATTTTAATGTATAACTACACACCTTTTCTGAAGTTAAAAGTTAGTGAAATAAGTGCACTTAAAGAACTTGGTGCAAATAAAAAGAATAATCTTATTCCTTTTTTTGATTTTCCTCGAAAAAAACCGAAAAAAAGCCGTTACTCCGGAGAGAAGAAAACTGATAAAAATCAATTATTTGCTAATGATTTAGATAGACTTGAAGCAAAATTCAATAGTTCTTTGAAATGGATAAACGAATTTTATCTAGATAACTATGATGTCGAAGATGAAATATCTTTAGGGAATAAATATCACTATTACGACATAATTAGTAATTTTTCAAAGTTTGGAATGATTCCTGTTGTTGCCCTCGACAGAAATCCACATCACCTTTTATCCGTTATTCATGGTTTTGAAAATGGCTTTTTTAAATATAAAAAAGTCGCACTTCGATTAACAAAAGATTATTTCTGCAATTATTCCCTTTTTAAAGAAGAGATAGATGAACTTCTTGAAACATTAGAGTCTTACATTGATTCATTTGATATAATATTTGATTGTAGGGTTTGCAAGGAAGGTGATGCTGATAAACTTTCAAAGCAAATACTGAATTTTGTGTCAAACCTAAAATTTAATTCTAAGTATAATAAGTTACATAAAGTAATTACCACTGGATCAATGATCCCGTCCTCAATAAGTGAATTGCTGGAAACTCAGGCTGAACTGGATATTACCCGAGAAGAAATAAAAATTTATAATACTGTCTTTGAAAGTTATAAATCAGATTATAAATTAGTGTTTGGTGACTATGGATGTGTAAGCCCCGAATACTCTGATATAGAATTGTTTGATGAAGATATGCAAAATGTGACTACTGCAAAGGTAATATATCCTTACCATGACCGTCTTTTTATTAAGAGGGGAGGGCGAGTAAAAAGTGATAAGCATCAATACAACGAGTTTGCTGAGTATATTGTCTCCAGAAGTGGATTTTATAGAGGCAAGGAATATTCTTCGGGTGATTTATATTTATTCCAGAAAGCAAATTATGAAGGTAAGTCTGTTACGGCTGCTTCAATAGTTAAGCCTCTAGTAAATCTTCATTTATCATATATGATTCTTGAGCGATGAAGCAATTGATCACTGATTTCGCTGCTTACACTAAGTTTGTCAAGATGACCTGAGATTCGCAGCGAAATAGTATCTCTGTTTTTGTCTTTACTTAAAATAGAGATGTTTTCTTTAGTCAAAATTTCGAGCATTTCACTTTTCCATAGCGTACTTAAAGCAACTGTCGGATTGAATCCTGCATTTGCTTTTGTTTTTCGTGCATATGTTAATTTTATCTGACCTTTATCAATTCGAGCAATCAAAATACCCCAATGACTAGGCGCGAGAGACAGAGCTTTTAGTTTATGTTTTTCAGTAGTGAGTAATGTGATTTTTCTAAAAGAAAGATCATATGATACACCTTGCCTTAAGGCTCTTTCTATTTTGTCATTGTCGCCTTTAATTTCGAAGCAATGTAAGTCCTTATAAATAGCTACCACATCTGCAATCGCAAGTCCGTTATTAACGGAAAGTTCTTCTATTATTTTTCTTGGTTTCATAGGCTTACGAAAAAGCCAGTCTTTCAGCGCCCCCCTTAACTCTTTATCATTTAATACAAGATTGTTCATTTTATTACCTTTAATATTTTTTGTGTATTATAATTTATTATCTTCTTTTTTCAATATTACGTTACTTTTCATTGAGTAACATCTTTCTCATTTCTCAAGTCCTTGTAACTTCCTATAATCATAAGGAAAATAGGGGAGGTGTACTAGTCTGTCTACACTTGAGCGAATACAACGTACTGATTTGTTTAGTGCAGGGTTAATTTTCCTGCATGTGCCGCGCGCAATGCCCTCCCCTAAACGTCTACCCGCTTAATGAGGCGCTTATAATGTAGATGCATGAACGGTCTTAGGGCGCGCTACTGCTAATATTGGCGGGAGGTTCGGTGTCGTTAAAACACATGCAAAATCATGCACCTTATGTATGCATGGCTTTTCGCAAAAAGACGGATTTGATACCGGGGATAAGGTCACGGTGAAAGTCATGGACAGCTGTATCGTGGTGATGGCGCACAACCCGTATGAGAAGTCGCTGCTCGCGGAGTTAACGCTGGCGCAGCAGAAACTGAAAGGCATTGAAGGGGCGCTGGCATCATAAGCAGGGATTAAACCGGGTGCGGCATGTTCCCCCTCACCCCAGCCCTCTCCCCAAAGAGGAGAGGGAGTTGATCGTGCCAGTGTTTTTTTGTGGTGCTCCCTCAGCTTTCAGTGAGAGGGGGCAGAATGTGCGGCTATCACCCCCCATACCGCATATGCAATAACGGAAACGGATTGCCCTGCCCGTCCAGTTCCGACCGCCCGATCTGCACAAACCCCCTATGCTGATAAAACCCCACCCCCTGCGGGTTTTGCTCGTTAACGTCCACCTCGTTAGCACCGAAATGGTCAATGGCGTACCTCAGTAACAGCGAGCCAACGCCTTTTCCCCGGCTTGCATCGTCAACAAACAGCATTTCAATGCGATTTTCATCCACACCCAAAAAGCCGTGAATAGCGCCCGTTTCATCCCGGGCAATCACAACGTTTAAATTCGGCAGATACGCATTGAGCAGGAGCGGGCGTAAGGCCGCAATATCACTCTCCTGCAAAAAGTGGTGGGTAGCACGAACGGATGATTCCCAGATCGCGACAAGACGTTCAAAGTATGAAGGGACTGCGGGTTCGATTTTCATAAAGCGATCATCGTTAAATACCGGAGCGATATCAAGCGTAGCCATTGCACTGATAAACAAGGACGATACACGTAATGACAGACCATTCTATTAACGGCTCATTTTCCCTGCCCGAAAACACTAATTTGCGTACGCTGACTGAATTGATAGCGTCCTGTTCACCAGAAAGCCAACAGCGCATCAAAATAGCCGCCGATAAGATAATCCAGGAAACGCGCCAGCAAATTCTGCGCGACGCGTTGAAAAGGTCGTAGCGCTTTTTCCCCTCTCCCAACGGGAGAGGGAACCTAAACCCGCACCTCCATCACCGCATACACCCCGTCTTTCGGCACAATCACCGTGACGTTTTCTGCCGGGATACCTGCTGCGAGATGAATATCCTGCAGTTGCTGCAACGTGCGCGGGAAGATAGGGGTCCAGCCAATACAGCGCAGGGCGAAATCAATCTGCGGGCTGCTGGTCAGCATGTTCGAAATAATCAGCGCCCCGTCGGGTTTAAGCAGGCGCAGGACATGTTTCAGGAAGGTCACCGCGTCGGTGTCGTTGAAATATTCGAAGATCCCCAGCGCATCCACCAGCTCGACGTTGCCTTCGCCCAGCTCCTGGATCAGTTTATCGCTGCGGATAAGACCCTCAATCAGATCGCGCGGCAGTATCGTCACCTGCTCACCGACCTTCAGCCCTTCGGCGGCGGCCATTTTCTCTGCCCAGCGCAGGGAGACGGGATCGTAATCCACCAGGGTTAAATGCACTTTTTGCCCGTCCAGTTGGGCACCACGCAGCGCCTCCAGCACCGGAACGGCCGCACCGCTGGCCAGGCTGACCCACACGTTGTCGATATCGTTACCCAGATACTGTGCCGCCAGCACGGAGAGCACCTTCGCGCGGGAACGGATGCCGATCGCATCGTTGGCGTGGATAAACCACTGGCGGCTGCGGCTGTCCATCCGCGTGCCGTCGGGGAGATGATCATCCAGCGGGTTCTGGATGGCATACAGGGCCAGCGCGGTGGGCACCAGCCGGGTACGCCAGGCGACAACCGCCGGGCGTGTTGCAAACGCCTTTTCAGACCAGTGATGCTGGCATTTAATCGTCTTCTCGCCGCTGGCATCCTTTTCGATGAGCGGCGGCATCAGCTGCGGGTCTGCTTTTAAGGCCCGATCGACGGCGTTCAGCTCACGCGTCACCTCGTCTTTCATCGGCCAGTTGTCGCTGACATCGGGAAACGACGCGCTGTAGATGGTCATGGAGGTCGGCGCGGTGCCGCGAAAGGGTTGCCAGTGCATATGTCATCTCCCGTGTGCCCATGACGCAAGTCTATTCCCTTGCCCGCGCATTACCCCAGGAAGAAAGCACGATCTTTATTGCCTGACCCATACCAGCTCATCAACCCGGAAGCCCAGGCTACGCGCGGTATTGAGGTAATCCTGTTTCACCGCGTCCGGGATGGTTGGCGTGCGCGACAGGATCCACAGATAGTCACGATCCGGGCCGCTGACCAGCGCGTACTGGTAATCATCATCCAGCTTGATCACGTTATAACCGCCGTAGAACGGGCCGAAGAACGACACCTTCAGCGCCGCGGTGGTTGGCGCGCCGGTGTAGTAGGCTTTACCCTCGCTCTCATTCCACTTGCGTTTCAGGGGGTCGTATCCACGGTTAAGCACGCTGATCCCGCCGTCGCTGCGCTTGCCGTAGGTGGCGGTCACCTTCTCCAGACCGCGTTCGAAGCGGTTTTCCAGACGGGCGACTTCGTACCATTTACCCAGATAGCGGCTGGCATCAAAGCCCGTAATCGGCTGTACACCTTTCGGTGGCGTAGGGGATTTGCAGGCTACCAGGGTCAACGCAATGGCGACACCGGTCACAACGGGCCATAGTTTCATGATAACTCCTGTCATTTTGCACGGTTGGAATTAAAGTGTAGTGCAGCGCTCTGGCGCTTCATCCCATGGGAAAATATTCGTAGAATATTGAGATTAATCCTCTTCGGACGCAGACATGGCTTACTCCATTGGCGAATTCGCCAGACTCAGTGGCATCACTCCTACCACGCTGCGGGCGTGGCAGCGTCGCTACGGTTTACTCAAGCCGCTGCGCACCGAGGGCGGCCATCGCCAGTACAGCGACGAGGATGTCCAGCAGGCGTTAAAAATCCTCGACTGGGTGAAAAAAGGCGTGCCCATCGGCCAGGTAAAGCCGCTGCTGGAACGCCCTGTTCCCAGCCGTACCAACAACTGGCAGACGCTGCAACAGAACATGCTGGAACGTTTGCAGGCGGGCAGAATCGAATCCCTGCGCCAGATGATCTACGATTCTGGTCGCGAGTACCCGCGCCCGGCGCTGGTCGTGAACGTGTTACGCCCGCTGCGCAGCCTGGTGTCGGCCAATGTTCCTGCCGCCATGACCCTGCGCGAAATCCTTGATGGCATCATCATCTCCTACACCTCGTTTTGCCTTGAAGCCGATAAAAAAGCGCCGGGCGATAACCTCCTGATTAGCGGCTGGCACCTGAACGACCCGTGCGAGATCTGGCTCGAAGCCTTAGCGCGCACCGGCCAGGGCCACCGTATCAACCTCCTGCCCATTCCCCCTGCCGCACTGGCACCGGAGATATTCCCCGACCGCCAATGGCTGCTGGTCACCAGCGCTAAACTCACCGCCGCGCGCCGAAAACAGGTGGAACAGTGGCAACAGCAGGTTGCCCTTGAGGTGATTATCCTCTGATTATTTTGTCCTGCGGGAATGTTCACGAAAAGTTGAATATTTTCCCGCCCGGCAAATGCTAACGTTTTCCTGTGACTTATCACTCCACAGGAAAAGATGATGGAAAAAACTGCCCCTCTGCTGTTGCTGGCCTCTATGGCCTTTGCCCCTGTCGCCTTTAGCGCCCCTGTCGGCACCCTGAGCGTGCATATCCTTGATCAGCAAACCGGTACGCCGCCACCGGGCGTTACCGTCACGCTGGAAAAGCAGCAGCAGGATAAATGGACCCCGCTGGCCAGCGGCAAAACCGACCAGGATGGCCGCATCAAGTCGCTCTATCCGGCGGATCAGGATATGCAGCCAGGCGTCTATAAAGTGACCTTCAAAACGGCCGAATACTTCCACGGCAACAAGCTGGAGTCATTCTTCCCGGAGATCCCGGTGCTGTTTACCGTCACCCGCACCAACGAAAAGCTGCACATTCCTCTGCTACTCAGCCAGTACGGTTATTCGACCTATAAGGGAAGCTAAAAGTTATTGATATCGTTAAACAATAAAAAATAACTCCGCCAATACTTGGACAAAATAATCATTTTGTGTAACTTTTATAGAGAGACTCTGGAGGCGCACATCATGACAACGAAACCTGTACTGGGTATTAGCGGATGTTTGACCGGCTCCGCCGTTCGCTTCGACGGCGGGCATAAGCGTATGGGCTTTGTCATGGATGAACTGGCTGAGTGGGTTAACTTCCGGCCTGTTTGCCCGGAAATGGCGATCGGCCTGCCGACGCCCCGTCCCGCGCTGCGTCTGACGAAGACTGCCAGCAGTGAGATACAGATGCGGTTCAGCAAAGCACCTCATGAAGATGTCACCCAAAAAATGGCCGATTTTGCGGCAGGTTATGTGCCGAAAATGGGCGATCTCTGCGGTTTTATTGTCTGCGCGAAATCCCCAAGCTGCGGCATGGAGCGTGTGCGTCTGTATGACGAAAAAGGCAATGCGGGCCAAAAGGAGGGTGTCGGGCTGTTCACCGCTGCCCTGCTTGAAAAATGGCCCTGGCTGCCGGTGGAAGAAGATGGACGCCTGCACGACCCGGTACTGCGGGAAAACTTTGTGGAGCGGGTTTTTGCTCTGCATGAGTTGAATACGCTGCGGGCAAACGGCCTGACGCGCCACGCGCTGCTCGACTTCCACAGCCGTTACAAACTCCAGCTGCTGGCACACCATCAGGCGGGCTACCGCGAAATTGGCCCCTTCGTCGCCTCGCTGCACGAGTGGGACGATCTGGAAGCCTTCTTCGAGGCGTACCGCGAAAAACTGATGGCGATCCTCAGGAAACCCGCCTCACGGAAAAACCACACCAACGTGCTGATGCATATTCAGGGCTATTTCCGTAACCAGCTGAACAGCCGCCAGCGCGGCGAACTGCGCGATGTGATCCTGCATTACCGTGACGGATTACTGCCTATTCTCGCCCCGCTGACGCTCCTGAAACACTATCTGGCCGAATACCCTGACCGGTATCTGATGACGCAAAATTATTTTGATCCCTATCCAGATGACCTGGGTTTACGTCTGGCCGTGATCTGAATTCAAACGCGAGGCCCCATTGACCCTGAAAGGCCCGAAGCACTACCCCGTTTAGACGACACCTCACTGTCGTCTTTTTTTTTGCACTTTGCCTGAAACACTGTAACTTTGTACAGGTTTAGTCCGCAAAATTGGGTTCGCTTATGATCACTACCCTGCATATCCAAAACTACCGCTCGATTCGCGATCTCTCCCTGGAGCTGGAGCAGCTCAATATCGTTTTCGGCCCGAATGGCACCGGAAAATCCAATATTTACAAGGCTATCCACCTGATGCACAGCGCGGCACAGGGGCAATTCTCCCAGGCGCTGGCCAATGAGGGCGGGATTTTAAAGGTCTTCTGGGCGGGCAAAACCCGCAGCGACCAGCTGCGACGCATGAACCTCGCGGTAGAAACCGAGACTTACGAATATGAGCTCCAGGTGGGCTTTGTCGAAAAACTGCCTTATCCCTCGCAGTTCCAGCTCGATCCGGTGATCAAAGAGGAGTCCATCTGGCTGAGCGGTCAGCACCGTCGCCCCTCGTCACAGCTGATGAAGCGCAAGAATCAGGCCGTGTTTCTCAATAACGTGCACCACGAAAAAGTGACCCACAGCGGCACGCTATACGAGAACGAATCGGTGTTCGGACAGCTGGGTGAACCGCACCTCTACCCGGAGGTGTCGCAGATGCGTGAGTCCCTGCGTAACTGGCGCTTTTATCATGAGTTTTCGGTCGCAACCGGCTCGGCGATGCGTGCGCCGCAGGTGGGGTTCCGCTCCCCGGTGCTGGCCAGCGACGGCGCAAACCTGGCCGCGGCCTTTCAGACCATTGTCGAGATTGGCGACGAGATGCTGCTGATGCGTATTCTCGACCAGGCTTTTCCTGGCTGCGTGTTTTACAGCGACAATACCGGCGGGCGTTTTCGCATGATGATGCAGCGCGAAGGCTTAAGCAGACCGCTGGAGCCTGCGGAGTTCTCCGACGGCACGCTGCGTTTTTTGTGTCTGGCGGTGGCACTGTTAAGCCCGCGTCCGCCCGCGTTTATCGCGCTCAACGAACCGGAAAACAGCCTGCACCCGCAGATGCTGCCCGCGCTGGCGAGCCTGATTGCAGAGGCCAGCCGTTACTCACAGATCTGGCTCACCAGCCACTCGCCAGAACTGGCAAGGTTGATTGAAAAGCACCGCGCGTTTTCGCTGTATCAGCTGTCGATGGTGGAGGGAGAGACGAAGATGGAGAAGCTGGGATAGCTGGGGTAAATGCGGGGCACGCCCCGCATGTATGCTATTCCCAACCCGGCACTGCCCCGCCGTTGAAGATCGTCTCTGCCGCCTTCGCCACTTCTGGCGACTGATAGGCCTGAACAAATTCCTTCACGTTTTCGGCATCTTTATTGTCTTCCCGCGCCACCACGATGTTCACGTACGGCGAGTGTTTATCTTCGATAAAGACGCTGTCATGCACCGGTGACAGCCCGGTTTGCTGGAGATAGGTGGTACTGATAATCGCCACATCCACTTTCGGATCGTCCAGCACGCGCGGCAGCTGCGCCCCTTCCAGCTCCATGATGTTCAGCTTTTTCGGGTTAGCGGTGATATCCAGCGATGTCGGCAGCAAGCCCACGTCCGGTTTCAGGGTGATCAGCTTTTCGTTTTGCAGCAGCAGCAGCGCGCGGCCCAGGTTGGTCGGGTCATTGGGGATGGCGACAGTTGCGCCGTCCTTCAGCTCGGTCACGGATTTGATCTTGCGGGAATAGCCCGCCATCGGGAAGACAAAGGTGTTGCCGACGGCCACCAGCTTGTAGCCGTGCGCTTTGTTATCTTCCGCGAGGAACGGGCGATGCTGGAAGACGTTGGCGTCCAGCTCCCCGTGACTGGTGGCATCGTTCGGCAGCAGCGAGCCGCTAAAGCCCACCAGCTCGACATCAAGACCGAATTTCTCTTTCGCCACTTTTTTGGCGACTTCGGCCACGTCCTGCTCGGCACCGTTAATCACGCCGACTTTAATGTGTTTAGCATCGCTGCCGTTTTGGTCACAGCCCGCCAGCAGCAGGCCAGCGAGAAGAAGCGCACCCAATCGAAGTTTCACCCGTCATATCCTTTTGATAACTGTTTTCCCGACTATATCGGCAACGCAGCGGCAGGCTAAAAAACGAAATGGCATCAGTAAGAAGGATAAGTTATATGCGGGTAGTGCCCGGTAAGCGTCGCGCCACCGGGCATGGGTATCAGGCCTGTTTCTTCCGTAACGGCGTTTCGCGCAAAAACCACGACAGCGCAAACGCCAGCACCATAATCCCTGCCGCCATCAGGAACACCGCATGAATGGCGGAGCCGAAGGCATCCAGATAGTTCAGGCGCAGGGCGTCGGGCAGATGGTGAATGGCGGCGGGGTTCATCTCCCGCGGCAGTTCGGTACCCTCGGGTATCCGTGCCATCAGGCCCGACTGCAACACGTGAGTGAAGACCGCGCCGAACAGCGCCACGCCAATCGCCCCGCCAATAGAGCGGAACAGCGTCACGCCGGAGGTCGCCACACCATACTGATCCGCAGAGACGCTGTTCTGCACCGCCAGCACCAGCACCTGCATCACCAGGCCCAGCCCCGCCCCCAGCACGCCGGTAAACAGGTACAACTGCCAGACCGGTGAATCAATGGTGATCCGCGTCAGCAACGCCATGCCGATCACACCCAACAGGGTGCCCAGGATCGGGAACAAACGGTATTTCCCGGTGCGGCTGATAATGCGACCGCTGATAATCGAGGTCAGCAGCAGTCCGCCCATCAACGGGATCAGCTGTAACCCGGCCTCGGTCGGGGTGGCGTCTTTAACAATCTGCAGATAGAGCGGCAGGAACGTCACCGAGCCAAACAGCGACATGCCGATGATAAAGCCAATCAGACTGCACAGCAGGAAGCTACGATCCCGGAAGAGCGACAGCGGAATAATCGGCTCCCACGCCAGACGCTCCTCATAGATAAACCCGGCGATGCCCGTCAGGCCAAAGGCCAGAATGCACCACAGCTGCGGGTCGCTCCACTCGCGTACCGTGCCCCCTTCGCTGGTAAACAGGATAATGCACAGCAGCGCCATGCTGAGGTAAATCGCCCCCAGATAGTCGATCTCATGTTTATTACGCTTCGCGCTGCCGTGGAATACCGCCCCGATCACCAGCAGGGCAAACAGCCCCAGCGGCAGGTTGATGTAAAAGATCCAGCGCCAGGAGGCGTGCTGCACCAGAAAACCACCGACCAGCGGGCCGATCACCGTCGCCAGACCAAAGACCCCACCGAACAGCCCCTGATAACGGCCACGATCGGCAGGCGGGATGACATCGGCCACCGCCGCCATGCTGATCACCATCAGCCCGCCGCCGCCTAACCCCTGTAAAGCGCGCATTAGCACCAGTTGGGTCATGTTCTGCGCCAGTCCGCACAGGGCGGAGCCGAGCAGAAACAAGACTATCGCGATTTGCAGTACGATTTTGCGGCCAAAGAGATCGCCAAACTTGCCGTACAGCGGCACCACGATAGTGGAACTCAGGATATACGCCGTCACCACCCAGGAGAGCTTATCCAGCCCGCCAAGCTCGCCCACAATGGTGGGCAACGCCGTGGAGACGATGGTCTGATCGAGGGCCGACAGCAGCATTACCAGCAAGAGCGCGCTGAACAACAGCCGGACAGAAGGCGCGTTTTTGGTTTGCGTTGTCGATTCGGACGCCATAAAACACCGCTTGAAATTAATTAATTGGGTAATTAATATTTAATGAAGTTATGAATCAGGTCAAGGGATCCTCCGCGCATGTCAGCACATAAAGATAATTCTGAACCCAGGCCACAGGCCCGCCGCCCGGGGCGTCCGCGCGGAAGCAAACCCACCGCCACCAGCCGGGAACAATTGCTGGATATCGCGCTGGATCTCTTTTCGCGTCAGGGGATTGCCCGCACCTCCCTCAACGCCATTGCCAAAGAGGCGGGCGTGACGCCGGCGATGCTGCACTACTACTTCAACTCCCGCGAGCAACTGCTCGATGCCATGATCGAGGAGCGTTTTTTGCCGCTGCGCAGCGCCATTGGCGCGCTGTTCAGCGCCCACCCGGACGATCCGGTAACCGCCCTGACGTTAATGGTGAAAAAGCTGGCCGATCTGGCCGTCGAACACCGCTGGTTCGCGCCGCTGTGGATGCAGGAAGTGATCGGGGAGATGCCGGTGCTGCGGACGCATCTGCAGGCCCGGTTTGGTGATGAGAAATATCAGGCGACGCTGGAAACCATTGCCCGCTGGCAACAGGAGGGAAAACTGAATCGCGACCTGGCACCCGAGCTGCTGTTCACCACCCTGTTAAGCCTGGTGCTGGTGCCCTTTTCACGGATGCGCAATGACGAGAGGTTACATACCCTCTCGCCTGACAGCATCGTGCGCCATGCGTTGGCGGTAATCGGTAGCGGTATTGGCGCTTAAAGCGCCTTCGACAGGTAATGGCGCTGTATGCCCGGGTAAGGAAAATCGTTCAGCGTCATTTCAAGCTTATAGCCCTGCTTTTCATAAAATGGACGCGCCTGGAAACTGAAGGTATCCACCAGCGCATGGCGGCAACCCTGACGTCGCGCTTCGCCTTCGGCGGCATCCATCAGTTGTCGTCCCAGCCCGCTGCCGCGCTTCTCGTCGCTGACCCACAGATATTTAATGTTCAGCCACTCGCCCTGGCGATTGCCGATATGCCCGCCGCGCATTTTGCCGCCCTCATCGCGGGCATACACGGCGATATCATTCCCCACGCGGGAAAAATCAATAAACTGGCTGTTGTAGATCCGCAACTGCTGCAGTAACTCTTCTTGTTCTTGTTCGGTAATGGTGTCGGTAATACTCAGTTGCATATCATTCTCCCGTTACGTTGCTTCTCGACTATCCCACATTCTGCCGACGATAAAAACACCAAAATCTGGCGTAACGCGCGCTAAAAAATGTAAGTGCAATCAATGCCAAATTCCCTTTGCGAACATCATCACCTTTTGTTGCGTGACTGTCACCCGCCGTCACAAATTTTTCGTTTGCGCTTATCTGCCTGGTCAGTTCTGTGGCTACGCTTATTCATACCCTGGAGCAACTATTCGCAAAATTAATACTTTCGGCTGGGGTCGAAAACAGGGATGTAACGATATATTTCATAAACGTGTGTGGTTTTCCCGGAGGTTTCCATGAAGTCAGCGCACCTGTTTTGCCTGGTAGTCTGCTTGCTTTTTGCCGCCTTCGTTCATGCTCAGGAACTGAACGACCCGGTAAAATTAGAACAAATGAAACAGTCGGTTTTGAAGGATGTGAAGAAAGCCTGTGCCCCGCAACGCAAGCAAAGTGATAAAGAGTGGCAGGCGATGATCATGGCCTCGGAAGCCAATCAGATGCTGGTCAAAAATGCGGTCGTGGCGATGGAGCGGAACAACCAGGAGGGTTACTGGGATGCCGTGAGTCAGGTGGACTGCATGGAGGATTACTGATTACGCATTAAGGGGCCATGCAGCCCCCTTAATTTTTTACCGCCGCACGTCTGGAATAATCAAATCCCCACGCAGCACATACGAACCCAGCATCTGGGTCTTCTCATTCAGCCAGGTGACGATACGTGCCGCCATGGCATCCATCGAGTATTCAATCGCCGGGATGGTCGGAATGCCCGGCAGATGCAGCGATCCCGCCAGACTGAACACCATGATGTCGCCCGGTACTGACCTGTTGAACGCCTGCAGCTGCGGGATCACCCGCTGTGCTTCCTGTTCGTCGGCGACCAGTAAGGCATTGAAATTCAGTGTGCTGGCGTTGTTGAGCAGCTCCTGCAGGGCTACGGAGGATGACGTGGCTTCCATAAACACCAGGTTGCGATTAAACGGCAGGAAGTTCTTCTCCAGCCCATGCTTGTAGCCCAGCAGTACCTGATCGGCAAAGCCGCTACCGTGCGGGTGGATCAGGGCAATCTGGCGTCGGCCCTGGCTGGCGAGGAAGTTACAGGCGGTTTCCGCGGCAAAAGCATGGTCGTACTGGATGCTGTTGACGTTGTTGGTTTCCATGCAGTCCACCAGGATGACATTCTCCTGATCGATGTGCAGCGGGAAACGGGCGCCGATAATCAGAATGTCATCGCATAATCCGCAGGAGAGTTCATCCAGCGCGCCCATGACTTCGGCTTTGGTGTTGGCGAAGCGAAGCAGCAGGTGCTTCTGGTGCTGGCTGAGGTGTTTTTCCAGCGCGTACAGGTAACCCGTGGTTTGATTAATGTTGTCCTGCGCGCAAATGACGCCGATACAGCCGGTAGACTGGCTCAGCAGCGACTGGGCAATGACATTTGGCCGATAGTTCAGCTCTTCCACCGCTTTTAGTACGGCCTGGCGGCTGGCTTCCTTTACGCCGCGCGATCCGCTCAACACCCGTGATACCGTGGCTTTGGACACCCCGGCCAGACGTGATACATCGTTGATTGTAGACATCTTTATCCCCTGACAGGTCGCTCCAGGCACCTGTAATTCCTGAATCCACTTCGGCTCATATTATAGCCACTGAGGAGTATATCTGTTTCCGTTTTCCATGGAAACCGATTTTCCGTTTCCACTCCATATGCTGCAAAATCAGTCAAAATACGTGACCTGAATCCGATAATAAGGCGCGATAAGTAAGGGATCTTGATGGCTGTCACACTTCTGTCTTATACCAATGGAAACCGGTTTCCATATGTTATCCAATCATCCCCGCAATAACTATTTACATTTTGAGGATGGTTGTCGATGTTCAAGATAATGCTGTGCTGTTCTGCCGGGATGTCCACCAGCCTGCTGGTTCGGAAAATGGTCGAAGCCGCGAACGAACGCGGTTTACCGGTCAAAATCGATGCGTACGGTGTTTCAGAATTTGATACACAGTTTCCGCAATACCAGGTGGTGCTTCTCGGACCCCAGGTCAAATACATGTTAAAAACGCTCTCAGACAAGGCTGCCACCCAGGGCATACCCGTACAGTCCATCGATACAATGGATTACGGTATGCAACGTGGCGATAAAGTGCTGGACTATGCTCTGTCGCTCATCGAAGCGGCACACTAAGAAGGTGTTCTCATGAGTTCGTTATATCAATCTATGGTTGCCGTCATTGAGCAGTCCATCGCGCCGCTGGCAGGCAAGCTGGGCCAGCAGAAGTACGTGATTGCCATCCGTGACGGCTTTACCGCCGCGCTGCCGTTTATGATCATCGGCTCGTTTATGTTGGTATTTATCTTCCCGCCGTTCTCCGCAGATACCACTAACAGCTTTGCCCGCGGCTGGCTCGATTTCTCTGAGACGTACCGCGAACAGCTGATGCTGCCATTTAACCTCAGCATGGGCGTGATGACGTTCTTCATCTCGGTAGGGATTGGTGCCAGTCTGGGCCGTCAGTTTAATCTCGACCCGGTGATGTCCGGCCTGCTGGCCTTTATGGCGTTCCTGCTGGTGGCCGCGCCGTATGCCGACGGTAAAATCTCTACCCAGTATCTGTCGGGCCAGGGGATCTTCACCGCGCTGATTACCTCCATCTATGCCACCCGCGTTTACGCCTGGCTGAAGGATCATAAAGTCACCATCCGTCTGCCGAAAGAAGTGCCCACTGGCGTGGCGCGCTCGTTTGAAATTCTGATCCCGGTCGTGGTGATCATCGGTACGCTGCACCCGCTGAACCTGTTTATCGAAGCGCAAACCGGGATGATCATTCCGCAGGCCATTATGCACCTGCTGGAGCCGCTGGTTTCCGCCTCTGACTCCCTGCCTGCCATTCTGCTCTCTGTGCTGCTGTGCCAGATCTTCTGGTTCGCCGGTATCCATGGTGCGCTGATTGTCACCGGCATCATGAACCCGTTCTGGATGGCTAACCTCTCTGCCAACCAGGCCGCACTGGCTGCCGGCGCTGCGCTGCCGCACGTCTATCTGCAGGGCTTCTGGGATCACTACCTGCTGATTGGTGGCGTGGGTTCGACCCTGCCGCTGGCCTTCCTGCTGCTGCGCAGCCGCGTAACCCACCTGCGTACCATCGGTAAAATGGGCGTGGTGCCAAGCTTCTTTAATATCAACGAACCTATTTTGTTCGGTGCGCCGATCATCATGAACCCGATGCTGTTTATTCCGTTCGTGTTCGTTCCGATGATCAACGCTTGTCTGGCGTATACCGCCACCAAACTCGGCTGGCTGGCACAGGTCGTCTCGCTGACGCCGTGGACCACTCCGGCGCCAATTGGTGCCTCCTGGGCGGCAAACTGGGCACTCAGTCCGGTGGTGATGTGCGTCATATGTATGGTGATGTCGGCGCTGATGTATTTACCGTTCCTGCGTGCTTATGAGCGTTCTTTGCTGAAAACCGAAGAACAAAAAGCGCAGGCAACCGTAGGTGCAGCAGAGACCGTCGGCAATTAAGTCAAAGAGGACGTTTTATGAAATATGCATTTCCCGAAAACTTCTGGTGGGGTAGCGCCTGTTCTGCACTGCAAACCGAAGGGGAAAGCCAGGGCAGTGGTAAGGGATTAACCACCTGGGATCACTGGTTCGATACTGAGCCGAATCGCTTTCACAATGGGGTAGGGCCGCAAAATACCTCCACGTTTTATCAGCACTGGAAAGCCGACATTCAGCTGTTAAAGCAGCTGAACCACAATAGCTTTCGCACCTCGATAAGCTGGGCGCGCCTGATCCCGGACGGCGTGGGTGAAGTAAACCAGGAGGCGGTCGCGTTCTACAATCAGGTGATCGACGAACTGCTTGCCCAGGGCGTGACGCCGTTTATCACCCTGTTCCACTTCGACATGCCGATGGCGATGCAGGAGATCGGCGGGTGGGAAAACCGTGATGTGGTCGCGGCCTATGCCCGCTACGCAGAAACCTGCTTTGAGCTTTTTGGTGATCGGGTAATGCACTGGTTTACCTTTAACGAGCCGATTGTGCCGGTAGAGGGCGGGTATTTGTATGACTTCCACTACCCGAACGTGGTTGATTTCCGCCGCGCGGCAACCGTGGCCTATCACACCGTGCTGGCCCATGCGCAGGCGGTTCGCGCCTTCCGCGCCGGGCATTTCGCCGGTGAGATTGGCATTGTGCTGAACCTGACGCCGTCCTATCCGCGCTCGCAGAATCCGGCGGATGTGAAGGCCGCGCACCATTGCGACCTGCTGTTTAACCGCAGCTTCCTCGACCCGGTGCTGTGCGGGGAATACCCGGCGGATCTGGTGGCGATGCTGAAGGCACACGATCAGCTGCCTGCCTGTCTGCCGGAAGACAGCGCGCTGATTGCCGACGGCAAAATCGACCTGCTGGGGGTTAACTACTACCAGCCGCGTCGGGTGAAGTGTCGTGATACGGCCATCAATCCACAGGCACCCTTTATGCCGGAGTGGTTCTTCGACAGCTACGAAATGCCAGGCCGTAAAATGAACCTGTATCGTGGCTGGGAAATTTACGAGCCGGGTATTTACGATATTCTCATTAACCTGCGCGATAATTACGGCAACCCTCGCTGTTTTATTTCTGAAAATGGCATGGGCGTCGAAAACGAGCAGCGTTTTATTGAGAACGGTCAGATTAACGATCAATACCGTATCGATTTTATTTCTGAACACCTTAAATGGCTACATAAAGGAATTAGCGAAGGCTGTAATTGTCTTGGCTATCATATGTGGACATTTATTGATAACTGGTCATGGTGTAATGCCTATAAAAACCGCTACGGTTTTATCCAGCTGGATTTAACCACGCAGCAGCGCACCATTAAAAAGAGCGGAGAATGGTTTGCCGAAACCTCTCTGAATAATAGTTTCGATAAATAGAGTAATAGATGATGATTGCCTTAGAAGAAGCCGTAATGGAAATCATCGTCAATGCTGGTCAGTCGCGCAGCCTGTGCTTTGAAGCACTGCATGCTGCGCGGCAGGGCAACTTTGACGAAGCGAAAAGCCTGCTGCGCGAAGCCGATGGCTACGCGCGCCAGGCGCACCATATGCAGACCAAACTGATCGAGCAGGACGCGGGTGAAGCCCGCCAGCCGATGACGTTAATTATGGTACACGCCCAGGATCATTTAATGAACTCGCTGCTGGCCCGTGAATTATCCGAAGAAATTATTCACCTGTATCAGCGTTAATAGTAAATATTAGCCATGGAGTGAATGTTACGATAATAGTGTAAAGCCTCTGTACCCTAAAAAATAAAAATCAACTTGTTCTGATGACAGCGACATATTCTGTCAATGCGGAACGGGGTGGTTATTGTCTG
>JADHEE010000114.1_pt1 | contig 49902 bp, 36 predicted proteins | sample 8952401 | NCBI WGS metagenome assembly JADHEE01 (sample SAMN16124438, study PRJNA663242) | bioreactor sludge metagenome | isolation source: sludge (ammonium) | place: India:Bengaluru | collected 2019-02-28 | reverse complement strand
CCTCGACCTCGCCCTGCGCGTCGACGTAGGCGCGGTAGTCCGCGAGGACGAGGAACGGGTCTTTCGTGAGGAGGCCGTGGACGAGCGGGCGGAGGAGCCCGCGGTCGCCCCGCGTGAGCTCGCCCGAGACGAGGGCGTCCACGGCCTCGCGGAGCTCCGGGTCGGCCTCGTAGCGCTCGCCGGGGCGGTACCCGTCGCGCCAGGTCCGCTCGACCTCCTCGACCGTCAGGCCGAAGAGGAAGAAGTGCCCGGCGCCGACGGCCTCGCGGATCTCGACGTTCGCGCCGTCGAGCGTCCCGATCGTGAGCGCGCCGTTCAGCGCGAGCTTCATGTTCCCCGTCCCCGAGGCCTCCTTCCCGGCGGTCGAGATCTGCTCGGAGAGGTCGGCGCCCGCGAAGATCGGGAGGCTGCTCCTGACGTTGTAGTCGGGCCAGAAGACGACCGCGAGGCGCCCTTTCATCGCCGGGTCGCCGTTGACGACCTCGGCGACGGAGTGGATCGCCTTGATGATCAGCTTCGCCGTCGCGTAGCCGGGCGCCGCCTTCCCCGCGAAGAGGACGGTCCGCGGCGGGACGTCGAGCCCCGGGTCGCGCTTGAGCCTCCGGTAGAGCGTCAGGACGTGGAGGAGGTTCAGGTGCTGGCGCTTGTATTCGTGGATCCGCTTCACCTGGACGTCCCAGAGGCTCGCCGGGTCGGCGGAGACGCCCGCCCGGTGCCGCGCGGCCTCGGCGAGGGCGGCCCGGTTCGCCCCCTTCACGCGCCGCCACGCTTCGCGGAAGCCGGCGTCCTCGGCGAGCGGCTCGAGGCGGCTGAGCTCGTCCAGGTCGCGCACCCACCCGTCGCCGATCGCCTCGGTGACGAGGCGCGTCAGGCCCGGGTTCGCGAGGGCGACGAAGCGCCGCGGGGTGACCCCGTTCGTGACGTTCGTGAACTTCTCCGGCCAGATCGCGGCGAAGTCGCGCATCACGTCCCGCCGGAGGAGCTCGGAGTGGAGGGCCGCGACGCCGTTCACGTGGTGGCTCCCGACGGCCGCGAGGTGCGCCATCCGGATCGACCTCGGCCCGGCCTCGTCGACGAGGGAGAGCCGGGCCGCGAGCCCCTCGTCGCCCGGGAAGCGTCCGCGGACCTCGTCGAGGAAGCGGCGGTTGATCTCGTAGACGATCTCGAGGTGGCGCGGGAGCGTCCTCCCGAAGAGCTCCACGGGCCATTTCTCGAGCGCCTCCGGGAGGAGGGTGTGGTTCGTGTAGGCGAACGTCTTCCGCGTGATCTCCCAGGCCGCGTCCCAGCCGAGGAGGTGCTCGTCGACGAGAAGGCGCATCAGCTCGGCGACGGCGATCGCCGGGTGCGTGTCGTTCAGCTGGACGGCCCAGCGATCGGCGAGGTCCGTCAGGTCGGGCGAGGCCTGGAGGTGGATCCGGACCATGTCCTGCAGCGAGCAGGAGACGAAGAAGTGCTGCTGCGAGAGGCGGAGCGCCTTCCCCGCGGCCGGCTCGTCGTTCGGGTAGAGGACCTTCGAGATCGTCTCGGAGCCGACCTTCTCCTCGACGGCGCCGTAGTAGTCGCCGACGTTGAACGCCGCGAAGTCGAACGACTCGGCCGCCTCGGCCTTGAAGAGGCGGAGGAGGTTCACGTTGCCGACCCGGTAGCCCGGGATCGGCGTGTCGTAGGCGACGCCCTTCACGACCTGCGCCGGCACCCAGCGCACGCGGTAGCGCCCCGCCTCGTCGGTGAACGCCTCCGTGCGCCCGCCGAGCTTCACGTCGAACGCGATCTCGGGGCGCGGGACCTCCCACGGATTGCCGTACTGGAGCCACTTGTCGGTCTTCTCGACCTGCCAGCCGTCGCGGATCTCCTGGTCGAAGATGCCGAACTCGTACCGGATCCCGTAGCCGATCGCCGGGATTCGAAGCGTCGCCAGCGAGTCCATGAAGCAGGCGGCGAGGCGCCCGAGCCCCCCGTTGCCGAGCCCCGGCTCCTCCTCCTGCGCGAGGACCTCGTCGAAGCCCCAGCCCATCTCCTCCACGGCCTGCCGGACCTCGTCGAGGACGCCGAGGGCGACGAGGGCGTTGCCGAGGTGCGGGCCCAGGAGGAACTCGGCGGAGAGGTAGCAGACGGAGCGGACCCTCGCGCGGTAGTAGTGCTCGCCCGTCCGCATCCAGCGCCGCACCAGCCGGTCGCGGACGGCGTGGGCGACCGCGAGGTACCGGTCGTTTCGCGTCGCCATCGCCGGGAAGCGTCCGACGGCCGTCACGAGGCTGTCCTGGATCGCCCGCTTCCACCCCTCGACCCGCGCCCGGGGAACGCCCTCCACCTCGTCGCCGGGCCCGGGGACCCTCTGCTCCGTCATGGCTCGCCCTCCGTCGTCCGGCCGCGTGCCGCGGAGGCGGCAGGCGACCGGCGCAGCTCGATTCGGACGTATGGCCCGAATGCTAGCGCAGGAGACGAAGCGCCGGCGCCCTACCGCTCGATTCCATACCTCTTCAGCTTGTCGTAGAGCGTCGAGCGGTCGATGCCGAGGACGGCGGCGGTCTCCTTCACGTTCCCCTCGTTCCGCTTCAGCGTCGCGGCGATGACCGCCTTCTCGACCTCGGAGAGGGGCAGGTGCGTCGGGACGCTCCAGCCGGGCGCGGCCTCGGAGACGGGGCGGAGGAACGCGAAGTCGTCCTCGGTCAGGACGCGCCCCTTCGCGGTGACGAGCGCCCGCTCGACGGCGTTCTCGAGCTCGCGGACGTTCCCCGGCCAGCGGTGGGCGAGGAGCGCCTTGAGCGCCCCCTCGGAGAGGTCCTCCGCCTCCTTGCCGAGCTCGTGCGAGAGACGCTCGAGGAAGGAGCGGGCGAGGAGCGGGATGTCCTCAGGCCTCTCCCGGAGAGGCGGGAGGTGGATCGCGACGAGGCGGTAGAAGAGGTCGTCGCGGAAGCGTCCCTGCCGGACCGCCTCGGCGAGGTCGACGTTCGTCGCGGCGACGACCCTCACGTCGACCGCCACCTCCGTGCTTCCGCCGACGCGGAAGAAGCGCCGCTCCTGGAGGGCGCGGAGGAGGTCCACCTGGACCTTCGACGAAATGTCGCCGATCTCGTCGAGGAAGATCGTCCCCCCCTCGGCGAGCTCGAACTTCCCCTTCCGCCGCTCGACGGCGCCCGTGAAGGCCCCCTTCTCGTGGCCGAAGAGCTCCGACTCGAGGAGCGTCTCGGTGAGGGCCGCGCACGAGACGCCGACGAACGGCCCCTCGGCCCTCTCGCCCGAGAAGTGGAGGGCCCGCGCGACGAGCTCCTTGCCGGTGCCGCTCTCGCCCGTGATGAGGACGGTGCTCCGGAGGCTCGCGACCTCCTTCACGAGGCCGAAGATCTCCTGCATCCGCGGGTTCTTCGAGAGGAGGTCGTGGAAGCGCCAGCGTCCCGTGAGGCTCCGCCGGAGGATCTCGTTCTCCCGCTCGAGGTTCCTCACCTTGATGATCCGGGTGACGAGGAGCGAGATCTCCTGCGGGTTGCACGGCTTGACGATGTACTCGAGCGCCCCTTCCTTCATCGCCGTGATCGCCGTGTCGACGGTCGCGTAGGCCGTGATGATGACGATCGAGGCGTCGGGGCGGAGCTTCTTCACCTCCATCATCGTCTCGATGCCGTCGATGCCCCCCGGCATCTTCAGGTCGACGAAGTAGATCGCGTAGTCCGACTCCCGCGCCTTGTCGATCCCCTCGCGGCCCGAGGCCGCGGTGTCGACCTCGTAGCCGTCCTCGCGGAGCCAGGCCGCGAGCGATTCGCGCATGACCGCCTCGTCGTCGATGACGAGGATCCGCCACGTCGCCTTCATCCCGTCCTCCCTTCCGGCGGCCGCGCCGCCGGGGTCCGTTCCTTCACGAGCGCCGCGCACGAGGCGCAGAGCGATTCTCCCTTGCGGTCGACCTGGACGACGCCCGTCGAGAGCGACATCGGGCAGGCCGGGTCCGGGCAGTGGACGAGGCCGAACGTGTGCCCGAGCTCGTGCACGGCCTCCTTGCGCGCCCGCGCGAGGAGGAGCGGCCGGTCCTCGGGGAGCCCGGAGAACTGCTGCGAGATCCGGGCGAGGGAGATGACGGCCGTCGGACCGCCCATCTGCGCCTGCCCGAAGACGAAGCTGAGGACCGGGACGAAGAGGTCCCGCCCGGTCACGCCCAGCACCCTCTCGGCCCCCGGCGGCCGGGCCGCGAGGAGGGCCTTGAGCATCTCCGGGGCGCTCCACTGGCCGCGCGCGGCGTCGAACGCCCCGGCCGGCTCGGGGATCGGCGCGAGCCGCGCGGTCTCGCGCCCGAAGGACGACGCCACGACGCCTTCGACCGCGGCCAGGACCTCGTCGTCGGAGGGGCCGATGGGAACCACGGCGAGGACGCTCACGCCTTCGCGGCCGCCGCCTCTCCGCGGACCGGGAGCGTGACGCGGAAGAGGGTCCCCTCCCCGGGCGCGCTCTCGACCTCGATGTCGCCGCCGTGGGCCTGGACGATGCCGTAGACGACGGCGAGCCCGAGGCCGACCCCCTTCCCCTCGTCCTTCGTCGTGAAGAACGGCTCGAAGATCCGGTCCTTGAGCTCGGGCGGCATCCCCTCGCCGTCGTCGCGCACCTCCAGGACGACGTCCTTCTTCAGCGCCGTCGCGCGGGTCGAGACGCGGACGTGGCCCGCCGCCTTCTTCCGCGTGGCCTCGCCCGCGTTCAGGACGAGGTTCATGACGACCTGCTGGAGCTGCGAGGAGTCGGCCTCGGCGTGCGGGAGCGCGGCGTCGAGGGCGCACTCGACCTCGACGTTCATCAGCTTGAGCTTGTGGGAGACGAGCGAGAGGGTCCGGCCCACGATCGCGTTCAGGTCGGTCTCGGTCCGGACGGGCGATCCCCGCCGGGAGAACGCGAGGAGGTCGGAGACGATCCGCCCGGTCCGCGCCGTCTCGGCGACGACCTGCTCGAGGTACCGCCGGAACTCGGCCTCCCGCCCCTTCGGGATGCCGTCCTCCTTCAGGATCCGCTGCATCAGCATCGAGAGGTTCAGGACCCCGGAGAGCGGGTTGTTGATCTCGTGGGCGACGCTCGCCGAAAGCTGGCCGAGGGAGGCGAGGCGGTCGGCCTGCATCAGCTTCTGCTGCGCCACCTTCAGCTGCTCGGTCCGCTCGTCGACCTTCTCCTCGAGCCCCCGGGTGAGCTCGTTCAGCTCCTCCATCGCCAGGGCGAGACGGCGGCGCATCTCGTTGAAGGAGGCCGCGAGCGCCTCCAGCTCCTCGCTCGAGGTGAGCGCGATCGGGCGGTCGAGCTTCATCTCCGCGACCTGCCGGGTCGCTTCCGAGAGCCGCGTGAGCGGCGTCGTGACGAACCGCCGCGTGAACGCCGCCGCGCAGAGGCCGACGAGGAGGACCGCGAGCGAGGTGAAGAGGGCGGTCCGGATCTCGATCCGGCGCACCTGCTGGTCGACGAGCTTCATGTCGAGGCCGACGTCGAGGACCCCGAGGACGTTCTGGCTCTCCGGGTGGGCGTGACAGGCCGCGTTGCTGCACGCGGGCTCGTTGTAGATCGGCGTGACCATCGCGAGCGTCCGGCCGCCGTCCGGGCGGTGGACGACGCGGGCCCGCGTGGGGGTGTCGACCCTCACGAGCGGCTGCTCGGAGGCGTGACAGAGGAAGCAGGCCTCCGCCTTCTTGTCGACGACCTTCACCTCGGAGCGGGGGGTCGAGAACATGACCCGCCCCTCCTTGTTGAAGATCCTCACGCTCCGGATCCCCTGCTTGGCCGCGATCGTCTGCATCACCTGGTAGGCCGACTCCCGGTTGTCCGCGAGCATGGCGTGCCAGGTGGAGCTCGCGATCGCCCCGGAGAGCTGGTCGACGCTCTGGAGCATCGTCGCCTGCAGCTGGGTGTCGGCCGAGCGGACCGCGATGACGCCGTTCGCCACGACGACGAGCGAGACGACGACCGTCAGCGAGAGGATGAGCTTCTGGGAGAGTCGCCTCGGTCCGCGCATCGTCCGTCCGCCCCGGCCGTCACGCGCCCCGGGATCGGGATCGGACGGGGCGAAGGTCATCGTACACCGGGGGGACGCCGGAACCGTGTCGGCGTCCCCCCGCGGGCCTTCTCCGGGCTCCCGGCCGCGTCAGCGGCCGCGGCCCAGCTCGCCGAGAGCCTCGGCCGCGGCCTCGAGGAGCGCCTCGGCGCCGACCGGCGCTCCGACCGCCCCCTGCATCCAGAGGTCCGGCGAGATCCGTCCCTGCCGCGTCATCCGCTCCACCTCGGGGCCGACGGCGCCCGCCTTCTCCACGTACCGCTCGATCTGGAACGCGATCAGGTGGCCGACGGGATAGTCGGGGAGGTAGAGGAACGAGTCGATCATGTGGGAGTAGACGGCGAGGATCGGCGAGTCCTTCACGCCGAAGACCGGTGCGTAGAAGCGGTTCCAGGTCTCCTTCGCGATCGAGAGGGTGGCGTCCCGGAGCTCGGCCGGCGTCGCCTCGGGGTGCTCGTACATCCACCGCCAGACGGCCATGTCGACGAGGGCGACGCCGGCGATCTCCGCCGTCCCCCAGAACGTGTTGAGCGTCGCGAGGGCCCGGCCCTTCGCGTCCCCCTTCGGGAGGCCGAGGAGCGGGAGGTCGCGCTCCTGGAAGACGAAGGCGATCGCCTCGGTGAACGCGGTATTCGGGACGCCGGAAAGGAGCGTGTGGTCGACGAGGTGAAGCGAGATCGTCTGCTCGACGTTGTGCCCGAGCTCGTGGACGGCGATGTTGTACCCCTTGTAGTCCATCCCGTCCTTGCCGACGCGCGTCCGCAGGTGGGCCTTGTCGCCCCGTCGTCCCGCGCCCCAGGCGTGGCCGGAGCCGCGGGCCGGGTCGACGACGACCTGGGACGCGATCCACCGGGCCCTCTCCTCGGGGAACCCGAGCGCGGCGAGGATGCGCGGGACGTCCTTCTCGAACGCCTCCGGCGTCGGGTACTTCTTCCGCGTCATCTCGTCGAGCTGCGCCTCGGTGTACGGGCCCCGCTCGCGGAAGCCGGGGTACCAGACGTCGAACGGCTGGAGGGGCCGTCCGAGCCGCTTCGCGACGAGCTTCCCGGTCTCGGCGAACGCGGGCGCGGAGAGGACCGCCTCGAGCATCGCCTTCACGCGCGACTCGGGGAGCTGCCGGTCCTCGGCGAAGCGCCGGTCGATCAGCGTCGGCGCGGCCGGGGAGTACGGGTCGACGAGCCGCGAAGCCCGGAACGTCGCGAGGAGCTTCGCGTAGCGCACGTCGGGCTCGGCGGCGGCCGTCGGAGCGAGGTCCTTCGGAAGGGCCGGCGCGCCCGGCTCGAGGGAGGGCGTCGCCTTCACCTCGTTCGTGAAGGGGTTCCAGTCGACCCAGGGGGAGTCGATCGCCGCGGCGGGGATCGTCTGCGTGGCGATCCTCTCCATCGCCTTCTGGATCGCCCGCTGCTTCGCGAGCCCGTCCTTCCCCTCGCCGTAGAGCGCCTTGATCTCGTCCCGGAGGTTCCAGTGGGAGAGGAGGCGCTTGCCCTGCGGGAAGAGGCGGCGCCCCTTCTCGTCGAGGAGGTGATGGACCCGGAGGTTGTACTCGGAGATGTACCGCGAGGCGTCGGCCGAAGCGGTCGCGACGGCCTGGTTCACCTCGGCCGGCACTCGCTTGCCGAACCCTTCAGCGAGGCGCGCCTCGGCCCACTCCCGCCGGCTCCACGCCGGCCCCTTCTCGAGCCGCTCCGGAAGCGTCGTGAGCGGGAAGTTCAGGAGGACCGCGAACGCGAGGCGGTTCTCGAAGAGGTCGTCGGCGACGTGGGCCGACGGGTCCCACCCCGCCATCACCTCGTCGAACGGGAGGATCTCTCCCCGGTCGAGGTCGGAGTGCTCGCGCAGGTCCCGGACGACCTCGAGCATGTGCCCGCCGACCGACTCGAGGACCCGCTCCATCCGGGTGAAGAGCGCGTCGAGCTTCGCGGGATCGGAGAGGAAATGGGTCCGCGCCACCTCGGCGAAGGCCGCGGCGTCGCCGTCGGAGGCGCGCCAGAGGGCGGCCGCCTGCGCGAGCCCGCGCGCGACGCGGGGCCGCGAGGCTTCGCCGTGGCGCGCGACGAGCTCCGCCTCGAGGGACTTCAGCGCGTCGGGGGAGACGGAAGGGGCGGCGGCGCTCACGGCTCCGCCGAGCGAGAGAGAAGCCGCGAGGACGGTCGCGGCGAGGGCGATACGCATCGAGAGACCTCCAACCGGCGAAGTCTAGCCCTCCGCGCGGCCCGCTTCGGCTCAGCGCGCGAGGAGGACGCCGATGCCGAGAGGCCCCGCGAAGCTCGGCGGCTCCGCGACGCCCCAGCGCTCGGCGCGCTCGAGGAGCTTGCGAGCCGACGACCCGTCGCCGAGGCCGTCCGGGAACGGAGGCCAGAGCGTGGCGAGCGAGCTCCAGGCGCTCGGGGCGCCGCGCCCGACCGCCGGGGTCGCGAGGAGGAGAGCGTCGCCTCGCGCGAGCGACACCGGGCGTGCCGCCTCCGACCGACCGAGCGCCGCCGTGCCGAGCGCCCCCGGCGCGAGGAACGAGGGCTCGGGGGGCTGAGGCGCGAACGGGACCGGCGAGGGCGCTCCGCCCCTGCGGACCTGGACCGTGCCCGGCCCGAGTCGGACGACCGCCGCCTCCACCCGGCCGCCCGAGGCGGTCGCGACGGCGCCGACGAGTCCGCAGGCCAGGGCGGGCGGAACCCGGCGGAGCGCGTCGTCCGGCACGCGCGTGTGGGCGAGGACCCGCCGCGCGCTGTCGGGCGCCATCGTGCCCCGCACCCGGGTCACGGCATCGGAGGAGTCGCCGGCCGAAAGGAGTGCGGCGAGGAGCATCTCGAGGTGCCCCTGCGCGGTGCGGATCGCCGCGAGAGAGTCGGAGGGGCCGGCGGCCGCGGCACGGCAGAAGGTGCGGGCCGCGACGACCGCCGCGAGCCGGCCCCCGAGGGACGACTCGGCGCCGGTCGCCACGGCGAGCGCGATCCCGCCGGGGAAGGCAACGGCGAACGACGCGGCGAGCCCCGGCCCCTCGGCCCGCGGACCCGCGGCCGACGCGAACCAGGCCGAGGCGCCGGCGACGTCGATCCGCTCGCCGGCCTCGTCGATCCGCAGGTCGTAGGCGGAGAGGTCGGGTCCCGGGTCCTCCGGGGGCGGCGGAGGGGGGGCCGCCACCTTCGGAGCCGGCGCGGCCCGGGGAGGCGGGGCAGAGGGCGCGTCGGAGGGCGGGGTCGCCCGGGCGCCGCCCTTCGCCGCCGAGCGAGAAGCGTGCCGCAACGAGATCACCGTCGGAGGCGCCGCGCGGCGCGCCTCCTCCGCGGCGAGCTCCTCCACCCAGTCGACGAGCCGGAGCAGCTCGACGACGCGCGCATGGAGGCCGAACGCCGCGAACGACGAGAGCTCCTGCAGGCTCCGTTCCGTCACGCCGTTCCGCTCGTCCTCGAGCTGTGCGGCGAGCCGCTGCGGCAGAGTCCGCCGAAGGCTCGGCCCGAGGGAGTCGAACGCGAACCCGGGCTCGGGGTCCGGGACCGGCTCGGCCCGGAGGGCGAAGAGCCCCTCGAGGAGGTGCCTCGCGAAGAGGAGCCGCTCCCGCAGCTCCCCGACCTCCTGCCGGGACGCCGGGCTCCGGCGCGAGAGGCTGAGCGCCCCGACGCGCTCGGAGACCTCCCCGAGGATGTCGAGGAGCTCCGGCAGGTCGGCCGCGGCGCGTGTCTCGTCGTCTCTCACGTTCCCCCCGCCCGGATCGTATGGGGAGCCGGCGGCCGAGTCCACGACGCCGGGCTATCCTCGCCCGCGCGAGGCGACCGCATGAGCCGAGGCCCGTCCTTTCCGGAATCGCTCGACCGCTGGGAACGCGCCCCCTCTCCGGAGCACGCCGCCGATCTCCTCGAGGCCGCCCGGATCGCGCTCTCCGCGGGAGGCACGCCCCCGGCTCTCTGGCACCGCTGGCTCGACGCGACGCGGCGGAGCGAGCACCTCCTCGCCCTCGGCGACCGCGAGGCCCGCCACCTTTGGGCCGACGCCGCGATCGGGGCCGTCCACGCGTCCGGATACGACCTCGCGCGGATGCTCGCCCAGCGCGTCGCGGCGCACCCGGAGCGGGCGCTCCTCGTCGACGGGCCGGCGCCGGGAGCGCCGCGCTGGAGCTACGCGCACGTGGCGCGCCGCGCCGACGCGATCGCGGCGATGCTCCTCGGCCTCGAGGCGGAGCCGCGCGTCGCGATCGTCGCCGAGAACGGCGTCGACTCGGCGTGCCTCGACCTCGGCTGCCTGCTCCACGGCCTCCTCGTCTCGCCCCTCTCGCCGCACCTGACGGCCGGCGAGCTCGTCGCCGCGTTCGACGCCCTCGGCGTGAACCTCGCCGTCGTCGCGTCCGAGGAGAGCCTCCGGCGGATCCGCGAAGCGGCGCGACGATCGGCGCGCCCGTTCCGCGTCGTCCTCCTCGACGAGGCGGCCGAGCTCGCCTCCGAGCGGGACGTCGTCCTCGGCGAGGCGCTCGCGGCGCAGGCCGAGGCCTCCGTCCCGGCGCTCCTCGCGCGCGCCCCGCGTCGCGCGCTCGACGAGACGTGCACCGTCCTCTTCACCTCCGGGTCGACCGGCGGCCAGAAGGGGGTCGCCTTCTCGATGGCGAACCTCGTGACGAAACGCTTCGCGCGGGCCGCCGCGCTCCCCTTCGTCGGCGAGGAGGAGACCCTCCTCTGCTTCCTCCCGCTCTACCACACGTTCGGGCGCTATCTCGAGCTGCTCGGGATGCTCTTCTGGGGCGGGACCTACGTCTTCGCGGGGAACCCGTCGCTCGACGGCCTCGCCGCGGGCCTGCGCACGGTCGAGCCGACCGGGCTGATCTCGATCCCGATCCGCTGGGCGCAGCTCGAGAGCCGAGCGCGCGAAGCCGCGGGAGAGGCGCCCTCCGCCGAGGCCGCGCGCGCCGCGCTCCGCTCCGTCGTCGGAGGGCGCCTCCGCTGGGGCCTCTCGGCCGCGGGCTACCTCGCCCCGCAGGTCTTCCGCTTCTTCCAGGCGCACGGCGTGGAGCTCTGCTCCGGGTTCGGGATGACCGAGGCGACGGGCGGGATCACGATGACGCCCCCCGGCGAGTACGAGGAAGGGAGCGTCGGCCTGCCGCTCCCCGGCGTCCGCGTGCGACTGGCCGAGCACGACGAGCTCCAGATCGCCGGCCCCTACGTCGCGCGCTACCTCGACGAGCCGGAGCCGGCAGCGGAAGAGGAACGGTGGCTCCCGACCGGCGACGTCTTCCGCGTCCGTCCGAGCGGGCACCTCGAGATCGTCGACCGCGTCAAGGACATCTACAAGAACAGCCGGGGCCGGACGATCGCCCCGCGCCGCGTCGAGTCGCGCTTCGAGGGGGTTCCCGGCGTCCGCCGCGTCTTCCTCGCCGGGGACGGACGGGACGACAACGTCCTCCTCGTCGTCCCCGACGCGGACGACCCGGTCCTCGCGGGCGACCCGCAGGGGGAATCGGCCCGCGACTACCTGCGGCGGATCGTCGCCGCCGCGAACGCCGACCTCGCTCCGTACGAGAGGGTCGTCGACTTCGCCGTCCTCCCGCGCGACTTCTCCCTCGAGGAGGGGGAGGTGACGCCGAAGGGGTCGTTCCGCAGGAAGGCGATCGAGAAGGCGTTCTCTCCGGTGATCGAAGGCCTCTACCGGAGCCGCGTCGTGCGGCTCTCCGGCGACGGATTCGAGGTCCGCGTCCCGCGCTGGCTCCTTCGCGACCTGGGGCTCCTCGAGGGAGACCTCGTCGTCGAAGGGGGCCGCCTCGTCGATCGCCGGCACGGCCGCTCCGCGGCGCTCGCCGCCCGCGGCGACAGCGACGAGGTCCGGGTCGGGGGCCTCGCTTACCGCTGCGGCGGGCGGTCGGTCGACCTCGGCCTCCTCGCGCGCCAGCCGCTCCTCTGGCTGGGGAACCCCGAGCTCGCCGCGCTCCTGCCGGTGAAGGACGGCTGGGACACCCCGCTGACCGGCGGCTGCGCGGAGGTCCTCCTCCCGCCTCGCGAGGAGGTGCCGGAAGGGACCGACGTCCCGCTCCCGGCCCCGCTCCCCTCGCCGCAGCTGGCGGCGCTCCACAAGCTCTCGGTCGCGCTCCTCTTCGGCCCGCCCGAAGCGGCCCTCGAGGCGGTCGCCCGCGCCGAGGCGCTCCTCCGCCAGGGGGACCGCCGAACGGCCGAGCTCCTTCGCCGGCGGCTCCAGGCGCTCGCGCGCCACCCGGACGTCCGCGTCCGCTGCGAGGCGTACCGGGTCCTCCTCCTCGACGACCCGCTCGTCGATTCCGGGACGATCCTCCCCGCGTTCCTCCATTCGGGACTGCCGTTCCTCTCCGAAGAGAGCGTGGCGGCGATCGCGCGGGCCGAGCTCGGGGAAGAGCGGCTCACGGCCCTCCGCCGGCGCCTTCACTCCTACCGCGAGGCGATGACGGGGCCGCTGCCCGAGACGACCCGCACGACGCTGGGGGACGTCCTCGAGCTCCTGGGCGATTTCGCGCGGCACCACCCGGAGGACCACGCGGCGGTCCGCGCGGAGCTCGCCTCCTGGGCGATCCAGGAGCGCGACCCCGAGCTCGCCCGACGCGCCGACGCGCTCTTCGACTCCCTCGGCGTCTGGCACGAGGAGACGGCCGCCGCCGCGGCGCTCCTTCCGCCCGTCTCCGAGGGACGGAGGAAGCTCTCCTTCCGCGACGGGATGCCGGAGGAGGAGGTCCGCACTCTCGAGGGGCTCCTCCTCGGGACCTCGTTCCTTCGGGAGTCGATCGAGCTCGCCTTCGAGACCGACCCGCCCGAGCTCGCCGACATCCCCGACGAGGGGATCTGGGTGACGCCGGTCCAGGCGCTCCAGCGCCACCGCCTCTATCGCCTCTCGGTGCGCACCGCCTCGGGGAACCACCACGACCTTCTCCTGACGGTCCGGGGGGACCTCGACTCGGCGGCGGTCCGCGCGACGACGCTCCGGATGATCGCGCTCGCCGGCCACCCGTGGGGCCCGCCGGTCGTGCCGCGGGTCGGCTCCTGCCGCCCCGACCTCGGCGCCCTCTCGCTCGCCTGGGTCGACGAGCTCACGCTCGCCGAGCGTCTCCGCGACGCCGCGGTGCCGGGGCGCGCCCGGGCCGGCGAGGGGCACTCCGTGAAGAGCCTCGTCGTCCGCGCCCTCGCGGCGTTCTTCACGGCGTGGGACCGGAGCGGACGGCTGCTCGTCCCCGGCCTCGTCGCTCCCTCGAACGTCGCCGTCCCGGCGGAGGACTACCGCGACGGGGCGCGCCTCCTCTCGATCTCGGGGGCGCGGGCCTACACGGGGCCGCTCGACCTCGTCGCGCCGATGCTCCGCAACGCGTTCCGGGAGCCGGCCGCCCTCTCGCCGCGCCTCGCCGCGATCCTCTCCCCCGCCTGGATCGTCGACGCCGTCTTCGAGGCGCTCGGAGAGGAGGGAGCCCGGGCTTTCCTCGGCGAGCTGAAGGAAACGGCCGGGGCCCCGTCCTCCGAGGCGTGGGAGCGTCTCCTCGCCGCGGTCGACGCGGCGCTCGCGGCCGCCCCCGGAGAGCGGACGCCGCTCGCCCTCGAGACCGCCGTCGCCCGCTACGAGGCCTGGGAGGCCGAGCGCCCCGGCGTCTCCCTCGCCGAGCGCGAGCGGACGGCCGAGTCGCTCCTCCGCCTCTACCGCGTCGACGCGCTCGGAGAGGAGGCGCGCTACCGGCTCTTCCGGAAGACCGTCTTCGCCCGCAGCGCGCCGCCGGTCCTCCGGGCGTTCGACGCGCTCCTCGCCGCGCTCCGCGCGCGCCGCGGCTCGCGCCCGACGCACCTCGTCGAGCTGCAGGGCCTCCACGCGGCGCTCTCGACGGACGCCGAGCGGCACGCCTTCACGCGGCTCGTCTTCCCCGCCGCCCGCTCCAGCCGTCCGGTGGAGGTGAGCGTCGTCGGCGACGCCGTCAAGCACGTCGTCGTCGCGACGGAGCTCGTCGACCGGATGGACGGCGCCTGGCTCGTCCGCGAGCCGGTCGAGGCGGCCGAGGTGGGCCGGCTCTACCGGCTCTTCGTGAGGGCCGGCCTCCCCCGCGCCTTCTCCCCGGACCGCCGCTACCTCGTCGTCCTCGACTCCTCGGAGCGGATCGTCGGCGGCGTCTCCTGGTCGCAGCTCTCCCCCGACGCGGCGCAGCTCGACGGCCTCGTCGTCGCTCCGAGCGTCCGGGGCCGCGGCCTCTCGAGCGCCCTCCTCGACGACCTCTGCGCGCGCCTCGCCTCGCTCGGCGTCCGCTCGCTCCTCGCCCACTTCGCGTTCCGGAACCTCCCGCTGCCCGGCTTCCGGCTGGATCGCCGTCACGGCGGCCTCGTCCGCGACCTTTCGGCCGGCCTCGAGGTGGAGGCGGGGCTGGCGTAGAGTCGCTCGCGTGAAGCAGCTGCAGGAGCGGCTCGAGCTCCGGACGCCCGGGCGCGGCCTCCACGAGGTGACCGAGGCCGTCGCCGCCGTCGTCGCCCGCTCGGGCGTGGCGACCGGCCTCTGCGTCGTCTTCTGCCCGCACACCTCGGCGAGCCTCCTCCTGCAGGAGAACGCCGACCCGACGGCGCGCGCCGACCTCCTCGCCTGGCTCGCCCGCCTCGCGCCCGACGGCGACCCGCGCTACGCCCACGACGCCGAAGGGGACGACGACATGGCCGCCCACCTCCGGAGCGCGGTGACCCGGTCGAGCGAGACGATCCCGGTCTCGGAGGGACGCCTCGCCCTCGGGACGTGGCAGGGGCTCTTCCTCGCAGAGCACCGGACGACGCCCCATCGCCGGCGGCTCGTCGTCCACGTCTTCGGTGAATGACGTGAGGAGCGCCCGTCGGACGCGGCGGTTCCGCTTCGCGGGCGTCGCGCTCGCCGCCCTCGCGATCCTCGCACTCCCCGCCCGCGGGGCGGCCGTCGCCTCCCCCTCGCCCGGCGCCGCGCCTCCCGCCCTCGCGGTCGTCCCGGGATTCGTCGTCCCGGCCTCGTACCGCTCGCCGGCCGACGGCGCCGAGCGGAGCTACGCGCTCCGCGTCCCGCGGACGTGGGACGGGACGAGCCCCCTGCCCGCGATCCTCTTCCTCCACGGCCGGGGCGGAACGGTGAGGCAGTTTCAGCGGACCCCCTACCTCGACGCGGCCGACGCCCGCGGCGCCGTCCTCGTCTTCTGGGAGGGGCGGATCGCGCCCGGCGGCATCGGCGTCCCCTCGACGCAGTACGTCGACGGCGCGGACGGCGTCCCCGACGAGAGCGACGTCCTCGCCTGCCTCGACGACGCCCTCGCGCGCGCGCCGATCGACGCCGACCGCGTCGCGCTCGCCGGCTTCTCGCAGGGCGGGCGGGGGGCGCTCACGATCGGCCTTCTCAATCCCTCCCGCTTCGCGAGCCTCGTCGACGCCGCCGGCCCGACCGACGCCTTCCAGGGGCAGCTCTGGTCTCCGTCGTTCCCCGACTACCTCGACGCCGCGGGCGGCCCGCCGTCCGATGGGGGCCAGGTCCTCGCACGGTGGCACGAGCTCTCGCCGCGCTTCCTCCTCCCGAACGCGCGGAACCTCTTCGTCTCGGTCTTCCACGGACAGATCGACGACGTCGTCCCCGACACGACGGCCCTCTTCCCGTATCGCAACTCCCACCACGTCACCGTGACCCCGGGCTTCGCCGACGCCCGCGGCCGGACGCCGACGCTCGCCGAGCTGCACGCCGACGACCACTCCGGCTACGCTTTCTCGACCGACTTCCCCGACGACGTGGGGCACGACCAGGTCCGCCTCCTCCCCGCGGCGGCCCTCTTCGACGCCGCGCTCGGAAAGACGCGCCCCGCGCGCCCCGCGCGCGTCGTCGGCGTGACGTACGGCGCGCGGGAACGGACGTTCCACTGGGCCCGGCTCGGGAGGACGGAGCCGCCGGACGGCTCCCGCCTCCTCGTCGACGCGCGCTCCGACCTCCCGGCCAATCGCGTCGACCTTCGCGTCGAGGGGCCGGCCCGCGTACGCCTCGACCTGCCGGCCGCCGGCCTCGACGCGACCCGCGCCGTCTCCGTCGGCGTCGAGACCGCGGGCTCGATCTCCCTCTCGCTCGTCGGCCCTTTCCCCTCCGCCGTCGCGGCGACGCTCGACGGCCTGCCGGTTCCGCTCGTGCGGACCGCCGAGGGGGTCGCTTTCCCCGGCCTCGCGCCCGCGAGGCCGGGTTCCCTCCTCGTCGTCGCGCCCGCTCCGGCCGGGCCGATCGCGGAAGGGGACCTGCTCGTCCCGGCGCTCGTCCGGACGGACGGCGCCAACGGCGCCCGCTACGACACCGTCGTCACGCTCGCGAACCTCTCGAGCGGGCTGCTCGCCCTCGAGGCGCTCCTCCTGGACGGGATCTCGGCACCCGTACCTCTCTTCCTGCCGTCCGGGACGAGCCGCGCCGTACCGGCGGAGACGCTCGGCGCCGCGTCGTCCTCGTTCGCGGCTCCGCTCCGGCTGCGCGTCGTTTCGGGCGACGGCGGCGGACTGGCCGGCTCCGCGCGCGTCTTCAGCCGGACGAGCCGCGGGACGTACGGTCTCTCCTTTCCCGTCGTCCCGGCCGGGGAGAGCGTCCTCGCGGCCGGCGAGACCGCGCTCCTCTTCGGTCCGCGCGACCCCGCGGCCGAGCGGCTGAACGTCTCCCTCTTCGCCCCGTTCGAAGCCTCGACGGGCGAGGTGGCCGTCTTCGACGAACGGGGCGCCGCCATCCGGACCCGATCCGTCGCGCTCGCCCCTCTCGCGCGTGTCCAGCTCGACGACCTCCTCCGGGGCGAACCGCCCGGCGCCTCGGTGCGCGTCTCGGTCCACACGGGGCGCCTCCAGCTCTACGGCACCGCCGTCTCGAACGGACCGACGAACGACCCGTGGCGCGTCCCCGCCCTCGCGCTCGACTCCGCGGCGAGGGCCTGGACCGTCCCCGCGGTGGCGTCGGCCGAAGGACGGAACGGCGCGTTCTTCCGGAGCGACCTCTTCCTCTTCGCCCCGGAGGGAGCGACCGTCGACGCGACGCTCCTTCCGCGGGACGGCAGCCCGCCGGAGAGCGCCGGCCTTGTCCTCGCGCGTGGGGAGCCGCGGGTCGTCGAGGACCTCCTCGCGACGCTCTTCCCGTCGAAGGCGCCCGGCGCCGGCGCGCTCCGCCTCTCCTCGACGACGCCGTTCCTGCCGCTCGCGGTCACCCGGAGCGAGCCTCCGACCGGCCCCTCCTCCCAGGACCTCCCCTGCGTCCCGGAGGGCGCCGAGGTCACCCCCGGCCGTCCGACCGCCTTCGCCGGAGTCGACGAATCGTCTTCCGCGCGCTCGAACCTCGTCCTCGTCGCGCCCGCAAGCGCCGCGCGCGTGCGGCTCGCGCTCTACGCGGCGGACGGCCTCCGTGGAGACCTCGTCGTCGAGGTCGCCGCCGGTCGCGTCGTCCAGCTCGACTCCGTCGCCGGGCGATTCACCGACGAACCCGTCGAGGGAGGGACGCTCCTGGTCTCGTGCGAGAGCGGAGCCGTCGTCGCGTCGGTCGCCCGGATCGACGCCGCGACGAACGATCCGGCCGGTCTCGCGCCGCTGCCGGTCGCCGTCCGCTGAAGCTCAGGCTCTCTCGAGCTTCGCGCGTTCCGTCGCTTCCAGCAGGAAACCGGCCCGGAGAAGGTAGTACCAGGCGTGGAGGAGGGCGACGGCCACTCCCGCTCGCCCGTCGAGAAACCCGCGCTTGAGGACGTACGAGCGGAGGAACTCGAGCGGGGGCCGGAGGACGAGAAGGAGGACGCTCCCGCGGCCGCCGCGCTCGAAGCGCTCGAGGGCCGAGAGGCGCGCGTAGAGGACGTTCTTCCGGACCGCGTCGGCGAGGTCGCGGTACGGATGGTGGAGGAGGGGCCGGGAGAGGTCGCGGACCCGGCCGTCGACCTCGATCCACTCGTGGACGTGCCCGCCCTCGGCCCGGAAGCCCCGGGAGCGCCGGCCGAGGCGCAGCTTCCGGTCGGGCCACCAGACTCCGTGCCGGACCGGGCGGGAGCCGAGGTGCGAGAGGCGCGGCATCCGGAAGCCGACCGCCCCGTCCGGCTCGTCGACGGCCTCGCGGATCTCCGCGGCGAGTTCCGCGGTCACGGTCTCGTCCGCGTCCAGGACGAGCACCCAGTCGTTCGCCACGAGCGAGATCGCCCGGTTCCGCGTGGAGACGTAGCCCTCCCACGGGACCGTCTCGACCCGCGCTCCGGCGGCGCGGGCCAGCTCCTGCGTCCCGTCGGTCGAGCCGGTGTCGGCGACGACGACCTCGTCGGCCCAGGAGACGGAGGCGAGGGAGGGGGCGAGCCGGTCGGCCTCGTCTTTCACGATGAAGACGACGGAGACGGCGGCGCGCATCCCTCGATTATCCTCGACGGCGTGAGGCTCCTCCTCCGCGCGACGAACTGGGTCGGCGACGTCGTCATCTCCCTTCCCGCCCTCCGGGCCCTGCGCGCGCACCACCGCGGCGACCACCTCGCCGTCCTCGCCCGGCCGTGGGTCGCCGAGCTCTACCGCCTCCTGCCGGAAGTGGACGAGCTGCTCGTCGAGGAGCCGAAGGGGCGCCACGCCGGACGCGAGGGACGCCGGCTCCTCGCCGCCGAGCTCCGGGAAAAGCGGTTCGACCGGGCGATCCTGCTGCCGCGGAGCTTCACGACGGCCTGGACCGTCTTCCGGGCCGGCATTCCCGAGCGATGGGGCTACCGCGGCGAGCTCCGGTCGCCGCTCCTCACCCACCCTGTCCCGTTCTCTCCGCGTCCGGGCGAGCACGAGCTGCATCGGCACCTCCGCCTCGTGGAGGCAACGGGCGTGCCGGGCCCGGCGATCCCCGACGCGACGATCGCGGTCCCCGACGCCGTCCGGCGCGGCGCCCGCGCGAAGCTCGCCGAGGCGGGGCTCGCCCCGGGCCCCTTCGCCGCGGCCCACGTCGCCTCCTTCGCCCACGAGGCGAAGCGGTGGCCCGAGGAGAGGTTCGCCGCTCTCTTCGCGCGCCTCCACGAAGAGCGCGGCCTGCCGGTCGTCCTCCTCGGCAGCGCCGCCGAGGCGTCGATGAACGCCCGCGTCGCCGTCCTCGCCGCCCCGGCGCGGGTCCTCGACCTCGCGGGGAAGACCTCCCTCGCCGACGTCCTCGGCGTCGTCGCGGAGGCGGAGCTCTTCGTCGGGAACGACTCCGGCCTCGCGCACCTTTCGAACGCGGCCGGGACGCCGACGACCGTCGTCTTCGGCCCGACCGACCCCGACGCCACCCGCCCCTGGGACGGCCCGCGCCCCGACGGAGCCCCCGTCCGCCTTCAGATCGCCCGCGAGCGCGTCCCCTGCGCGCCCTGCCGCTTCAAGCGCTGTCCCCTCGACCACGCCTGCATGACCGGCCTGACCTTCGACCTCCCCGCGTAGGAGCCAAAGGGGTCAACCAAAGGGGTCTGGTCTACACTCTACACTCTGCGCGGCGGGCCGGGCCTCGCAGGGAGGCCCTGGTCATCACGCCGACCCGCCGTCAGACGTCGAGCGGCGCGCAGAGGAGGTGGAGCACGGCGAGCGTCACCTCCTGCACGTGGGCCGTCTCGGCCGACGGCACGACGAGGCCGTGGTCCCATCGCGCCGCCTCTGCCGCTCCGCGCGTCCCGGTGACGAGGATCGTCACCATGCGGCGCGCGCGCGCCGCTTCGAGCGCCTTCACGACGCTCGGGCTCGTGCCGGACGTGGAGAGGGCGAGGGCGACGTCTCCGGAGCGGCCGAGCGCCTCGACCTGCCGCGCGAAGACGTAGTCGTAGGAGTAGTCGTTCGCGCAGGCGGTCAGGATCGCTCCGTCGCAGACGAGCGCGACCGCCGGGAGCCCGGGCCGGTCTCCCTTGTAGCGGACGACGAGCTCGGCGGCGAAGTGCTGCGCCTGCGTGGCGCTCCCGCCGTTCCCGAACGCGAGGACCTTTCCCCCCGCCCGGATCGCCGCCGCGACGGCGGCCGCCGCCGCCTCGATCGCCGGCTTCATCGCCCCGCGCGCGGCGAGGGCCGTCTCGGCGAGGGCCGAAAGGTGCGCGTCGATCACGGCGCCTCCTTCCTCTTCGTCATCCTCGTCACCATGGAGGTCGTCGAGCGCCCCGGCACGAGCGGGACGAGCGCGACCTCGCCGCCGTAGGAGCGAACGAACGGCGCGCCGACGACCGATTCCTCGGTGTAATCGCCCCCCTTCACGAGGACCTGGGGGCGGATCTCGCGGATGAGCGCCTCGGGCGTGTCCTCCTCGAAGAGGACGACGAAGTCGACGGCGTCGAGGCCGCCGAGGACCTGCGCCCGGTCCGTCTCCGAGAGGATCGGACGCTCGGGTCCCTTCAGCCTCTTCACGGACGCGTCGGAGTTGAGGCCGACGACGAGGACGTCGCCGAGCCGCTTCGCGGCGCCGAGGAGCGTGACGTGCCCCGGGTGGAGGAGGTCGAAGCAGCCGTTCGTGAAGACGACGCGCCGGTGCGCGCGCCGGAGCATCTGAGCGACGGCGGCGACGTGGTCGCGGTCGAGGAGCTTCTCGGCCGGGGAGGCGGTGAGGCCGTCGAGGAGGTCGGCCCATCGGACGGAGGCGGTGCCGGCCCGCCCGACGACGACGCCCGCCGCGCGGTTCGCGACCTGGGCCGCGTCGGCGAGCGGGAGGCCCGCGCCGAGCGCGACGCCGAGCGTGGCGAGGACCGTGTCCCCCGCGCCCGTCACGTCGAAGACCTCCCGGGCGCGGGCCGCGATCCGGTGCGGCGCGCCCCCCTTCGGAAGGAGGAGCATCCCCTCCTCGGAGAGCTTGACGAGGATGGCGTCGAGGCCGAGGTCGTCGCGCAGGCGCGTCGCCAGGCGCGCGACGGCGGCCGCGTCGCGCGCGCTCTCGCCCGTCACCGTCTCGAGCTCCTTCCGGTTCGGCGTGACGCACGTGGCGCCGCGGTAGCGGCCGTAGTCCCGCCCCTTCGGGTCGACGAGGGCCGGGATGCCGCGACGGCGCGCCTCGGCGAGGAGCGTCTCCATGAGGCGCGGCGTGAGCGTCCCCTTCGCATAGTCGGAGAGGAGGAGGACGTCGGCCGACCCGAGCGCTTCGAGGGCCGCGGCCATCAGCTCGTCCTCGGCCTCCACCGAGAGGCCGGCGGCGAGCTCCTGGTCGACGCGGAGAAGCTGCCGGCCGTCGGCGACCATCCGCCGCTTCACCGGAGTCGTCCGGAGCGGATCGACGACGACGCGTCCCTCCCCGCCCGGCAGCGAGCCGAGGTGACGGGCGATCCAGGCCCCCTCCTCCTCGGGTCCGACGGCGCCGAGCGCGACCGTCCGGGCGCCGAGGGCCGCGAGGTTCTCGACGACGTTCCCCGCGCCCCCGGCCCGCCGCGACATCGACGAGAGCGCGAGGAGCGGCACGGGCGCCTCCGGCGCGACGCGCGAGACATCGCCGAGCCACGTCTCGTCGAGCATCAGGTCGCCGACGACGACCGCCTTCACGCTCGGCGCCGCGGCGGCGAGAGCGGCCAGCTCGCGCGGCGTCACGACGCTCTCCTCACGTCTCCTCCTCCAGCCCCAGAACGAGCGCCTGGGCGAGGAGCGGCAGGATCAGCTCGTGGTGTCCCGTGATCGCGTACGATGCCCCGCCCGAGAGGACGGGGCGCTTCAGGACGTTCTCGTGCGGGCGGTAGTGGCGGTTCATGTCGAGGTCGACGGTCGTGAAGTTCCTGACGTCGTTCCCGAGGTTGCGGGCCATCGAGAGGGCCTTCAGGAAGACCTCCGGCATGATGACGGCCGAGCCGGCGTTGATCCAGACCCCGCCGTCCCCGAGCCGGGCGATGACCCGCCGGATCGTCGTGAAGTCGCGGATCGACATCTCGCCCACGAGCGCGCCGTCCATTCCCGGATGCTGGACGAGCGTGTCGGTCCCGAGGGCGACGTGGACGGTGAGCGGGACGTCCGCCTTCGCCGCGGCGGCGAAGAGGGAGAGGTGGCGGTACGGAAGCCGGGCCCGGAGGATCCCCTCGCCGAGGGCGCGGCCGTAGCCGACGCCGTTCTTCCGTCCGGCGCGGAGGGCGCGGAAGACGCCGACGCCCGTCTCGCGGCTCATCCCGAACTCGCCCGTCTCGAGGACCGGCCCGACGTCCTCCGAGGTCTTCCCGTGGAAGGCGACCTCGAAGTCGTGGATGCCGCTCGCCCCGTTCGTCGCGAGCGCCGTGACGAAGCCGCGCTCGACGAGGTCGACGAGGATCGGGCCGAGGCCCGTCTTCAGGACGTGGGCGCCGAAGGCGACGACGACCGGCTTCCCCTTCCGGCGCGCCGCGTGGATCGCGGCGACGACCTTCCGGAGCGACTCGGCGGCGAGGATCCGCGGGAGGCCGTTCCAGAAGTCGGCGAAGGAGCCGCTCGTCGCGGGCCTCGCCGCGAAGTCGTCGACCTTCACCTTGAACGACCGCGTCGCGATCGGGTAGGTCGTCACCGTCTCGCGCGGGCGCCGCCGCTTCGTCGTCGTCATCCCGTCTTCCCTTCCGCCGCCGCGCGGAGCCTGCGGAGGCCGTCGGCGAGCCCCCCGGCCAGGATCACCCGCCCGCCCCCCTTCTCGCGCACGCGCGCCCGGTGCTCCCGGCCGTGGCCCGAAAGGAGGTGGACCGCGATCGCGCCGAGCGCGAGCCCCGCGCCGACGTCGTCCCACTTGTCGCCGACGACGGCCGACCGCCCGGCCGAGAGGCCGTTCCTCCGGAGCGCCCTCCGGTGGAGGAGAGTTCCGGGCTTGCGGCAGCGGCAGGCGACGGCGTACTCCTTCACCCTCCCCTCGGGGTGGTGCGGGCAGACGAGCCACCCGGCGATCGGCACGCCGCGCGCGGCGAGCCGCCGCTCCACCTCGGCGTTCACGGCGTTCACCTCGTCCCAGCGGGTCAGCCCCCGCGCGACGCCCGACTGGTTCGACACGACGAAGAGGCGGGTCCCTTCCGCCGCGAAGCGGGCGAGGAGCGGCGCGGCGCCCGGCGCGAGCCGCACGCCCTTCGGGTCGGCGAGGAAGCCCCGCTCGGCGATGAGCGTCCCGTCGCGGTCGAGGAAGAGGGCGTCGAGGAGGGGCCGGCGCTTCACTTGGCGCCGACGGCCTTCCGGATCGCCTCGGTGAAGGAGGCTTCCGTCTGGAGGCCCGCGAGGCGGGCCGCGACCTTCCCGTCGCGGCCGTAGATCAGCGTGTACGGCAGCGAGCCGTCCCACGTCCGGTCGACGGTGTCGATGAAGTCCTGCGGGTCGCGCGACTTCGCGAGCCAGCAGACGAACGGGACCTTCTGCTCCTTCAGGAACTTCGGGACCTGCGTCGGGCCCGTCTTCTGCGAGTCGAGTGAGACGAGGGTCACCGCGAGGTCGCGCGAGGGGAACTTCTTCGCGGCGGCGACGAGGTCGGGCATCTCCTCCCGGCACGGCTCGCACCAGGTGGCCCAGAAGTTGACGACGAGGACCCTCCCCTTCTTGCCGGCGACGACGCGCGAGGCGTAATCGCGCGGGAGGAGGTGCTTGACCGGCTCGGCCGACGCGGGGACCGCCCCGGCCAGGAGGGCCGCCGCCAGGACGGCGGCGGCCGCGCTCCTCGGGCTCGCGGAGACGTTCGTTCCGGCCACTCTCAGACGCGCTTGATCGTACAGCCGAAGGCCTTCGTCTCGGCCGCCGGGACGGGCTTGCCGGCCAGGATCGCCTCGAGGGCGTTCCTCAGGTCGGGCGACTTCACGTTCTTCGGGTCGTCGTGCGTCTCGTCGATCCGGCCTCGGTAGAGGAGCGTGCCCTTCGGGTCGAGGACGTAGATCTCGGGGGTCTTCTGCGCTCCGTACAGATCGGCCACCTTGTTTCCCTCGTCCTTCAGGACGGGGAAGGCGAAGCCGTGGGCCTTCGCGTCCTCGGCGACCTCGGCCGCGGGCTCCGTCTTGTTGCTGTTGATCGTCACGAAGGTGATCCCCTTCGCGGCGTACTCCTTCCCCATCGCCGCGACGCGCTCCTTGTAACCCTTCGCGTAGGGGCATTTCGTCGCGTCGAAGATCACGACGACCGCCTTGCTCCTGCCGAGCAGGTCCTTCAGGGCGATCGCCGGCCCGCCGGCGGCGGGCGGGAGGGTGAAGTCGGGGGCGGCGGCGCCGATCTTCGGCGCGGCGGGCGTCTCGGCGGGGGCGGTGCACGCGAGGGCGAGCGCCGTCCCGAGGAGGGCGAGGGCGAGGCGGGGCGTCTTCATTCCGTGACCTCCATCATCTTCCCGAAGGCCTCCTCGGAGGCCCTCGTGAGCGTGGAAACGGGAACGTCGAGGACGACATTCCCGCTCACGGCCACGCGGAGGCTCCCGCGGGAGACGCGGCCGAGGAACGCCGTCGGGACGCCGTGCCTGCGGGCGGCCTCGAGGACCGCCCTCTCGTGGCCCGGCGGGAAGGAGACGACGACGCGCGGGGCCGACTGGGAGAAGAGGTAGATCGCCGGGAGGAGCGCCGTCTCGACGTTCAGGTCGGCGCCGAGGCCGTTCGGGATCGCCGCCTCGGCGAGCGCGACGGCGAGCCCTCCCTCCGACACGTCGTGCGCGGAGGAGAGGAGGCCGTCTGCCGCGAGGGCGACGAGGAGGTCGACCATCGACCGGACCGAGAGGAGGTCGAGGAGCGGGCAGGGCCCCTCGTCGCGGCCGAGGACGGTCGCGAGGTACTCGCTCCGGCCGAGCTCGTCGCGCGTCTCGCCGAGGAGCGCCACGACGTCGTGCTCGGCGCGGAAGGCGTGAGGCACCGCCCGGGCGACGTCGTCGAGGAGACCCACCATCCCGACGGTCGGCGTCGGGAGGATCGACTCGCCGTCCGTCTCGTTGTAGAGCGAGACGTTCCCCGAGACGACGGGCGTCTCGAGGGCCCGGCAGGCGAGGGAGAGGCCCTTCACCGCCGCGGCGAGCTGGCCCATGATCTCCGGCCGCTCGGGGTTGCCGAAGTTGAGACAGTCCGTGATCGCGAGCGGCCGCGCCCCCGTGCACGCCACGTTCAGCGCGGCCTCGGCCACGGCGTGCGCGGCCCCGCGCGTCGGGTCGGCGAAGCAGTAGCGCGGGTTCACGTCGGCCGTCAGAGCGAGCCCCTTCTTCGTCCCCTTCACCCGGAGGACGGCGGCGTCGCCCGGCGGGCCGACCACCGTGTTCGTCCGGACGCTCCGGTCGTACTGACGCCAGATCCACGCCTTGCTGCAGAGGTTCGGCGAGGCGAGGAGCGCGAGGAGGGCGGCCGTCTCGCCGGGGGCGCCGGAGAGGTCGATCGCCCCTTCGAGCGGCGGGAGCGGCTCGGCGAGCGTCCAGGGGCGGCGGTAGACGGGCGCCTCGTCGACGAGCGGCGCGACGGGGAGGTCGGCCGCGACCTCGCCGTGCCAGTACAGGACCATCCTCGGCTCGGCGGTCACCTCGCCGATCTCGGCGACGTCGAGGCCCCATTTCTCGAAGACCTCGATCACCTCGCGCTCGCGCCCCTTCTTCGTCACGAGGAGCATCCGCTCCTGCGACTCGGAGAGCATCAGCTCGTAGGGGGTCATCCCCGACTCGCGCATCGGCACCCGGTCGAGGTCGAGGCGCATCCCGACGTCGCCGCGCGCGCACATCTCGAACGAGGAGGAGGTGAGCCCCGCGGCCCCCATGTCCTGGATCGCGACGACGGCGTCCCCTTCGAGGACCTCGAGGACCGCCTCGAGGAGGAGCTTCTCGGTGAACGGGTCGCCCACCTGGACCGTCGGGCGGCGCTGGGCCTTCTCGTCGTCGAAGACGTCGGACGCCATCGAAGCGCCGTGGATGCCGTCGCGTCCGGTCTTCGAGCCGGCGTAGAGGACCGGATTGCCGATTCCCGAGGCCTTCGCCTTGAAGATCCTCTCGTGGCGGACGAGGCCGACCGCCATGACGTTGACGAGGATGTTCCCGTCGTACGACGGGTGGAAGAACGTCGACCCGCCGACCGTCGGGATGCCGATGCAGTTCCCGTAGCCGCCGACGCCGCGGACGACGCCGTCGATCAGGCCGTGCATCCGGGGGGCCTTCGGGTCGCCGAAGAAGAGCGGGTCGAGGACGGCGATCGGCCGCGCCCCCATCGTAAAGACGTCGCGGAGGATCCCGCCCACCCCCGTCGCCGCGCCCTGGTACGGCTCGATGAACGACGGGTGGTTGTGGGATTCCATCTTGAAGACGACGGCCAGGCCGTCGCCGATGTCGACGGCGCCGGCGTTCTCGCCCGGCCCCTGGACGACCCTCGGCCCCTTCGTCGGGAGCTCGCGCAGGAAGACCTTCGACGACTTGTAGGAGCAGTGCTCGCTCCAGAGCGCCGAGAAGATGCCGAGCTCGACGAGGTTCGGCTCGCGCCCGAGGGCGGCCAGGATCCTCTCGTACTCCTCGGGCGTCAGCTTGTGCTCCGCGAGGAGCGCGGGGGTGATCGTCGGGGCGGAAGCTCCCATGGCGCCGGAGTTTACCCGCGGGCCCCGCCGCCCCCGGGAGGGTAACCTCCGCGGGATGTTCTCGAGGAGGACCCCCGCCCCCGGCGCCGAGAACCGGCTGACGCGGGCTCTCGCGGCGCACCCGCGCCCCGTCCTCGACCTGACCGCGACGAACCCGACGGCGGCCGGCCTCCCTCTCGACGCCGCGCCCGCGCTCGCCCTCCTCGCCGACGCCCGCGGCGCTCTCTACGTCCCCGATCCACGCGGCCTCGCCTCGGCGCGCGAGGCCGTCGCCAGCCATTACGCCGACCGCGGCGTCGAGGCCGACCCCTCGAGGCTCCTCCTGACGGCCTCCTCGAGCGAAGCCTACGGGTGGCTCTTCAAGCTTCTCGCGGAGCCGGGCGACGCGGTCCTCGTCCCGGCCCCGAGCTACCCGCTGCTGGACGCGCTGGCGGCGCTCGAAGGGGTCGAGCTCGTCCGATACCGCCTCCCGGTCGAGGACCGATGGTCGGTCCACGCGAGCCTCGTCGAGGAGGCGGCGGACCGCGCCGCGGCGGACGGACGCCGGGTCGCCGCCGCCGTCCTCGTCAACCCGAACAACCCGACCGGCACGTCGATCGGGAGAGCCGAGCGGGACGCGCTCTCCGCTCTCGCGGCCCGCCGCGGGTTCGCCCTCGTCTCCGACGAGGTCTTTCTCGACTACCGCTTCGCGGACCGGCAAGGAGACGTCCGCGTCGCCGCCGCCGAGCCGGGCGACGCTCTCGTCTTCTCCCTCGGCGGGCTCTCCAAGTCAGCCGCTCTCCCGCAGCTGAAGCTCGGCTGGATCCTGGCGAACGGCCCGGCCGCGCCGCTCGCGGAAGCGCTCGAGAGGCTGGCCTGGATCGCCGACTCCTTCCTTTCGGTCGGGACGCCGGTGCAGCTCGCCCTGCCGGGGCTCCTCTCGTTCGGCGAGACCGCCGCCCGCGCGCTGAGGGCCCGCCTCCTCGGAAACCACGCCGCTCTCGCCCGGGCCCTGGCGCCGCTCGCGGGGGTGACCGTCGCGCCGCTCGCCGCCGGCTGGTCCGGAGTCGTCCGGCTCCCGGCCGTGGAGCGGGAGGAGGAGCTCGTCCTCCGGCTCCTCGCCGAGGAGGACCTCGTCGTCCACCCCGGCTACTTCTTCGACTTCCCGAGCGAGGCGTACCTCGTCGTCTCCCTCCTCCCCGGAGAGGAGACCTTCCGCGAAGGGGTCGCGCGGCTGGCCCGCGCGCTCGACCGCCCGTCCTGACGGGCCGCCTTCAGCGGGGCTTCTTCTTCACCGGCGGCCGCTTCCCCTTCGGCGCGGGAGCGGCCTTCGGCGGGGCCTTCGGGAGGACGAGGAGCTCGAGGGTCGTCTGCCGGACCTCCCAGTCCGCCTTCTTCCAGATCTCCCCGCGTGCGCGGTCGGCCTTCTCCGTCCGGCGCACGGAAGCGGCCGCCAGCAGGAGCCGTCCCTCGCGCTCGAGCGGGATCGAGGCGGTCCCGTGCGCGTCCGTCTCGAATTCCAGCGCCGCCTCCTTCCCCGGGGCGAGCGCGCGGACGAGGGCGCCGGCGAGCGGCCGGCCGTCGAGGAGGAGCGTCGCGGTCAGGACGTCCCCCGCTCGGAGCGACAGCGGCGAACCGCCGGCGACGAGCTCGAGCGGAAGGCCGAGCGCCTCGTCGCGCCCCGCGGCGGGATCCGCCGTCCGGGTCGCGCGCGGCGGCGCGACGACTCCGGCGAAGGCCCGCGCGCTCTCGATCGAGACGACCCGCGCCGGCTTCTTCGTCTCCTTCTTCTTCGCTCGAAGCGCGATCGCGTCCCGCGCGCCCGACTCGCGGAGGAACGCCTCGAACGCCACCGGCTCGACCGTCCGGCCCTCGGGGACGAGGAGGAGGCCGAGCGTCGCGAGGCCCTGGCCGAGCCACGTCGCCTCGAGACGCGTGAGGGGACCGTCGACCCGCGCGCCGGTGAGAGGCATCGGCCGGCCCTCGCCGAGGCGGGCGAAGGAGCGCTCGATCTTCTCGGGGGGAACCGCGCTCGACGGCTCGGGGTAGCTCCCCCCCGTCGTCACCTCGACGAAGGAGGTCTCTCCCGAGACGGCCGTCGGGAAGGGCGCCGGGCGAACCGGCGGAGCGAGACGCGCCGCTCTCCCGCCCCGGCGAGCGGCCGGAGCCGCCTTCACGACGCTCTCGGGCAGGACCGGATGGATCCACGTCTCGGCCGCGATCGCCCCGTTTCCGAGACTCGCGGTGACGAGGACGACCGCACGCCCGAGCCTCCCGATCGTCGCCCTCCGCGCCGGTTCTCTCCGCATCCGCCCTCCCCTCCGAACCGCGGATTCTAGGGCCGCCGGCCTCCCGCCGGCGGTCTCAGGCCACCCGCCTAGAATGGCCCGTGGCCCGCGGCGAGAAGAAGAGTCGGTCCCGCGCCCGGCGCGTCCTCGTCGGCGTCGTCGCGCTCCTCGTCGCCCTCGTCGCGGCGACGATCGCCCTGCTGAAAGCGCCGCCGGTCGGGCAGCGGATCGTCGACGCGGCCCTGCGGAAGGCCGGGGCCGCGTCGGGCCTCGCGATCTCGGCGCGCGAACGCTCCTTCGACGCGCTCGGAGGGAGGCTCCGCCTCGGCGGCCTCGTCGTCGGCCTTCCGGGAGAGCCGCCCTTCCTCTCCGTCGAAGCGGCGGAAGCCGAGCTCCTCGTCGGCGAGGCCCTCCAGGGGCGGATTCGGCTTCGCTTCGTGACTCTCGAGGGAGTCCGCCTCGACCTCGGCGCCCCCCGGCCGGCGTCGGAGGGACCTTCGGCGACCGACCTTCCGTTCCTCTCCGCCGCGGAGATCGAGCGCTTCCGGATCGAAGGGGCGACGGTCCTCTCGGGCCCGCTGCCCGAGACGCTTCGCGCCGTCGCCCTCTCGGCGTCCGCGTCGGACGTCCGGTTCGACGGCGACCTGCGCGGCGGCAAGCTCCGTCTGCGCGGAGAGACCCCCCGGATCGTCGTCGAAAGAGCTGGCGGGCTGCGGCTGGGAACCAAAGGGGACGTCACCCTGACGGCCTCGGCCGACGGGGAGCTCGTCCTCGAGGCGCTCCACGTCGACGGGGACGGGCTCTCGCTCTCCGCGTTCGGGAGCGGTGGGCTCTCTCCCGAGGCGCCGCTCGGCCTGAGCGCGGAGGCCACGTTCGACCCGGCCCGCCTCGCGCCGGAGCTGGAGGCGACGGGGTCGCTCCGGATCGTCGCGAAGGTGGGAGGGCGCCGCGCGGCCCCGACGGTCGAGGCGACGCTCGAGGGGCGCGACCTCGCGACGAAGGAGCTCGCGGTCGCCCTCGCCACGGCCCGCGTCCGCTTCGCGGACGGGACGCTCCTCCTCGAGTCGGCGCGGGCCGACCTCCGCGAGGGCGGCCGGGTCGAGGGAGAGGGGCGCTTCCTCCTCGCGACGGGCGACGGGAGCTGGAGCCTCAGGGCGACCGGCCTTCCCGACACGCTCCTCGCCCGATACGCCGACCCGGCGACGCGCGCGCGCTGGGGGATCGCGGGGGCCACGCTCGACGTCGCCGCGACGGTCCGCCACGGCCGGGGCGAGCCCCGGCCGCTCGAGGTCGACGCGACGGCGACGCTCGCCCGCGACGGAGGAACTCTGGTGAAGGCCCGCGCCGGCCTCGTGGCGCGGGGAGACGCGAAAGTCGACGTCGCTGCGACGTTCCTCCCGGACTCACCGGGGAAGAGGACGGCGGAAGGGCGCGTCCGCGCAGTTTCTCTCGCCGGCCTCGCCTCCGGGCGGATCGAGGCGGGGCGGGTCGCCGTCGACGTCCCCGACGCGGCGGAGGCCGTCGCGGAGCTGGGCGCGCTCTTCCTCGCGCTGATCCCCGAGGCCCCCGAAGGGGTCGAGCTCGCCGGTCCGCTCCGGCTCGACGCCGACGTCTCGGGTCCGCTCCGCGCGCCGCGCGCGACGATCGCGGGGACGTTCCGCCCGGCGCGCGGCGGGGCCCTCGTCCTGGAGGCGTCCGCCGACGGCGCGCGCGGTTCGGCCGAGGGGCGCCTCACCGCCGCCGGCCTCGACCTCGCGTCGTTCCACCCGGGCGGGACGGGCATCGCTTCGGCCGACGCCGTCTTCGCGCTTTCCCGGAATGGCCGGCGCGCGCTCGTCGTCCTCGACGCGGCCGACGTCTGCCTCTCCGAGGAGACCCCGCGCGTCGACGCGCTCCACGCGACGCTCGCCCTCGACGGCTCGGAGCTCTCGATCCTTCACCTCGCCGCCCGGAGCGCCGCGGCGCCGTCGCCGGCCGGAGTCTCCCTCGCTCGCTTCGACGCCTCCGGGCGGCTCTCGCTCGACGCGCCGTTCGACGACGCCGACCTCGAGGCGCTCCTCTTCGCCGCCGGCCTTCCGGCCGAGGTGCAGGCCGTCGTCCGCGGCGGGGTCCTCGCCCTCGACGTCCCCTCGGCCGGGCGCCCCGGCCTCGCCGGGACGCTCGCCGCGCGCGTTCCGCTCGGAGCGCTGCGGGAGCTGCCCGCCCTCGCCGGCGCGATTCCCGCGGGCCTCCCCGAAGGTCCGATCGAGGTGACGCTCGAGGCTCCCGGCCTCGACGGCTGCGCGCTGGGCCCGCTCCTCCCGCCCGGGAGGGAAGCGCTCGCGGCGCGCGGCGACCTGCGCCTCTTCGCCACGTTCGGCCTCGCCGACCCGCTCGCGGGGACGGCGACGATCGAGATCGAGGGGCTGACGCTCGAGTCGCCCGCCGGACCGGTCCGGCTCCGCGAGACGGCGCGGGTCGTTCTCGGCGGCGGCCGCATCTCGCTCGCGCCGGTGACGGTCGACGGCGAGAGGACCTCCTTCACCGTCTCCGCGGAGGCGGACCTCCTCCCGAACGCTCCGCTCGGAGGCCGGCTCGAGAGCCTCGTCGCGCATCTGTCGGCGACGGCCCGGGGCCGCGCCGACGCCGCTCTCCTGACGCCGTTCCTCGCCGGAGGGTTCGCGAAGGGGGAGATCGCCGTTGACGCGAGCGCCTCCGGCCCGCCCGACGCCCTCGCGGGACGCGTCCTCCTCGACGGGAAGGGGGCGCGCTTCACCTGGCCCCTCGCCTATCCGACCGAGCTCCGCGACCCGCTCCTCGAAGCGGAGCTGACGCCGGGGCAGGTCGAGCTGACGCGCGGGGAGGCGCTCCTGAACGGCGGGCCGCTCCGCCTCGAGGGCGGCTGGTACTCCGGCGTCGGGGCGACCGCGACCGCCCGTTTCTCCGACGTCCGCTACCGGCTCGCCTACGGCCTCGCCTCGCTCCTCTCGGGAGAGCTGACGTTCGACCAGCTCGAGGGCGGGCGGAGGCTCTCGGGGACCGTCGTCCTCGAGCGCGGCCTCCTCGAGCGGGACGTCGACCTCGACCGCGAGGTCCTCGCGCTCGTCCTGGCGCCGCCGGAGTCTCCGGGCACGGAGGCCTCGTTCCTCGACACGCTCGCCCTCGACCTCGGGATCACGACCGCCTCGGGCGTGAGGATCCGGAACAACGTCGCCGACCTGACCGCCTCCTGGAGCCGCCTCGACGTGTCGGGGACGGCGAACCGGCCGGTCGTGAGGGGGCGGATCGACGTCGAGAGCGGCGGGCTCGTCTTCGCCTACGGCCAGACGTTCCGGATCGACCGCGGCGTCGTCACCTACTCCGGCGACCCCCAGAGCGACCCGCGACTCGACTTCGTGACGACCTCCTCCCTCGAGGACCCGTCGATCGCGGCCGGCCGCGGCGGGAGCGACCTCTTCGCCTCGGCGCGCCGGGGCGTCTCCGACGGAGCCCCTTCGGACGACGCCGCCGCGGCGCTCGCCGAGGGGCTCGCCGGCTACTTCGGGAACCGTCTCGCGGGGTCGCTCGGCGCGGCGCTCGGGCGCGTCTCCCTGTCGGTGCGCCCTCTCCTCCTCCTCGGGGAGACCGACGCCGCCGCGCGCCTCACGCTCTCGCGCGACTTCTCGCCGAACGTCTCGCTCGCGGTCGGGATCGACCTGAAGAACGCGCAGCGGCAGACCTGGGTCGTCGACGTCCACGGCCTGCGGCGCCTGCCGCCCCTCTCGGTGCAGGCGTTCACGGAGGACTACGGCCGCTTCGGCGGCACGCTCCAGCAGCGGATCGAGCTCGGGGGCACGCGCGAGGGCGCCGGCGACGACGTCCCTCTCGTCGGCGCCGTGCGCGCGGCGCCTCCGGCCGGCGTCTCCCGCCGCGCGCTCGTCTCGGCCCTCGGCCTTCGCAAGGGGGAGCCGGCCGGGAAGGACGCCCTCTTCGAGGCCGAGATCGACGCCGAGGCGTTCCTCCGCGGCAAGGGGTGGCCCGACGCGCAGGTCTCCCTCCGGAGCGTGCCGTCGCGGAAGGCCGGCCGCGTCGACGTAGAGGTCGAGGTCGACGCCGGGCCGCGCGCCGAGCTCGCCTTCGAGGGGGACCGCCTCCCGGCCGCGACGCGCCGCGAGGTCGCCTCGCTCTACCGGACCGGCCTCCTCGAGCCCGCCTCGCTCGGCGACATGGAACGTGCCGCCGGGCGCGCCCTCCGCGCCCGGGGACACCTCTCCCCCGCGATCGAGGTCGAGGCGACCGGGCCGGAGGAGGAGCGGCGGGTCGTCGTGCGCGTGACCGCGGGCCGGAAGGCCGCGATCCGCGAGCTTCGCATCGAGGGCGTCGACCCGCGCGAGGCCGCGCTCCTCGGGAGGCGCTTCGCGACCCCGCTCGAGCGGACCGAGCTCGCCGCCGGCCTGCCGAGCGCCGAAGCGCGGCTCCTCGAGGGGCTCCGCTCCCTCGGCTACCCGTACGCCGGCCTCGGGGAGCGCGAGCTCCTCGACGACGGGCGGCTCGTCGTCCGCGTGGAGAGAGGCGAGCCGTCCCTCGTCGACTCCGTGGAGATCCGGGACGTCTCGCCGGAGGAGCGCGAGCGCTTCTCGGGCCTCGTCCGTCTCGCGCCGGGCGACGTCGCCGACTCGGAGCGGACCGCGCTCTCGGCGCTCGCGATCGAGGAGGCGCTGCGGGCCGAGGGCCATGCGACGGCACGGGTCCGCGCGACGCTTTCCCCCGCCACGCCGGAGATCCCGCCGCGCCTCGCCGTCCGCTTCGCCGTCGAGCGCGGCCCCGCCCGGCGGATCGGGAGCGTGAGGCTCGAAGGGCTCTCGCGGACCTCTCCGAAGTGGGCGGCGCGCGTCGCGGCCCTCTCCCCCGGGGACGTCTTCCGCCGCTCCGACCTCGACGCGGCGCGCGCCGGCCTCTTCTCGCTCGGTCCGTTCCGGAGCGTCCGCGGCGACCTCACGACGGGACCCGACGGCCGCGTCGACGTCGTCCTCTCGGCCGAGGAGCTCCCCCCGGTGACGCTCGCCTACGGCGTCCGCTGGGAGAACGAGAGGGGCCTCTCGGCCGTCGTCGACGCCTCGGACCGGAACCTCTTCGGGCGCGGAATCGTCGCCGGAGTCCGCGGCCTCTACGACCCCGAGGACCGCGCGCTGCGCCTCTTCGCCGGCCTGCCGGAGCAGGTCCTCGGCGCGGGGATCGACCTCTGGGTCGAGCGGCGGCGTTCGTTCCGCGAGGGGCTCTTCTACGGCCAGCGGACCGACGCGGTCGAAGCCTCGCTCCAGCTCTCGCGCAGCCTCGGGAAGAGCCTCTCGGCGCGCCTCTACGGAAGGTTCAAGGAGACGCGGTACTTCGAGGACGACATCTTCTTCCCGATCGACGTGACGATCCGCCTCCCCTACCTCGGCGTGCAGCTCGTACACGACACGCGCGAGGACCCGATGCTCGGGACGAACGGCGTCCTCGCGACGCTCGACCTGCAGTCGAGCGGGAGCTGGCTCGGCTCCAGCTTCGCGTTCGGCCGCGCCTACGGCCAGGTGAACCTCTACCGTCCCGTCTTCGCGCTCGGGAGCGGGAAGGTCGTCTGGGCGCAGTCGGTGCGCGCCGGCTTCGCGCGCGCGTTCGAGGGGCAGGAGCTGATCCCCGACGTCCGCTTCTACGCGGGCGGGTCCTACTCGGTGCGCGGCTACGGGACCGAGAGCCTCGGCCCGCGCGAGGACCTCGGCGGGACCCTCTACGTCACCGGCGGCTCGACGCTCCTCGTCGTGAACGAGGAGATCCGCGTTCCGCTCCACCCGCGCCTCCTCGGCGTCGGCTTCTTCGACGCGGGACAGGTCTGGGAGTCGTCCCGCGACTTCGGGACCGGCCTCGCGACCTCCGTCGGCCTCGGCGTCCGGGCGCTCACGCCGCTCGGCGTCCTCCGCCTCGACGGGGCCGTCCCGCTGAAGCGGCGCGAGGGGGACCCCGCCTGGCGCGTCACGTTCGGGTTCGGGAACGTCTTCTGAGGCGAACCTCTCGTTTCGAGAGGCTTCCTTCCCGAACCGATCGCTGAGATCCCTGTTTACGCGTCCTTGCGGGTGGCACGCGTGTTGCGTTTTGCGAGGTGCCGCGCGCGACGCCGCGGCGCCGAAACGAACCCGAACCCGACAACGGGGCGACGCCCCGAGAAAGAACCCAGGAGGAACCGATGAAGAAGAACCTGCTCTCCGCCGCCCTCGCCGCCGTCCTCGGCCTCGCCGGAGCCCCCGTCCTCGCCGAGACCTGGACCGCAGACACCTCCCACTCGGCCGTCGGCTTCTCCGTCCGCCACATGATGGTGTCGAACGTGAAGGGGGCGTTCAACAAGTTCACCGCGACGGTCGAGGGGAGCCCCGCCGACCCGGCCTCCGCGAAGATCAACGCGACGATCGAGGTCGCCTCCGTCGACACCCGCGAGCCGAAGCGCGACGAGCACCTCCGCTCGGCCGACTTCTTCGACGCGGCGAAGCACCCGCAGATGACGTTCGTCTCCACGAAGGTCGAGAAGCTCTCCGCGACGAAGGCGAAGGTCACCGGGAACCTCACGCTCCGCGGCGTGACGAAGCCGGTCACGCTCGACGTCGAGTACACCGCCCCGGTGAAGAGCCCGTGGGGCCAGACCGTCATCGGCGCGACGGCCACGGGGAAGATCGACCGGCAGGACTTCGGCGTCAGCTTCTCGAAGGCGCTCGAGACGGGCGGCGTCCTCGTCGGCGACGAGGTGACGCTCCTCCTCGAGCTCGAGCTCGTGAAGCAGGACGCGCCGAAGAAGTAACGGTCGCCGAACGCTCCGGGCGGCGGCGCCCGCGATCCTTCAGGGATCGCGGGCGCCTTCGCGTTCCGGGAGCGCCCCTCAGCGCGACGCGGCGGCGAGAAGGGCCCGGGCCCGATCCGCCTCGGGGGCCGACGAGGCCACCTTCACGAAGCGGTCGAGGTCGAGGACCATCTGGTCCTTCCTCCCGAGCTTCTCCTGCGCGAGGCCGCGGTAGTAGTACGCGAGCGCCACCCCCGGGTCCTTCGCGAGCGTCTGCGTGAGCAGGTCGACCGCTTCGCTCCACTTCTGCTGGAACGCCCGGGTCGAGCCCATCTGGTAGAGCGTGGCGGCGCTCCCGCCGTCCAGCTCGCGCGCTTTCCCGAGCGCCGTCATCGCCTCGTCGTAGCGGCGCAGGCGGGAGAGCGCGGCCCCCTTCGCGAGGAACGCGGCCGCGTCGGTCGGCCGCGCTTCGGCGGCCTTCGTCGCCAGCTCTGCCGCCTTCCGGAACGCGGCGTCGGCTTCGGACGTCTTCCGGGCCCGAAGGAGCGTCTCGCCGAGCCAGTGGGAGGGGCGCGGGTCGGCGGGGGCCAGGGCGACGGCCTTCTGGAGGACCTCCGCCGACTCGGCGTACTTCTTCTCCTGCTCGAGGAGGCGGCCGAGCGCGATCGCCACGTCGACGTTCGCGCCGGCCTGCGCGGCGACCGGCGTGAGGGCCGTCCGCGCCTCGGCGGTCATCCAGGAGTCGAGCTTCCGCTCGGCGCCGCGGGCGACCTCCACCGGGGTCGGCGGCGCCGGAGCCGGCGCCGCGGTCGGCGCCGGGGCGGTCTGCGCGCCGGCGGGCGGCGCGACGAGGAGGAACGGGGCGGCGAGGGTCAGGGCGAGAAGCGAGCGTGTCATGGAGCCTCCTGGTTCGGGACTGTCGTCAGGATCGCACGGACGGCGCCGGGATGCGCAGGACGCGGCCGGGCGCCTCGCGTCCCTTCAGCTGGCCGCAGGCCGCGGCGGCGCCGAGCCCCTTCGACCAGCGGACCGTCACGTCGACGCCTGAGGCCGCGAGGAGCGCGCCGAAGGCGTTCACCCTCTCGTCGGAGGGGCGCGCGAGGCCGGGAAGCCATTCCGGCGACTCGTTCAGCGGGATGAGGTTCACCTTCGACGGGACCCTCCGGGCGAGGCGCGCGAGAGAGCGCGCCGCCTCGGGGCCGTCGTTCACGCCGGCGATCAGGACGACCTCGAGCGTGACGCGGCGGCCCGGCTCGAGAGGCCACTCCTCGAGGGCCTCGAAGAGCTCCGCGACGGACCACTGCGCGTTGATCGGCATCAGGCGCGTCCGGAGCGCGTCCTCGGCGGCGGTGAGGGAGACGGCGAGGTTCGGGCGCCGTTCGCGCTTCGCCAGCTCGCGGATCCCCGGCACGATCCCCGCCGTCGAGACGGTCGTCCGCCGCGGAGAGACCTCCGATTCGAGGAGGTCGAGCGCCCTCGAGACGTTCGCGACGTTCAGGAGCGGCTCGCCCATCCCCATGAAGACGACGTTCGCCGCGCGCGGGCCGAAGCCCTTCTCGCGGGCGACGACGAGGTACTGCCCGAGGATCTCGCCGGCCGAGAGGTTCCGTCCGGCTCCCATCCGCCCCGTCACGCAGAAGGCGCAGGCCAGGGCGCATCCCGCCTGCGAGGAGACGCAGACGGTGACGCGCTCGCCCGTGCCGGAGGCGCGCCGCCGCGGGGCGGGGAGGAAGACGGCCTCGACCTTCGCGCCGTCCGCGAGGCGGAAAAGGAACTTCTCCGCGCCGTCCTCCGCCTCCGTCCGCGCCTCGACCTCGGGAAGGCCGACGACGAAACGCTCGTCGAGCGCCGCGCGGAGCGAGGCGGGCAGGTCGGTCATCTCGTCGAACGAGCGGGCGCGCCGCTCCGTCGTCCAGCGCATCACCTGCGCCGCGCGGAAGCGCTCCCGCGCGAGCGGGGCGAGCGCCTGCGCGAGCTCGGGGAGCGAGAGCCCGAGGAGCGGAGTCTTCACGTCGGAACCGCGGGGCGCCGGCGCGCTTCCCCGCGTCGGGGCGCTCGCACGCCCTCAGACCCGCTTCGAGACGGTCGTCCGGAGCGAGACGGCCGTCCCCGTCCGCCGGCGCCCGCGCGGCGCGCGCGGGGCTCGCGTCGGGTCGATCCCGAGGGAGCGGAGGAAGTGGAGGTCCTTCACGTCGATCTTGAAGGCCGCCCCCTCCGCCTCCTCGCGGTGCGCGGGGCCCCCTCGGCGGATCGACGGCAGCGCCGCGCGAGAACGGCGGCCCCGGGCGTCGAGGGCGACGGTCGCGTCGAGGACGAGGTACGGCTCGTGCCCCTCCTCGCGGAGGCTCTGGAGGATGCCGTGCACCTCCGCCGAAGAGGAGACGGCCTCGTTCAGCGCCTTCCCCAGCTGGCGGAGCGCCGCGCGGGTCTTCTCGTCGAGAGCCATCGGCTCGACTCTAGAGCGGTCGAACGGCGCGCGTCAATCTTCGCCGCGGTCGAACCTTCGATCGACGAGGCGCGCGAGCACCGAGAGGACCTTGCGCGGCGTCGAGAGCGAGATGCGGCGTCGCAGCGTTTCGAACGGGCGCGCGAGGACCTCGCGCGCCACGTCGGCGTAGATGCCGCCCATCATCGTCACCGCGAAGCGGCACTCGCGGTCGACGAGCTCCTTCACCGGCTCGGCCCTCCGGAAGAAGGAGAGCGCGCGCCGCGCCTCGAAGCGGACGAGCTCGGCGACGGCGGGCGTGGCGCGGAGCGACGCGACGTCCTCCTCCGACACGCCGAAGCGCGCGAGGTCCTCGAGCGGCAGGTAGAGCCGGCCGCGCCCCACGTCCTCGCCGACGTCCCGCACGACGTTCGTCAGCTGGAGCGCCGTCGCGAGGTCGCGCCCGCGCGCCTCGGCCTCGGCGTTCCCGAGGCCGCCGAAGATCGCGAGCGAGATCGTCGAGATCGTCGAGGCCACGAGGTCGCAGTAGCCGAGGAGCTCCTCGAACGTCGCGTAGCGCGTCTTCGCGAGGTCCTGCCGGCATCCGGCGAGGAGGCCCTCGAACGCCTTCTTCGGGATCGGGAATCGCGGGAGCGAGCCGGCGAGCGCGATGCCCGCGGCGCTCGACGGGCTTCCGCCGTAGACGGCGTCGAGCTCCTTCTCCCACGCGTCGAGGCGTGCGGGGGCGCCGGACGGGTCCCCCTCGTCCACGGCGTCGTCGGCGACGCGGCACCAGGCGTAGGCCGCGTAGACGGCGTGGCGCCGCTCCTTCGGGAGGAAGCGGAAGCCGACCGAGAAGTTCGCGCCGGCCCGGTGGGTCAGCGCGCGGTTCGCTCGGCGGGCCGCGGAGAGGTCGGGGACCGCGCTCACCCGATCCTCCCGAGCACGACCTCGCGGATCTCCCTCTCGCGCTTCCGACACCAGTGCTCGGGAAGCCTGTGCGCGCAGCGGCCTCGATTCCGCCAGAGGGCCGTCACGAGCGGCGCGAGGGCGAGGCGGAGCGCGCCCGGCCGGTAGAAGCCGGCGAGGACGGCGCGGAAGTCGGCGTGCGCGGCGAGGCGCGCGAAGAGCGAGAGCCCGAAGGCGCCTCCGGCCTCGTAGAGGAAGCGGTTCACGACGGAGACGCGCTGGCGGCGGGCGAACCTCTCCCGCGCGAGGGCGGCGAAGCCGCGCCCGGAGAGCAGCGCCTCGGCCGCCAGGGCGCCCGACGCGATCGCGTAGCGCATCCCGAGGCCGAAGAGGTAGTCCTGGAACGCACCGGCCTCGCCGGCCGCGGGGCGCCCGTCGCGGAGGGCGTCGGGAGCGAGGGCGAAGTTCATGAAGGAGTAGGCGTCGCGCGCCCCTTCCATCGGGACGCTCTCGACGGAGAGGAGCTTCTCCTTCGCCTTCGCGAAGTAGCGGTCGATGCCGCCGAGGTCCCTCACGATCGCGCAGCCGAACGTCCCGCGCCCGCCGACGGTGAAGAGATACGCGTAACCCCCGGGCGCGACCGAAGGGTCGAAGAGGACGCGGACGCGCGTGACGCCGTCGCTCTCGAAGGCCGTTTCGCGCGCGAGCCCGTCGGGCGTCTGGGGACCGGTCGCCACGAGGTCCGCGTCCTTCGGCTCGAGGCGGGAGCGGAAGCAGACCTCGGCTCCCGCCTCGAGGGCGCCGCCGAGGAGCGTCGCGTCGAGCGTCCCCTCGCCCGGGCCGCGCGTCACGAACCAGGCGTACGGCTCCCGCGACGACACCACGAAGCGCCGGAGCCTCGCGTCGAAGAACTCGGCCGTCGTCGCGGGGACCCAGGCCGGCGCCGGGAGGCCGAGCCGCGCGAAGAGCGCCGGCACCGTCTCGTCCGCGTCCGACGCGTCCTCGATCACCTGCAGGTCGCCGACGAAACGCGCGCCGACCGTGGCGTTCCGTTCGTGGACGACGACCCTCCTCCCGGCCCGCGCGAGGAGCGTGGCGGCGGTCAGGCCGGCGGGGCCGGCTCCGGCGATCGAGAGCGGGGGCGGTGCGCTCACGGGGACGGCCATTATTGCGGATCGAGCGGCGGCCCCTGCGCGCGCTCCGCCGCTCGCGACGGCACCTCCCGAATCCGTCGGACGATCGGCCGCAGAGACGCCCTCGCAGCTCTCCGGACTAAACTCCGACCCTCTCGGAAAGGCCCCACATGCGTTTCGAATCCCTTCGCCCCCGACTCGAGCCCTTCCTCCTCCGCGTCGAGCGCCCCGGCCGCTACCTCGGCCTCGAGCGGAACGTCGTCCGGAAGGACCTCTCCGCCTCGGAGCTGACGCTCTGCCTCGCCTTCCCCGACGCGTACGAGATCGGGATGAGCCACACCGGCACGAAGGTCCTCTACGAGCTCGTCAACCGCCGCGACGGATGGACCTGCGAGCGCGCCTACGCCCCGTGGGTCGACCTCGAGGAGGTGATGCGCCGCGAGCGGATCCCCCTCTTCTCGATCGAGTCGTGCGCCCCGGTCGCGGACTTCGACGTCCTCGGCTTTTCCCTCCAGAGCGAGCTGAACTACACGAACGTCCCGAACATGCTCGACCTCGCCGGGGTCCCGGTCCTCGCGTCGGAGCGCGGCGACGCCGACCCGGTCGTCGTCGGCGGCGGCCCGTGCGTCGCGAACCCCGAGCCGGTCGCCGACTTCTTCGACGCGTTCCTCCTCGGCGACGCCGAGGAGGCGCTCGGCGTCTTCCTCGAGGCGGTTGCGGCCACGCGGGGCTTGCCGCGCCGGGAGCGGCTGCTCGCGTTCGCGGCCTGCCCCGGCATCTACGTCCCCTCGCTCTACGACGTGAGCTACGACGGCGACCGCGTCGCCGCGTACGCGCCGAACGCCCCGGGCGTGCCCGAGCGGGCGAAGCGCGTCTGGGTCGAGCGGCTCGACCCGTCGGTCTACCCCGAGAAGCCGATGGTCCCGTCCGTCGACATCGTCCAGGACCGCCTCGGCCTCGAGATCATGCGCGGCTGTACGCAGGGGTGCCGCTTCTGCCAGGCGGGCTACTGGTACCGCCCCGTCCGCGAGCTCGACCCGGCCGACGTCGCGCGGATGACGAAGGCGTTCATCGACGAAGCCGGCTGGTCCGAGGTCGGGTTGCTGTCCCTCTCCTCCGCCGACTACTCGCAGATCGAGCCGCTCGTCGCCTGCCTCGCGCCCGAGCTCGCGAAGACGAAGGTCTCCATCTCGCTCCCCTCCCTTCGCGCCGAGGCGTTCTCGGTCGCGCTCGCCGACGCCGTCTCCGAGGTGAGGAAGTCGGGCTTCACGTTCGCCCCCGAGACCGGCTCCGACCGGCTCCGCCGCGTCATCAACAAGACCTTCACGAACGACGACATGGTGAAGGCCGCGGGCGTCGCGTTCGAGCGCGGGTGGGACCTCATCAAGGTCTACACGATGATCGGCCTCCCCTCCGAGACGACGGCCGACCTCGACGAGCTCGTCACGCTCGTGGCGAGCATCCTCGCCGAGGGACGGAAGAAGGGCGTGCGGGCGACGGTCCACGTCTCCGTCGGCTCCTACGTCCCGAAGAGCTTCACGCCGTTCCAGTGGTCGGCGTTCGACGGCGTGGAGCGGCTGACGGAGAAGCTCGCGTACCTGAAGGAGAAGTTCCGCCCCGTCCGCGGAGCGAAGCTGAAGTGGCACGAGCCGAAGGAGGCCGAGATCGAGGCGATGCTCTCGCTCGGCGACCGGCGGATGTCGACGGCGCTCCTCGAGGTCTGGAAGCGCGGCGGGAAGTTCGACGGCTGGTCCGAGCACTTCTCCTGGCAGCGCTGGACCGAGGCCCTCGAGGCCGCCGGCATCCCGAAGGAGCGGCACCTCCGCGAGAAGGACCTGAAGGAGACGCTCCCCTGGGACGTCGTCGACGCCTCGATCCGCAAGCCCTTCCTCGTCGTCGAGTGGAAGAAGGCCCTGCAGGAGATGGCGACGGACGACTGCAAGTGGGGCCGCTGCACCGCCTGCGGCGTCCCCGGCAACGGCGAGGACACCGTCCTCGCGAACGGGATGCCGGCCGGGTTCTCGTTCGCGCTGCCGGCGCTGGAGCCGGCGGAGGCCGCCGCCCCCGCACCGGCGGAGTCCGCGTCCGGCTCTCCCCTCCCGTCCGCCTCCGGGGTCGCGAGCGGCGTCGCCGACGCGCGCGACGAGGGGCGCGGCTCCGCCTACGCCGACAAGGCGAAGGGCGCCGCGTACCGGATGAAGGCGACGCCCGACCTCCTCCCGCTCCGCGAGCGGCGGACCTCCCGGGGCGGCGCGAGCGAGAGCGCCGCGGTCGCGAGGACCTGGCGCGTCTCGTTCGAGAAGCTCGGCGACGCCCGCTACCTCTCCCACCGGAACGTCATGGACGTGCTCGAGCGGGCGCTGCGCGCCGCGCGGGTCCCGGTCCGGTACACCGAGGGCTTCAACCCGCACATCCGCCTCTCGATGGGCCCGGCGCTCCCGCTCGGCTCCGAGTCGCGCCACGAGCTCTTCGACCTCGACGTCCTCGACGCCCTGACGCCGGAGCACCTCGCCGCCGTGAACGACCGCCTCCCGCCCGGGATGAAGCTCCTCGGCTGGACGGAGCTGCCGGCCGGCGCGCCCTCCCTCGGCAAGGCGGCGACGGAAGGGGTCTACCGCTTCACGCTGCCGAACGGCGAGGTGATCGTCGAGCGGCTGCGCCTTTCGGGCGAGGGGGCGACGACGCCGAAGCGACACATCGAGCAGACGTGGGGCCTCGCCGCGGAGGACCAGCACGTCATCCGCGTCCTCCGCGAGGAGACGGTCCTGACGCGCTGATCGCGCGACGGGGAGAGTGCGCCATGCCGTTCACGATCCGCTGCCACGCGACGTTCGAGGCCGCCCATCACCTGCGCGACTACGTCGGAGGACCGGAGCCGGTGCACGGGCATTCGTGGAAGGTGGAGGTCGCGCTCGGGACCGACGCTCTCGGCGACTACGACCTCTCCGTCGACTTCGTCCCGACGGAGAGGCTCGTGAAGGAGCTCGCCGCGCGACTCCACGACCGCGACCTCAACGGCGTCCCGCCGTTCGACGAGCGGAACCCGACCGCCGAGAACGTCGCCCTCTGGTTCGCGAGCGAGGTGCGGAAGGCGGGCGTCCTTGCGGAGGGTGTGCGGCTGGAGGAGGTCACGGTCTGGGAGGGCCCGCGGAACTCGGTCACCTGGAGGCCGTGACCGCCCCGGGAGGCGAGCCTCGCCCCGGCTCGCCCCCCCCATTCCCGCCTCTACTTTCCCGCGGCCGTCCCGAACGACGGGAGCGCCATGTCCACCCCCGCCTTCGCAGCCTCGGGGAGCTCCTCGGGCACGGCCGGGCGCGGCCGGTACGTCGGGAGCGGAACCGCCTTGCCGCCCGCGTAGATGGGGTGGCGCCCCTTGTCGCGGTACCAGTCGGCGAGCGTGGCCGTCTGGTGCATCTCCTCGATGATCTGCCTCCACCCGGCGCCCGTGTTGTAGGCGCAGAAGGAGATCTCGCCGAGCTGCGTCCCGTACGGGATGATGCACATCTCCGTCCGGCGGAAGTCGTAGTTGAAGAGGTCCTGGAACCACATGCCGGCGACGAGGAGGACGCGCCAGGGGTAGCGTCCCGCCTTCGCGATCCCCATCGACCTGCCGGTGTGGCCGTCCATGATCCGGAGCGTCTCGAGGACGCCGAGGTTCTTCGGCACGCCCGCGGGGCGGATGTTGCGCGCCGTGGCGAGGACCGCCTGGAGGACGGTGAGGAAGCGCCCCCGCGCCGCGTCGGTGACGACGGTCAGGTCGCGCAGGAGCCGGTCGACGTCGAGGAGCTGCGTCACGGGAACGGCGTCGCCCGTCTTCTCGTGGACGAGGACCATCGTCGCGATGCCGCAGTTCGGGTGGCACCCGCACTTCAGCGAGCCCCACTCGGCCTCGAGGCCGCCGAGGAGGTCGCGCAGGTCGGAGAACGGCCCCGACGCCGAGAGCGGGAACCAGTCGCGCATCGGCTCGCCCAGCCCGGCCTGCGCCTTCACGTCGTTCGCGAGGTGCGAGAGCGTGTAGCGCTGCTTCTTCCGGGTCTCGTCGTCCACCTCCTCGTCCCGCCCGGTGAAGGAGACCGGCTGGAAGGAGAGGGCGTTGATCTTGTCGATGTTCTTGATCGCGAACCGGATGATGTCGCCGACCTGGTCGTTGTTGATCGAGTTGACGATCGTGATGACGAGGGTGACGTCGACGCCGGCGGCCTTCAGGTTCTCGAGCGCGCGCAGCTTGACGTCGTAGAGGTTCGAGACGCCCCGGTGCTGGTTGTGCTCGTTGCCGACTCCGTCGAACTGGAGGTAGACGAGGCGGAGGCCCGCCTCGGCCGCGGCCCTGGCGAACGCGGGCTCCTGCGCGAAGCGGACGCCGTTGGAGGCGCACTGGACGGCGAAGTAGCCGATCTCCTTCGAGTAGCGGATCGCCTCGAGGAAGTGCGGCGAGAGCGTCGGCTCGCCGCCCGAGAACTGGACGGAGAGCTGGCGCCGCGGCTGGATCGACGCGGCGTTGTCCAGGATCTGCTTCACGTCGTCCCAGGTCAGCTCGTGGACGTACCCGACCTGGTTCGCGTCCATGAAGCAGGGGTTGCACATCATGTTGCAGCGGTTCGTCAGGTCCACGGTCAGGACCGCGCCGCGGCCGTAGCGCATCGACGACGAGCCATGGTCGTGGAGCTCGTCCTTGCCGATCTTCACGTCGCGCCCGAAGAAGTTCCCCTCGAGGCGGCGGTAGAAGTCGACGTCGTTCGACATCAGGTCCTCGAACGTGCCGTGCTTCGGGCACGTCTTGACCATCCAGATCTCCTGGCCTCGCTGGACGATGTCCGCCGGGATCTCGCCGGGGTGACCGTCGATCAGGGCCTTCAGGTCTTCCTGCCCCTTCACGATCGCTTCGCGGACCTCCCGCGTGCAGACGGGGCAGAGCGAATCCGTCCTCCGCGGAAAGCCGAGCGGCGGTTTCGTGCGCTCGTGGCTCTTCGGCAACGGCTCGGGCGACCACGCCGGGTGGAAGGAGCGGGCCGGGACTTTCCGGTTGACCCACTGGAACCCCCTCCAGGCGACATCCGCGGCGCCTCGCACCGTCGAGTAGAAGGCCTCACGCATCATTTCTCGGATCCTCCCTGAAAGGCGACGCCGACCCGCTCCGCAGGAGCGGCTCGCCTCCTTGCACACTTAACCGGACAGAATAGCATTCCGGCCGCCTCAGAGCCCGTAGCGGGCCGGGGCGAACGGAGCGGCCGGGACCGGCGGCTCGTGGCCGGTGACGAGGTCGGCGACGAGCCGCGCCGCGGCCGGCGCCAGGAGGAGCTCGTCGCTCCCCCACGCCGTCGCGAGGAACATGCCCTCCACGTCCGTCTCTCCGGCCAGAGGGAGGCCGTCCGGCGCCCGGAGCTCGAGCGCTGCCCCGGACTCGACCGCCTCCCAGGCCGTCGAGGCCGGCACGAGCCGCCGAAGATCCTCGAGGAGGGACGCGAGGCGGCCCGCGCCGCACCGGGCCGTCCGACCGTCGCGCCCGGCCCGGCCGAGCGCGACGAGCGTCCCGTCCCGACGGGGGACGAGGCGGACCCCGCTCGAGACGAGGAGGCGGCCGGGGCGATCCGGGTCGGAGGAGGCGTCGAGCCGGAGCCACGGCCTCGCGAACGCCTCGAGCGGAAACGGGAGCAGTCCGGCCTCGCCGCGTTCGATCGCCCCTCCCTCCGCGAGAACGACTGCGGCGGCCGGAAGGAGCCCGGCCGGCGTCTCGACTCCCGAGATTCGACCTCCGGTCCGGGCGACGACGCGGGCTCCGGTCCCCTCGATCAGCCGGACTCCGGCCCCCCGGCCGGCGAGGACGAGGGCTCGGCCGATCCGCCGCGCCCTCGCCACCCCGTCCCGCGGAAAGGAGAAGGCCGCACGGAGCTCCGGAGCGAGCGCGGGCTCGCGGCCTCTCGCCTCCTCGGGCTCGAGGACCTCGAACGGCATGCCGCGCTTCCTCTGCGCGTCGAGCGCGCGATCGAGGAGGACCTCCTCCGGTTCGTCGAACGCCACCGTCAGTGCGCCCCGTTCGTCGTACTCGCCCGGGACCCCGGTCTCCTCCTCGAGGCCCGACAGCCAGTCGGGAAAGAGATCGCGCGCGAGGAGCGCAAGCCGGCCTCGCGCCTCGGGAACCGCCTCCTCCACGAACGCCTGGGCCGCGACCGGGGCGCCGGGGCCGGCCGGGCGGCCGACTCTTCCCGAAGCGAGGAGGACGACGCTCAGATCGCGTCGCGCGAGCTCGAGGGCGACGGCCGCCGCCGCGAGCCCGGCGCCGCAGACGACGGCGTCCGCGGCGGAGAGGGCCCGCGTCACTCGACCCGGCCCTCGGCGGGAAGGACGGCGCCGCGTCCCGCGATCTCCGGCGGCCCCCAGCGCCGCTCCACGCGAGCGACGACGGCCCGCCCGACGGCCCCGACCGCGACGTAGTTCAGGGCTGCGGAGGCGGCGATCCCCGCGATCGGGATGAGGTGCGCGAGGGGACGTCCGGCCGCCCGCACGGCGAGCCGCGTCGCGAGCGACTCGGCCAGCCCGACCGTGAGCCGCCGGCCGACGGACAGTCCGGCACCGGCCGCGAGGCCCGCGACGATCTCGAGCGCCCGCTCCTCCGGATCGAGCTCGGCTCCGTACAGCAGGTGCAGCCCGACGATCATCCGGCTCTGGAGGACGATCAGGGTCGTCAGCTCGGGCGCCGTCGCCGCGACGGCTGCCCACCCCGGCGGCACGCTCGCCGCGGCGCCGACGAGCGCGGCCTTCCGGGCCGTCGACTCGACCATCAGCGCCGCCTTCCTCCGCGTCGAGAGGTCGGGGTGGCGCCGCGAGAGCTCCAGGACGCCCTCGCGGATCCTCTCCACGTCGAGGTCCTTCGAGGCGCGCCGGACGAGGGACAGGAACGACTCGGCGATCTTCACGTCGGCTCCGTCGAAGTATCATCCCCCCCGCCCCGCCGCCGGAACAAGGCGGCGCCGGCGACGGCCGCCGAAGGAAGAAGGAGGTCCTGTGAACGCGATCCGACCCGTCCGTTTCACCCTCGCCCTCTCGCTGGGTCTCGCTCTCGCGGCGACCGCCTTCCCCGCCGACGCGGCCACGCCCCAGAAGAAGGGCGCGGCGCCCCGGAAGGCCGCGCCGAAGAAGGAGAACAAGGTGTCGTCCACTCCGCGCGACTACGCGAAGACCCTCGCCGTCCTGAAGACCTCCCAGGGAGACGTGACCATCCGGTTCTTCTTCGACAAGGCCCCGGGCCACGTGAAGAACTTCGTCGACCTCGCCGCGCGCGGCTTCTACGACGGCACTCTCTTCCACCGCGTCATCCCGGGCTTCATGGTCCAGGGCGGCGACCCCCTCACGAAGGACCCGGGCAAGAGCGCGCTCTTCGGAACCGGCGGGAACACCGACAAGGCGGGCAAGCCGCTCAACGTCAAGGCCGAGTTCAACGACGTGAGCCACAAGCGCGGCATCCTCTCGATGGCCCGAGCGAGCGACCCGCACTCGGCCTCGTCCCAGTTCTTCCTCGTCGTGCAGGACTCGCCGTTCCTCGACCGCCAGTACACCGCGTTCGGCGAGGTCGTGAAGGGGCTCGAGGTCCTCGACAAGCTCGTGACGGAGTCGAACTCCGACACGTCCGATCCGCGCAGCGGCGGCAAGCCCCGCGCCTACCAGAAGATCCTCAAGGTCGAGCTCGTCGCCGAGGCGGCGCCCGGCCCCGCGTGACGCATCCCGTCCCCGCCGGCCTGGAGGCTCGCGTCCCCGCGGCCTGCTCCCGGTTCGGCCTTCCGGAATCCGGGCCGTTCCAGCTCCTGGCCGGGGACGTCGGCCAGAGAAGGTACGTCCGCCTTCGCACCTGGGCCGACGCCACCGTCGTCCTCGTCCTCTATCCCGAGCCGTCCTCGCCGGCGCAGGAGAGGTGGCGCCGGATCGGGGAAGCCCTCGCGCGTGAGGGCCTGCGCGTCCCGGCGCTCCTCGACGACGACCCCGCCTCCGGGACGGCGCTCGTCGAGGACCTCGGCGACCGCGACCTGCCCTGGCGCTGATCGACTTCCAGGACCTGCGCCTCGGCCACCCCGACTACGACCCCGTCTCCCTCCGCTTCGAGCGGGCCGGAGCGCTCGTCTCGTCGAGCGGGGACGACCGGAGCGAGGCCGTCCTCCTCCAGCGGGCCTGGAAAGTCCTCGGGACGTTCGAGAAGATGCTGGCGCTCGGGCGCGGGGTCTACGAACCGCACCGGGACGCCGCTCGCCGAACGATCCGCGAGCGGACCCGCCCCGACGGCCCCTGGGCGCCGCTGCTCGCCTTCCTGCCCGGCTGAGCGGGTATCATTCCCGCCCTCAGGAGGCCCACGTGCCCAACCTCGGAATCCCGGAACTTCTGATCCTTCTCTTCATCGTCGTCCTCCTCTTCGGCGTCGGGAAGCTCCCGCAGCTCGGAAAGGGGATCGGCGAGGGGATCCGCAACTTCAAGCAGGCCGTCAAGGACGGCGGCCAGGACTCCGAGAAGAAGGAGCCTCCGACGGGCAACGGCTCCGGGAACGGCCCCTCCGCCCCGAAGTGACCTCCGTCCCCCGCCGGACCTCGGAATAGCGGGACGCGTTCCGGCGTTTTCCTCGCCGGGAACGCGTGCCTGCGCCCACGGCCCGGAGCGGACCGGCCGGCGCAGCCTGCCCCACGGGAGTCGCCAACATGAAGATCGCCAAGCGCGTCCTTCTCTTCGTCGCCGTCAACGTCCTCGTCGTCGCGACGATCTCGGTCGTCCTGAGCCTCCTCGGCGTCCGGCCGTACCTGAACGCGTACGGTCTCGACCTGAAGGCCCTCGCCGTCTTCTGCCTCATCTGGGGCTTCGGCGGCGCCTTCATCTCGCTCGCCCTCTCGCGTGTCATGGCGAAGTGGGGAATGGGCGTGAAGCTCGTCGACCCGGGCACGCCCGACCCCGGCGCGCAGGAGCTCGTTTCCACCGTCCACCGCCTCGCGCAGGCCGCCGGCCTCCGGACGATGCCGCAGGTCGGCGTCTACGAGTCCGACGAGGTCAACGCCTTCGCAACCGGTCCGACGAAGAACCGGGCGCTCGTCGCCGTCTCGACGGGTCTCCTCCGCCGGATGCGGCGCGAGGAGGTCGAAGGGGTCCTCGGCCACGAGATCGCCCACGTCGCCAACGGCGACATGGTGACGATGACGCTCGTGCAGGGCGTCGTGAACGCCTTCACGATGTTCCTGGCCCGGGTCCTCGCCTTCTTCGTGGCGCAGTTCTTCCGCCGCGGAGACGAGGAGGGGGGCGGCGTCTCCCACCTCGTCTACTTCGTCGCGACGCTCGTGTTCGACATCGCCTTCTCGATCCTCGGCTCCTTCGTCGTCGCGTGGTTCTCGCGCCTCCGCGAGTTCCGCGCCGACGCCGGGGGGGCGCGGATCGCCGGCCGGGACCGGATGATCGGCGCGCTCGAGGCGCTCCAGCGCACCTCCGGCATCGTCGACCCGTCGGACCGCAACGCGGCCGTCCAGACCCTGAAGATCTCCGGACACCCGAAGGGGCTCATGCGGTTCCTCTCGACGCACCCGCCGCTCGAGACGCGGATCGCCCGGCTGAAGATGCTCGCGTAGCCGCCGGTTCGCCCCGAGTCGCCCGAGAGGCCGGCGCTCCGCGCCGGCCTCTCTTCGTCTGCGGCTCCCGGCGCGCGGGGCAGAGACGGCTCGGGGGAGGCGCGGTGAGCGCCTCCCCCGTCTCGTTCTCGTCGTGGATCGGGCTTCGAAGGTCCCGGCGATCGCCGGGACCTTCGGCTCACGCGTGGTCCCGGCGCTTCGGAACGGGCTTCAGACGGAGCAGCGAGATCTTCGCGCGGAGCGTATTCCGGTGGATCCCGAGGGACTTCGCCGCCTGGCCCATGTTTCCGGAGGCCCGGGTCACGGCCGTGGCGACGTACTTCCTCTCGAATTCCTTCCTCGCCGTCTCGAGGGGGATCCCCTTGGAAACGAGCTCGTCGATGATCCGCTGGAGCTGTCCGTCGAGCATCACGGTGACCTCATCCTCCTCGAAGAAAGG
>JADHEE010000109.1_pt1 | contig 50778 bp, 38 predicted proteins | sample 8952401 | NCBI WGS metagenome assembly JADHEE01 (sample SAMN16124438, study PRJNA663242) | bioreactor sludge metagenome | isolation source: sludge (ammonium) | place: India:Bengaluru | collected 2019-02-28 | reverse complement strand
GCCTCGGCGCCGCGCTCGAGAGGCGCTGGGCCCGCGGCGCGCGTGCCCCGGGGGGAGAGGCGATCGAGCTCCCCGGCGGGCGCCGCCGTCTCCGGCGCGGGGGCGGACCCGGCGGCGTCCCCGTCGTCGTCGTCCCCGACCCGCCGAACGTCGTCGAGCACTACGACGCCGTCTTCGACGTGCTGGTGTCCGGCGGGCCCGTGGCAGTCGTCGAGGCGCCCGGCTTCGGCTTCTCGGCGCCCCGGGCGGGAGCGCGCTACCGCGTCGAGGAGCTCTCGGCGGCGCTCGAGGAGCTCCTCCTGCACCTCGGCTTCCGCGGCGCGACGCTTTCTCTCGCCTGCGTCGGCGCGTTCGCGGCGGTGGACCTCGCGGCGCGGCGGCCGGACCTCGTCGGTCGCCTCGTCCTCTCGCAGGTCGCCTCGCGGCGCGAGATGGCGTCGTGGGTGAAGCGTAAGGACGTCTGCGGCGTCATCCAGGCGCCGCTCCTCGGCCCGGTCGCGGTCCGCGCGGCGCGCCGCCGGATCGCACGGTGGTGGTACCGCGCCGCCCTGCCGCCCGGGGCCGACCCCGGTCCGTTCGCCGCACCCGCGCTCGCCGCGCTCCGGGCCGGGGCGGCATTTCCGCTCGCCTCGGCCTTCCAGGAGTTCGCCCGTCTCCCGGGAGGACCCGTTCGGCCCGCCTGCCCCGTGACCGTCCTCCTCGGGACGGCCGACCCGACGCACGCGGGGACGGACCTCGGCTCGGTGGCGGAGGAGCTCCCGGGGTCACGCGTCCTCGTCTTTCCGCGCTCGGGTCACTTCCCCGACCTCGAGAACCCGGGGGAGTGGCTCGCCGCCCTTCGCGCCTCCGCCTGAGGAGGCCGGGGCGTCCGCGGCGGAGGCGGGCCTCTCCGCGAGCAGCTCTCCGGCAGGCCCCGCGAGGAGCTCGACGGCGTGCTCGTAGCCGACCCGCTCGAGCTCACGGATGAGGGAGAAGTCGAAGATCGAGAACTTCTCGATCGGGGGGTGGAAGAAGACGTCCGAAAGGCGCTGCATCTCCCCCACCTGCTGGACGCTCGCGAGGCCCGAGGAGCGCATGAGGAGCTCGAAGAAGCCGGGCACCTGCGCCTTCCTCCCGAGGAGCTTGCGGAAGAGGAGGCCCCAGGAGTTCGGCGCCATCGTCAGCGCCGGATCGACGCTCAGGTCTTCCACGGGGCTGACGTCGATCGTCACGACCGTGCCGGAGCAGCGGCCGCGCATCACGTCGACGGGGAGGTTCGCGAGGACGGCGCCGTCGACGAGGAGGTCGCCCCCCTCGAACGCCGGCGGGGCGAGGCCGGGGACGGCGATGCTCGCGCCGAGGGCCCTCCAGGCCGGCCCGGCGTCGTGCACCTCGACGCGCGCCCTTGTCAGGTTGCTCGAGCAGCAGAAGAACGGGATCCGGAGGTCCTCGAGGCGTGCCTCGCCGTAGATCGCCCGGGCCACGGAGTAGAAGCGCCGCCCGGTCACGAATCCGAGGTACGGGAAGGTGTAGTCCTTCAGCGGCTTCGTCCGGGTCCACGTCACCTCGTTGAACGCGAGCATCTTCCCCGGGTCCCACCCCATCGCGACCTGCGCGCCGAGGAAGGCCCCCATGCTCGTCCCGCCCACGACGTCGAACGAGACGCCCCGTTCCGCGAGCGCCCGGAGGACGCCGATCTGAGCGAACGACCGGGCTCCGCCGCCGCCGAGGACGAGGCCGCGGACCTCGCCCGTCAGCGACCGGACGAGTCGCTCCATCTCGCCCGGCGCGCTCTCGGCGACGTGGTGATGCGCCCGGACGCGCCGCGGGGTGAGCCACGCGCTCGTCCCGAGGTAGAGCGGCTTCGTCTCGCGATGGAGGAGGACGAGGTCGGCCGTCCTCACGTCGGCGAGACCCTGGCGGGCGAGCAGGGCTTCGATCGGTCCGGGCGCCGGGCTCCCGTCGTCGGGCGCGACGAAGAGGATCCGGTCGGCCTGGCGGAGGCAGCGGCTCGTCCAGGACGAAGGGCCGGGCTCCGCCTCGTAAACGACGAAGCGGTGCGCCTCCTCCTGCTCGTTCAGGTACGCCACGATCCCGGAGTTCCGCGAGGAGTCCCGGGCGGCCTGGGCGGAGCCCTCGCCGAGCGCGGAGTCGAGCGCGGACGCATCGAGGTGCCGGACGCTCCCGTGCCGTCCGAGCGCCTCGACGAGCCGCCGGGTGAATTCCGCGACCCGACCGTCCTTCTGCGTCGTGGCGACCGCGATCGTCGAGATCCGGCCGGCCGAGGCGCCGCGCCGGCCGCTGAGGACCGACTGGTAGTGCCCGATGATCCGCCGCGTCAGGCCGTACATGAGGCGCGGGTGCGTCTCGAGGAGCCGGCGGAACGCTTCCCCCGACAGGCGGAGGAGGTCGGTGTCGCGACGAGACCGGGCCGTCGCGCTTCGCCGCTCGCCCGTGAGCAGCGCCATCTCGCCGAGGCACTCCCCCGGGCCGGCCTCGCCGATCGGGCGCAGCGAGCCGTCGGGGAGCGTCAGCGACACCTCGATCCGGCCGCTCGCGACGATGTAGAGGCAGTCGCCCGTCTCCCCGTGCTCGAAGACGGTCTCGCCGCCGGGGACCCGGATCGGCTCGAACTCCGGGCCGATGCGGGCGAGGTCCTCCGGGGCGAGGCCCCCGAAGAGGCGCGTCGTCGACAGGATCTCGGGAATCGACAGGCTCACAGGCACCCTCCGTCGGCGGTGTTCGGCGTATCGGCGAATTTTTGGGGCGGATGCTAGCAAGAAGAGCGCGGGGAGCGCGCGGAACGCCGCGGCGGCGAGGGCGCGTCGGCGGGAGCCGTCGCGTCAGGCGTCGTCGTCCCCGATGGCGCCGGCGACCAGAAGGTCGAAGCCTTCGGCGCGCGCGAGGATGCGGTCGACCGTGCCGGGGAGAAGGCGCGCCGCGAGGCCGCGGCGCGAAGGGGTGCCGACGATCACGATCCCGACGTTCTCGTCCTTCACGAAGCGCAGGACCTCGGCGGCCACGTCCTCGGCCTCCCTCACGACGACCGTCGCTCCGAGCGTCATCGCGAGCTCGACGTTCTCGGTCAGGGCGCGGTGCTGGCGGGCAGAGAGGCGCTCGGGGCGTTCTCTCGCCCGGCGGACGTGGAGCGCGAACCAACGCGTGTTCATTCGCCCGGCGACGCGCGAGCCGCGGAGGATCAGCCTCCGGCCGGTCTCGGGGTCGAGGGGCATCGCGACCGCGACCCGCGCCTGGGCGGCGGCGGCCTCGGCGGGGCCGGCGTCGTGCGCGTCGGCCTCGATGTGGTCGGCGGTCTGGAAGAGCGTCAGCTCCCGCAGGCGCGTCAGGTTCTCCTCGGTGAAGAAGCTCGCCAGCGCCTGTTCGGCCTTTTCGGGCGCGTAGACCTTCCCGATCCGGATCCGTTCGCGCAGCTCTTCGACGGGGAGGTCGACGACGACGAGGGCGTCGGCGTCGCGGACGATCCGGTCGGGGAGATGCTCGCGGACCTCGATGCCGGTGACGGACCCGACGACGTCCTGGACTCCCTCGAGGTGCTGGACGTTCACGGCGGCCATGACGGAGATCCCGGCGGCCAGGACCTCCTCGACGTCCTTCCAGCGCTTCTCGTTGCGGCTCCCGGGCGCGTTCGTGTGCGCGAGCTCGTCGACGAGGACGACGTCGGGCTTCCGACGCAGGATGGCGTCGAGGTCCATCTCCGGCAGGACGACTCCCTGGTAGCTCACCTGCTTGCGCGGGACGACCTCGAGGTCGCCGATCCGGGCCTCCGTCTCCGCCCGCCCATGCGCCTCGACGTAGCCGATGACGACGTCCGTCCCGTGCCTGCGGAGGTGATGCGCGTCGTCGAGCATCTTCCATGTCTTGCCGACGCCGGCGGCCATCCCGAGGTAGACCTTCAGCCTTCCTGGCCGCGCGTCACGCGCGGCCAGGCGGAGGAACGCATCCGGGTCGGGTCGTCGATCGTGGGACAGCCGGGGCATGGCGTCGATTATCGGAGCGTCACGCTCCAGGAGCGGGCTTTCGAACGCCCGTCACGTCCAGGTTGAGGAGGAGGACGTTCACGCGCGGCTCGCCGAAGAGGCCGAAGAATCGCCCTTCGGTCCTCTTCGCGACGAGCGCCTCGAGGGCGGTGGCGGGGATTCCGGTCTCCATCGCGACGCGCGGGACCTGCCAGAGGGCGAAGGCGGGGGAGACGTGCGGGTCGAGGCCCGAGCCCGAAGCTGTCACGGCGTCCGCGGGAACGGGGCCTCTCGCGCCGGGATTCTCGGCGCGGGCTTTCGCGACCTCCGCGGTCACCCGCTCCGCGAGCGCCTTCGAGGTCGGCCCGAGGTTCGAGCCGCTCGAGGCCGCCGCGTCGTAGCCGCTCCCCGCGGCGGAGGGCCGGGAGCGGAAGAGGCCGGGCGACGCCGTCGCCTGGCCGATGAGCTCCGAGCCGGCGACTCTCCCGTCGCGCGTGACGAACGACCCGCCCGCCTCGCGCGGGAAGGCGACGCGACCGACGGCCCAGACGACGACGGGGTAGCCGAAGCCGAGGAGGAGGGTGAAGACGACGAGGAGGCGGACGGAGACGAGGACGTGGTCTTTCACGGCAGGCACCTCAGGCCAGCTTCAGGGCGACGAGGAGGAGGTCGATCGCCTTGATCCCGACGAACGGCGCGACGAGCCCTCCGAGGCCGTAGATCAGGAGGTTCCGGCGAAGGATCCGCGCCGCGCCGAGCGGCCGGTACGACACGCCGCGCAGGGCGAGCGGGATGAGGGCGACGATGATGAGCGCGTTGAAGACGACGGCCGAGAGGATCGCGCTCTCGGGCGTCGCGAGCTTCATGACGTTGAGCGCCTGGAGCTGGGGGAACGTCGCGACGAAGAGGGCGGGGGGGATCGCGAAGTACTTCGCGACGTCGTTCGAGATCGAGAACGTCGTGAGCGCCCCGCGCGTCATCAGGAGCTGCTTGCCGATCTCGACGACCTCGATGAGCTTCGTCGGGTTCGAGTCGAGGTCGACCATGTTCCCGGCTTCCTTCGCCGCCTGGGTGCCGGTGTTCATCGCCATCCCGACGTCGGCCTGGGCGAGCGCGGGGGCGTCGTTCGTCCCATCGCCCGTCATGGCGACGAGGTTCCCGTTCGCCTGCTCCTTCCGGATGAGGGCGAGCTTGTCTTCCGGCGTCGCCTCGGCGAGGAAGTCGTCGACACCCGCCTCCCGCGCGATGCTCGCCGCGGTGAGAGGGTTGTCGCCGGTGATCATGACCGTCCGGATCCCCATGGCGCGGAGACGGTCGAACCGCTCCTTCATCCCGCCCTTCACGACGTCCTTCAGGTAGATCGTCCCGGCGACCTTCCCGCCGTCGGCGACGACGAGGGGAGTTCCCCCCTCTCCGCCGATCCGGGCGACGTCGCGACGGACTTCCTCCGGGAAGTGCCCGTCGAGGCCGCGGACGAAGCCGTCGACGGCGTCGGCCGCCCCCTTTCGGACCTTTCGACCCCCTTCGAAGTCGAGGCCCGACATCCGGGTCCTCGCCGTGAAAGGGACGAAGTGGGCGTGGAGCTCGCGCAGCTCCCGGCCGCGGATGCCGTACTTCTCCTTGGCGAGGACGACGATCGAGCGCCCCTCGGGTGTCTCGTCGGCCAGGGAGGCCACCTGGGCCAGCTCCGCCAGCTCGCGCTCGGAGACGCCGGGCGCGGGAAGGAGCTGTGTCGCCTGGCGGTTGCCGAGCGTGATCGTCCCGGTCTTGTCGAGGAGGAGGACGCTGACGTCGCCCGAGGCCTCGACCGCCCGCCCCGACATCGCGAGAACGTTGTGCCGGAGGACACGGTCCATGCCGGCGATGCCGATCGCCGAGAGGAGGCCGCCGATCGTCGTCGGGATGAGGCAGACGAGGAGGGCGACGAGGACGGTCGGCGAGACGTCGCTCCCGGAGTAGAGGGCGAACGGGCGGAGTGTGAGCGTCGCGAAGAGGAAGACGATCGTCAGCCCCGCGAGGAGGATGTCGAGGGCGATCTCGTTCGGCGTCTTCTGCCTCTCGGCCCCCTCGACGAGCCTGATCATCCGGTCGAGGAACGTGGAGCCGGCCTCGGACGTGATCTCGACGACGACGCGGTCGGAGAGGACCTTCGTCCCTCCCGTCACGGCGGAGCGGTCGCCGCCCGCCTCGCGGATGACGGGAGCCGACTCGCCCGTGATCGCCGACTCGTCGACGGAGGCGATCCCCTCGACGACGGTCCCGTCGCCCGGGATCAGCTGCCCGGCCTCGACGACGACGAGGTCGCCCTTTCGGAGCGCGGAAGCGGGGACGTTCTCTTCGCGGCGGGCTTCGCCGACGAGGCGCCGGGCCATGGCATCGCCCTTCGTCCGGCGAAGCGCGTCGGCCTGCGCCTTCCCGCGCCCCTCGGCCAGGCCTTCGGCGAAGTTCGCGAAGAGCACCGTGGCCCAGAGCCAGAGGACGACCTGGAGCTGGAACGAGAACGTTCCGCGCGTTCCGACCCCGAGGAGGGCGAGCGACGCGAGGACCGCGCCGGCCTCGACGACGAACATCACGGGGTTCTTCGCCATGCGGCGCGGGTGGAGCTTCCGGAAGGAGTCTGTGACGGCCCGCGTCAGCAGGGCGCGGTCGAGGAGCCTGGTCTCGGAGTGCCTGGTCATCGGTTCGGCCTCAGAACGTCCGGCCCGCGGCCATCAGAAGGTGCTCGACGACCGGACCGAGGGAGAGGACGGGAAAGAAGGTGAGCGCCCCGACGACCAGGATGACGCCGGCGAGGAGCACGGTGAAGAGGAGGCCGTCGACGGGGAAGGTCCCGGCCGACTCGGCCAGCCTCTTCTTCGCGGCGAGAGAACCGGCGATCCCGAGGATCGGGACGATCATCAGGAACCGCCCGAAGAACATCGAAAGGCCCAGAGCCATGTTGTAGAAGCTCGTGTTCGCGTTGAGCCCCGCGAAGGCGCTGCCGTTGTTGCCGGCCGCGCTCGTGAAGGCGTAGAGAGCCTCCGAGAGGCCGTGGGGGCCGGCGTTCGCGAGGCTCGAGAGGCCGGCCTTCGTCGTGACGGCCGCCGCCGTCCCGACGAGGATGCAGAACGTCAGGACGAGAACGGCGAGCATCGCGAGCTTCACCTCGGCCCCTTCGACCTTCTTGCCGAGGTACTCGGGCGTCCGACCCACCATGAGGCCGGCGATGAAGACCGAGAGGACGACGAAGACGAAGACGCCGTAGAGCCCGGCGCCGACGCCGCCGAAGATGACCTCGCCGAGCTGGATGTTGACGAGGGGCACGAGGCCGCCGAGGGGTGTGAAGGAATCGTGCATTCCGTTCACGGCGCCGCACGACGCGGCCGTCGTGATCGTGGTGAAGAGGGCGGTGTCGCCCGCGCCGAAGCGGACCTCCTTCCCTTCCATGTTCCCCGCCCCGGGGTCGACCCCTGCGGCCTGGTGGATCGGGTTGCCCCGCGTCTCGGCCCAGGCCGTGACGCCCGCCCCGACGAGGAAGAGGAGCCCCATCGCCTGGAAGACGGCCCAGCCGTGGCGGAGCTTCCCGGTCATGGACCCGAGCGTGTAGGTCAGGCCGGCCGGGATGGCGAAGATGAGGAGCATCTCGAGGAGGTTCGTGGCGGGGGTCGGGTTCTCGTAGGGGTGGGCGGAGTTCGCGTTGAAGAAGCCGCCGCCGTTCGTCCCGAGCTCCTTGATCGCCTCCTGCGAAGCGACCGGACCGAGCGGCACCGTCTGCGTCGCGCCGTCGAGCGTCGTGACCTTCGCGGAGGCCGAGAATCCCTGGACGACGCCCTGCGACATCAGGACGACCGCGGCGAGGAGGGAGATCGGGAGGAGGACCCGGAGCGTCGAACGGGTCAGGTCGACCCAGAAGCTCCCGATCGTCTTCGCCTCGGTCCGGGCGATCCCGCGGATCACCGCGACCGCGATGGCGATCCCCGTGGCGGCCGACAGGAAATTCTGGAGGGCGAGCGCCGCCATCTGCGTGAGGTGCGACATCGTCGCCTCGCCCACGTACGCCTGCCAGTTCGTGTTCGTGACGAACGAGATCGCCGTGTTCCAGGCGAGAGCGGGAGGAACCGCCGGGAGGCGGTCGGGGTTCAGCGGCAGGAGGTGCTGGAGCCGCTCGAACGCGGAGACGCCGAGGACGCCGAGGACGCTGAAGACGAGCATCGAGGACGCATACGCCTTCCAGTCCTGCTCCTTTTTCGGGTCGACGCCTCCGAGACGGTAGACGAGGCGCTCGACGGGGCCGAGGACGGGGTCGAGGAACGTCCGCTCACCCGAGAAGACCCGGCGCATGTAGAGGCCGAGGGGCTTCGTCACGGCGAGGACGAGGAGGAAGTAGACCGCGATCTTCAGGAACGCGAGAGCGGTCATCTCAGAGCCTCTCGGGCTTCAACAGGGCGAAGAGGAGGTAGCCGAGAGCCAGCGTCGCGAGGAGAAGGCCGGCGGCGGATTCAGCGCTCATCGCGATCCTCCGGGAGGAGGGCGGCGCAGCCGCGGACGTAGACGACGGCGAGGGCTCCGAGGAGAAGGGTCGTGAGGACGAGCAGGGCATCCGCCATGGAGCTCAGAGCGGGTCGCCCGGCTTCGTCCGGGAGGATTCGATCACGAAGAGAAGGACTCCGACGGCGAGGGCGACGAGGAGCGGCATGAGGCAATCTCCTTCCACGGTGGGGAAGGTGCCTCCGCCGGTGTCAGGAAGTCCGGAAGGGAAGCGAAAGAAGGCCGAAAGGCGGCCGCCAGCAAGCCCTTCGGAGAGCGCGGTCGTGAGACGACGGGAAGGCCTAAAGAAAGGCTAAAGATGCATCCATCGGGCGGCCGCCGGAAGGCCCGGGACCTTCCGCAAAGGCGCATCCGCCCGGTAGAGTCGCCGGCCGGACATGTCGATCCTCCAGGCCGCCCGGCGACTCGTCATCGGGAAGAGCCGCGACCCGCTCGACCCCGGGGTCTTCCACCACATCTCCCTCGCCGCGTTCCTCGCGTGGGTCGGCCTCGGGGCGGACGGGCTCTCCTCCTCCTGCTACGGCCCGGAAGAGGCGTTCGTCACGCTCGGGACTCATCCCCACCTCGCCGTCTTCCTCGCGATCGCCATGGTCGTGACGATCGGCGTGATCTCGATGTCGTACGCCCAGATCATCTCGCTCTTCCCGTCGGGCGGCGGCGGCTACCTCGTCGCGTCGAGCCTCCTCGGGAAGGGGGCGGGCGTCGTCTCGGGCTCGGCGCTCGTCGTCGACTACGCGATGACGATCGCGATGCAGATCGCGGCCTGCGTCGCGGCTCTCTGCTCGCTCGCCCCGAGGGCCGTCCCGCAGGGCGAGCAGCTCGTCCTCTCGCTCGTCCTCCTCGCCGCCCTCGTCGTCCTGAACCTGCGCGGCGTGAAGGAGTCCGTCCTCGTCCTCCTCCCGATCTTCGTCCTCTTCCTCGTGACCCACGCGCTCCTCATCGTCTTCGGGATCGGGAGCCACGCCGCGGCGATGCCCGAGGTCGTCGCGGCGACGGTCCGCGAGACCCGGGAGACGTGGACGGCGCTCGGCGGTATCGGCACGCTCGCCCTCCTCCTGAAGGCGTTCTCGATGGGGGGAGGCACCTACACGGGGATCGAGGCGGTCTCGAACGGCCTCCAGATCCTGCGCGAGCCGAGGGTGCAGACCGGGCGGCGGACGATGCTCTACATGGCCGTGTCGCTCTCCGTCACGGCGGGCGGCCTGATCCTCTGCTACCTCCTCGCGGGGGTGAGCCGGGTCCCGGGACGGACGCTCAACGCGGTCCTCACGGAGAAGCTCGCGACCGAGGCGTTCGGTCCGGGCGCGATCGCCGGCTCATTCCTGCTCATGACACTGGTCGCGGAGGGGGCGCTCCTCCTCGTCGGCGGGCAGGCGGGCTTCCTCGACGGGCCGCGAGTCCTCTCGAACATGGCGATCGACTCGTGGGTGCCGCACCGGTTCAGCCTCCTCTCGGACAGGCTCGTCACGCAGAACGGGATCCTCGTCATGGGGGGCGCCGCCCTCGGGATCCTCCTCTACACGGGCGGCTCGATCGACGTCATCGTCGTCATGTACTCGATCAACGTCTTCCTGACCTTCAGCCTGTCGCAGCTCGGCATGTGCGTCCACTGGTGGAGGGTGAGGGAGGAGGACCCGGGCTGGAAGCGCCACCTCTCGATCAACGGCCTCGGGCTCTCGCTGACGGCGACGCTCCTCGTGGCGACCGTCATGATGAAGTTCCGCGAGGGGGGCTGGGTCACGGTCCTCATCACGAGCTCGGTCGTCGGGCTCTGTGTGCTCGTCCGCCGGCACTACAGCTCCATACGGCTCCTGCTGAAGAGGGCCGACGACGTCCTGACGACGCTCAAGCCGCCGAAGCCGCGCGACTCGGGCGCTCTGCCGAGGATCGAGCCCCCGAACCGCGGCACCCCGACGGCCGTCTTCCTCGTCTCGGGCTTCAACGGCCTCGGGATGCACTCGTTCCTGAACGTGGCGCGCTACTTCCCGGGCTACTTCAAGCACTGCATCTTCCTCTCCGTGGGCGTCGTCGACTCGGCGAGCTTCAAGGGCGCGCGCGAGATCGAGAACCTGAGGCGGGAGACGGAGCGCGACCTCGTCCGTTACGTCGAGTTCGCGCGCGGGAACGGGCTGGCCGCCGAGCACCACCTCGCCGTCGGGACGGACCTCCTCGACGAGCTCGTCGACCTCTGCCGGAAGGTGAAGGACGACTGGGACCGCCCGATCTTCTTCATGTCCAAGCTCGTCTTCCCGAAGGAGAACGCGCTCAACCGCCTCCTCCACAACCAGACGCCGTTCGCCCTCCAGCGACGGCTCCAGATGGAGGGGATGCACTCCGTGATCATGCCGATCCAGTCGGAGACCTGAGCCGCGCGAAGCCCCTCAGTCCGGGAGCGGCTCGGCGACGAAACGGTACCCGACCCACGGCTCCGTGACGACGTAGCGGGGCGACGACGGATCGGGCTCGAGCTTGCGGCGCATCGTGCCCACGTGGACGCGCACGACGTCGACCGTCGTTCCCGGAGCGCCCTTCCAGACGCGAGCGATGATCCGGGCCGTCGTGACCGGCTTGCCGGCGTTCGTCGCGAGGAGCTCGAGGATCGAGAGCTCCGTCGGCGTCAGCTTCACCTCGCGCTCCCCCTGCTGGACCCGGCGCCGCTCGAGGTCGATCGCGAGGCCCTCGAAACGGAGGACACGGGGACCGGCGCCCGCGCCGCTCCGCCGGAGATGGGCCCGGACGCGGGCGAGGAGCTCGGGGAGGGAGAAGGGCTTCGTGACGTAGTCGTCGGCGCCGAGGTCGAGGGCGCGGATCTTGTCGCCGTCGGCGCCCCGGACCGAGAGGACGAGGACGGGCGTCGGTCCCGCCCGCCGAACCCCCGAGACGACGTCGAAGCCGTCGGAGACCGGCATGGCCAGATCCGTCAGGACGAGGTCCGGCTCCTCCCGCGCGAAGGAGGCGAGGGCCTCCCGGCCGTCGGCCGCCTCCGACACCGCGTACCCCTCGGCTTTCAGCTCGGCGGCGAGCGTCCTGCGGATCGCCGGGTCGTCGTCGACGACGAGAATCGACGGCGTGTGTCTCATCGGGCCTCCTCGGGCTCGGGCGCGGCCGGGAAGTCCAGTCGCGCGACGGTGCCCCCCCCGGGCCGCCGGAGGAGCGCGACGTCGCCGCCGCTCGCGGCCGTCAGGCCCCGGACGATCTCGAGGCCGAGCCCGCGCCGGGCGACGTCCGAGGGCCCCGTTTCCTCCTGGCCCGGCCCCCGCTCCGTGAAGCCCGGGCCGCGATCGGCGACCTCGATCCGCACCCGTTCCCGGCCGAGGGGATGCGGAGCGGCCGAGAGCTCGACGGCCGTCCCGGCGGGGGCCGCGCGCGCGGCGTTCTCGAGGAGGTTGACAAGCACCTCGAGGGCCAGGGACGGGTCGACGTAGAGGTCGGGGCAGGTCCTCTCGACGGCGACGTGGACGGGGTGCGCGTCGAGGAGGAGCGGGAGCGCCTCCCGCGCCGCCCGGAAGAGGTCCGCGGGAGGCGTCGGCTCGGGGTTCGGCCGGCTGCGGCCCGCCTCGAGGCGCGCGAGCGCGAGGAGGTTGTCGATGCGCCGACCGAGTCGCGCCGTCTCGCGGGAGAGATCGTCGAGGCCGAGCCGTTCGGCGTCGTCGTGAGCGCGCCTCCGCAGCGCCTCGGTCTGAAGCGTCATCGCGGTCAGGGGGCTCCTCAGGTCGTGGGAGACGGCGCGCAGGAGCGACGTCTTGAGGGCCTCGCTCTGCCGGACCGCCTCGTGGTGGGTGGACTCCTCGAGGAACCGCTCGCGCTCGACGGCGAGCGCGACGAGGCGGGCCGCCGGCCCGAGGACGGTCGCGCTCGCGGCCGTCCCGAGGAGGACGAGGACGCCGCTCGACCTGCCTCCGACGACGAGCGGGAGGTAGGCGTCGCGCCGGCCCTCGGCCGCGGGGACCTCGGCGCCCTCTCGCCGCTCGGCGACGGTCCGCGCGAGCCGCTCTCCCTCCGGGGGAAGCGGCTCGCCGCTCCAGGAGACGGCGACGGGACGCGCCTCGCCTTCGCGCGGCTCGAGGAGACCGCCGCCGCGCGCGCCGAGAGAGCGCACGACGCGACCGGCCGTCTCGCCGAGGAGGCCGACCCTGTTCGTGGCGGCGAAGAGGTCGACGGAAAGGTCGTAGAGGAGCTCCAGCTCGAGCCTTCGTGCCTCGGCCTCGGCCGCCTTCTCCCTGGCCTTCACGACGAGCCGGCTCGCCACGACGGCGACGATGAGGAAGGCGGAGAGGGCGGCCCAGTTCGCGGGCTCGGCGATCGTGAACGTGTGGAGGGGCGGGAAGAAGAACCAGTTGAATGCGAGCGTCGCGGCGACGGAGCCGACGGCGGCCGCCGTCAGCCCTCGCCCTACGGCGAGCCCGAGGACGGCGACGAGGAAGAGGAAGCCGGCGGTCGTCGGGTTCGCGCCGCCGGCCCGGCCGAGGGCGGTCGCGGCGAGGACGACGGCGAGCGCGAGGAGGACGTCTCCCGTACGACGCCAGGCGCCGGAGGGGACCTCGGAAGAGCGTGTGCTCGTCACTCTCTGCGTCTCGCACCCATCATACGGAGCCGTGGCACGATGTGCCGGTGCCCGACCCGATCGACGTCGCCCCCGGCGTGAGGATCCCCGCGGCCGCGCTCGAGGCTCGCGGCGTCCGCTCGGGCGGCCCGGGCGGGCAGAACGTGAACAAGGTCGCCTCGAAGGCGGAGCTCTACGTCGACCTCGCGCTCGTCGAGGGGCTCGACGACGAGGCGCGCGCGCGGCTCCTCGCGCTCGCCGAGGGGAGGCGCGACGCGGACGGCTTCCTGCGCCTGACGGCGGGGGAGAGCCGGGACTTCCACCGGAACCTCGAGCGGGCGCGCGAGAAGGCGCGGGCTCTCGTCGCGAGGGCGCTCGTCGTGCCGAGGAAGCGGCGGGCGACACGGCCGACGGCCGGCTCGCGCGAGGCCCGCCTCGAGCTCAAGAAGCGCCTCGCGAAGCGGAAGCGGAACCGGGCGCGGCCGCGCGGCGAGGAGTAGCCGCCTACCGGGCGGCGATCTCGCGCCGCGCGATCGGGACGGGGCGGCGGTTCTCGTCGACGTTCACGTAGACGATCTCGGCTTCCGTCACCTTCACCGGCTCCCCGGCGCCCCATCCCCGCTGCGCGTCGACCATCACCTTCACGGTGATCGAGGTGTTCCCGATCCTCACGACGTCGGCGTAGAACGACACGAGGTCGCCGACGAAGACCGACTCGTGGAAGACGACCTCCGTCATCTTCACGGTCACCATTCGGTCGCAGTGCCGCCGGGCGGCGACGGCTCCCGCGAGGTCGAGGTGCGAGAGGAGGACGCCGCCGAAGATCGTCCCGTGGGCGTTCGTGTCCTTCGGCATCAGCGTGACCCGGATCGCGGGGCTCGGTCCGTCGTTCATGGGCCGATTATGTCCGCGCGGCCGGTAAGATCCCCTTTCGCCACGGGACTCCACCCGGGAGGTCGCTTCATGGGCAACGAGCTCTTCCTCGGCCGATCCGTCACGAAGGCGCCCGCGCCGCTGACCCTCGACCCGGACGACCTGACGACGCACGGGCTCATCGTCGGGATGACCGGGAGCGGGAAGACGGCCCTCGGCATCCTGCTCATCGAAGAGCTCCTGAAGCAGGGGATCCCCGTCCTCGCGATCGACCCGAAGGGGGACCTCGGAAACCTCGCGCTCGCCTTCCCGCGCCTCGCGCCCGACGAGTTCGCGCCGTGGCTCCCGGCCGGGGGGGAGGCGACGCCGGAAGGGGAGGCGAAGAAGTGGACGGAGGGCCTCGCCGGCTGGGGGATCTCGGCCGCCGACGTCGCCTCCTACGCGGCCTCCCGCGAGGTGACGATCTACACCCCCGGCTCGACCGCGGGCGTCCAGGTCGACCTCCTCGGCGCCCTCGCGCCGCCCCCCGACGGGCCGCAGAGCGAGGAGGGGCGCGACCTGATGACGGCCTTCCTCGGCGGCCTCCTCGGCCTCCTCGGCCGCGACGCCGATCCGGTCTCCTCGCGAGAGTTCATCCTCCTCGCCCGCTGCGTCGAGGAGATCTGGGGGAAGGGGGAGACCGCGACGCTCGAGTCGCTCGTCGGCGCCGCGGCCCAGCCGCCGTTCTCCGCGGTCGGGGCGCTCCCGCTCGAGACGTTCTTCCCCAAGAGGGAGCGCGACGGCCTCGTCCTCGCGCTGAACGGCCTCCTCGCGTCGCCCGCGACGGCGGCGTTCCGGGGGGGCGTGCCGCTCGACGTCGACGTGCTTCTCGGCGGGAAGGGGAGCCCGGCGCGCTGCTCGATCTTCTCGATCGCGCACCTTTCCGACCCCGAGCGCCTCTTCGTCGTGGCGACGCTCCTCTCGCGCGTCCGCTCCTGGCTCCGCTCGCAGCCCGGCTCGACGACGCTCCGCGGGCTGATCTACATCGACGAGATCTTCGGCTTCTTCCCGCCCTCCGGGGAGCCGCCGACGAAGAAGCCGCTCCTCTCGCTCCTCAAGCAGGCGCGCGCGTTCGGCATCGGGACCGTCCTCGCGACGCAGAACCCGGTCGACCTCGACTACAAAGGGCTCTCGAACTGCGGCTGCTGGTGGGTCGGGACGCTCCAGACCGAGCGCGATCGCCGCCGCCTCGCCGATGGCCTGACCGACGCGGCCGGGCTCACCGACGTCGACGCGCTGCTGAACCAGACGAAGAAGCGGACGTTCCTCCTCCACGACGTCCACCGGAAGGGTCCCGAGATCTTCGAGACCCGCTGGGCGATCAGCTACCTCCGCGGCCCGATGACGCGCGACGAGCTGACGAAGCTGAAGAAGTCGGCGCCGGCGGCCGCCGGGGGCCTCGCGGCTGCCGCGACTCCGGCCGTTGCCGCGAAGGCGGCCCCTCCCTCCGGCCCGCCGATGCTCCCCTCCGAGTGGCCGGTCCGCTGGCTCGACCGCCGCGGCGGCGAGCGCGCCGCGCCCTATCTCTGGGCGAAGGTCGCCGTCCGCTACAAGAGCGGCAAGGGGACCTCCGACGAGATCACGACGACGAAGCTCTTCCCGCTCGAGGCCGACACGCCGCGCGAGGTCGTTCAGGGGGACGTCCTCGAGCTCGAGGGAAAGGAGCTCCTGTCGGCCGCGCCTCGCGCGCTTTCCTACGGGGAGCTGCCGGCGTGGGTCGGCACGAAGGGGGTAAAGGAGGTCGAGAAGGCGCTGAAGGAGCGGCTCCCGGACCTCCTCGCGACGACGCTCCTGCGCGACCCGCTCACCGGTCTCCTCGGTAATCCGGGCGAAGGCGAGGAGGAGTTCGCGGCCCGTGTCGGCGAGAAGGCGAAGCCCTCGGCCACGCTCCTCGAGCGGATCGAGAAGAAGAAGCGCGACCTCGCCGCCGCCGAGCAGGCCGAGAAGTCGCGATCGATGGAGACGATGGCCACGATGGCGGGCGCGGCGATGGACGTCCTCGGCGGCCTCTTCGGCAAGAAGAAGTCGATCCGCGTCTCGAAGGTCGGCTCGGTCCTCACGAAGCGCCGGATGGAAGGCGCCGCCGAGACGAAGATCGAGACCCTCAAGGCCGAGATCGAGGAGCTCGAGGCGAAGATCGCCGCCCCCGACCCTGCCCGCTTCGAGAAGGTCGAGGTCATCCCGACGAAGACCGCCGTCGACCTCCTCGGCGTCGGCGTCGCCTGGGTGAGCTGACCGGGGGACCGGGGCCGAGTACCGGAGTACCGACAAGCTTCGGTTGTGCGTCTCTTTTTCGGTGGGGGGGGGAGGGGTCAGGTCCGTTTTCCGTTGGAATTGTCCTGAGAAGTCGCTGTTCTCACGGGTCCAACGGAAAACGGACCTGACCCCATCCCGCCGAAACGGACCTGACCCCTTCCCGCGGTGTCCCGGGTCTGGACTGTTCCCGGGAGTCCGGGTCGGCCCTACTCCTGCTTCTTCGTGCCGAGGATGACGAGGACGATGAGGAGGAGGAGGACGATGAGGCCGATGACGATCGTCGTCGTCTGCGAGGTGCCGACGGGGACCTCGGTCGTCGCGGCGGGGGCCGGCGCGGCGGCGTGGTCGCCCTCGTGACCGGCGGGAGCGGCCTCGGTCGTCGTCGCCGGAGCCTCGGCGGGGGTCGCCTCCGTCGTCGCGGGGGCGGCCTCGGTCACGGCCGGTGCGGCCTCCGTGGTCGCGGGGGCGGCGTCCTGGGCGAGGGCGCAGGGAGCCGTGAGGAGGACGAGGGCCGCCAGGATCGCGGCGAGCGGGCGGAACGTCATCGGATCTCCTTTCCTTCCAGCGGGGGAACGCTAGCAGGAGGAGGCGAAATCGGGAAGGGTCAGGCCTCGGGGCAGCGGCCGCCGAGCGCGCGGATCTCCAGCGCCAGCGACTCCGCCTCGGCCAGGAGGGCGTCGGCCTCCGGCCCGGGGAAGAACTTCCGGATCTCGGGCGCCCGAAGGAGCTGGCGAAGCTCGGCGACCCGCGCCGCGGCCGCGCTCAGCCGCTCCCGGCAGTCGGCGGGGCCGGTGTCGAGGAACGCGTCGGCGACGAGGGACGGCACGGCCAGGGCGGCGCGCCGCAGCCGCTGCCCGGAGTCGCCGGGGAGCTCCGCCGCGCCCTCGAGCGTCGCGCAGACTTCGTGCGCAAGGCCGATGGCCTTTCTCCAGGCCGGGGTTTCGCGCACGTCCATCGTTCGTCCGAAGCATATACGGACGAGGGGCCTGCGGCGTTCCGCCTTCGGTTCCCCTTTCGGGGGATTCCCCCCCCTGCTACGCTTCCCGGTCGGATCAGTACAGACCCGGTGGGGACCGGAATCTTCGAGAGCAGGGGGAGAAGCATGCGACGGAAGATCACTGTCATCGGCGCCGGGAACGTCGGCGCGACCGCCGCCCAGCGGATCGTCGAGAAGGAGCTCGGGGACGTCGTCCTCGTCGACGTCGTCGACGGCGTGCCGCAGGGGAAGGGCCTCGACATGTACCAGTCGGGCGCCGTCGAAGGCTTCGACATGAAGATCGTCGGCTCCAACGGATACGAGGAGACGGCCGACTCCGACCTCTGCATCATGACGGCGGGCCTCCCCCGCAAGCCCGGGATGTCCCGCGACGACCTCCTGAAGACGAACGAGGCGATCGTCGCCGACTGCATCGCCAAGGTGACGCGCTACTCCCGCGACCTGACGATCATCGTCGTCACGAACCCCCTCGACGCGATGTGCGAGGTCGCCCGCCGCGTCTCGAAGCTCCCGAAGAACAAGGTCATCGGGATGGCGGGCATCCTCGACTCGGCCCGGATGCGCGCCTTCATCGCCATGGAGATGAACGTCGCGATGTCGAACATCCACGCGACGGTCCTCGGCGGGCACGGCGACACGATGGTCCCGCTCCCGCGCTACTCCACGGTCGCGGGCGTCCCGATCACGGAGCTCCTGTCGCCCGAGAAGGTCGAGGAGATCGTGAAGCGGACCGCCAACGGCGGCGCCGAGATCGTCAAGCTCCTGAAGACCGGCTCGGCCTACTACGCCCCGTCGGCCGCGGCCGTCGAGATGGCCGACGCGATCTTCAACGACAAGAAGAAGATCCTCCCCTGCGCGGCGCTCCTCGAGGGGGAGTACGGGATCAGCGGTCTCTTCGTCGGCGTCCCGGTCGTCCTCGGCAAGGACGGCGTCGAGAAGATCATCGAGCTGAAGCTGACGCCCGAAGAAGCCGCGGCCCTCCGGAAGTCCGCCGACTCCGTCGCCGAGCTCTGCGGGATGCTGACCGTCTGATCGAACGATGAGCGCGATCCCGTCCACGGCGGAGAGACCGGTCTTCGGCTCCATCACCCTCAAGGCGGTGATGGCCCTGACCGGCATCGTTCTCTACGGCTTCGTCTTCGTCCACATGGTCGGCAACATCCAGCTCTACCAGGGTCCGGAGAAGATCAACGGCTACGCGGCGTTCCTCAAGGCGGTCCCGCCGCTCCTGTGGGGGACCCGGATCACCCTCCTCGCGGCCNCCTCGCGGCCCGCCCCGTGGGGTACGCCCACCAGGACTTCCAGGCGGCCGGGATCACCTCCCGGACGATGTACTGGACGGGGCCGGTCATCGGCCTCTTCGTCGTCTACCACCTCCTCCACCTCACCGTCGGCGCGGCCCACCCGCAGTTCAGCCACACCGACGTCTACACGAACGTCGTCATCGGCTTCTCGAACGTCTGGGTGTCGGCGTTCTACGTCCTCGCGATGGTCGCCCTCGGCTTCCACCTCTTCCACGGCGGCTTCAGCCTCCTCCAGACGCTGGGCCTCCGGACCCCGAAGTACGAGAAGCCGATGAAGGCGGTCCTCGCGGTCCTCTGCACCGTGATCGTCGTGGTGAACGTCTCCTTCCCGATCGCGGTCCTCGCGGGCCTGGTGAAGTAGGAGGAAGCGGGATGGAACTCGACGGCAAGTGCCCCACCGGCCCCATGGAGTCGCGCTGGACGCGGCACAAGGCGGCCATCAAGCTGATCAACCCGGCCAACAAGCGGAAGTACAGCCTCATCATGGTCGGCTCCGGCCTCGCGGGCGCCTCCGGCGCCGCGTCCCTCGCCGAGCTCGGCTACAACGTCTCCTGCTTCTGCTACCAGGACAGTCCGCGCCGCGCCCACTCCATCGCCGCGCAGGGCGGCATCAACGCGGCGAAGAACTACCAGAACGACGGCGACAGCGTCTACCGCCTCTTCTACGACACGGTCAAGGGAGGCGACTTCCGCGCCCGGGAGTCGAACGTCCACCGCCTCGCCGAGGTCTCGAACGACATCATCGACCAGTGCGTCGCGCAGGGCGTCCCGTTCGGCCGCGAGTACGGCGGCACGCTCGGGAACCGCTCCTTCGGCGGCGCCCAGGTCTCGCGCACGTTCTACGCGCGCGGCCAGACGGGGCAGCAGCTCCTCATCGGCGCCTACCAGGCGCTCGAGCGGCAGATCGGCCTCGGCAAGGTGAAGATGTACCCCCGGACCGAGATGCTCGATCTCATCGTCATCGACGGCGTCGCCCGCGGCATCGTCGTCCGCGACATGGTCACCGGGAAGGTCTCGAGCCACCTCGCCGACGCCGTCATGCTCGCGACGGGCGGCTACGGGAACGTCTTCTTCCTCTCGACGAACGCGAAGGGCTGCAACGCGACCGCCATCTGGCGCGCCTACCGCCGCGGGGCCTACTTCGGGAACCCCTGCTACACGCAGATCCACCCCACCTGCATCCCGGTCCACGGCGAGAACCAGAGCAAGCTGACGCTCATGTCCGAGTCGCTCCGCAACGACGGCCGGATCTGGGTGCCGCTGAAGAAGGGGGAGACGCGCGCGGCGGCCGACATCCCCGAGGCCGAGCGCGACTACTACCTCGAGAGGAAGTACCCGAGCTACGGGAACCTCGCCCCCCGCGACATCTCCTCCCGCGCGGCCAAGCAGGTCTGCGACGAGGGGCGCGGCGTCGGCCCCGGCGGCCAGGGCGTCTACCTCGACTTCGCCGAGTCGATCGGCCGGCTCGGCGAGGGCGTCATCCGCGAGCGGTACGGGAACCTCTTCGAGATGTACGAGAGGATCACCGACGAGAACCCGTACAAGGTCCCGATGCGGATCTACCCGGCCGTCCACTACACGATGGGCGGCCTCTGGGTCGACTACAACCTGATGTCGAACCTCCCGGGGCTCTTCGTCCTCGGCGAGGCGAACTTCTCCGACCACGGCGCGAACCGGCTCGGAGCCTCGGCCCTCATGCAGGGGCTCGCGGACGGCTACTTCGTCATCCCGTACACCATCGGCAACTACCTCGCCGGAGGGAAGCCCGCGAAGGTCGACGCCTCCCACCCGGCCGTGAAGGCGGCCGAGGCCGAGGTGACCGAGCGGACGAAGAGGCTCCTCTCGATCAAGGGAAAGCGGACCGTCGACTCGCTCCACAAGCAGCTCGGCCTCCTCATGTGGGAGAAGTGCGGCATGGGTCGCAACCGGGCGGGTCTCGAGGAGGCGATCGCGAAGATCCCGGAGGTCCGCGAGGAGTTCTGGAAGAACGTCTTCGTCCCCGGCAGCGGCGAGGACCTCAACGTCTCGCTCGAGAAGGCGGGGCGCCTCGCCGACTTCCTCGAGCTCGGCGAGCTCATGTGCCGGGACGCCCTCGTGCGCGAGGAGTCGTGCGGCGGCCACTTCCGCGAGGAGTACCAGACGCCGGACGGCGAGGCTCTCCGCAACGACGAGAAGTTCGCGCACGTCGCGGCCTGGGAGTGGAAGGGGGAGGGCGCGACGCCCGAGCGCCACACGGAGCAGCTCACGTTCGAGTCCGTCCACCTCGCCACGAGGAGCTACAAATAATGAGCGGCGACAAGGACATCGACATCAAAGTCCGCATCTGGCGCCAGAAGTCGCCTTCCGACAAGGGCGGGCTCGTCACCTACGACGTCCCGGGCGTCAGCACCGGCTCCTCGTTCCTCGAGATGCTCGACCTCGTCAGCGAGCGCCTCATGGAGAAGGGCGAGGAGCCGATCGCCCTCGACCACGACTGCCGCGAGGGGATCTGCGGCGCCTGCTCTCTCGTCATCAACGGCGTCCCGCACGGGCCGCGCTCGGCGACGACGACGTGCCAGCTCCACATGCGGAGCTTCCAGAACGGCCAGACGATCACCGTCGAGCCGTTCCGGGCGAAGGCCTTCCCCGTCATCAAGGACCTCATCGTCGACCGGTCGGCCTACGACCGGATCATCGCGGCGGGCGGCTTCGTCTCGGTCAACACCGGCGTCGGCGTCGACGCGAACGCCATCCCGGTCCCGAAGGAGAACGCCGAGCTCGCGATGGACGCGGCGGCGTGCATCGGCTGCGGGGCCTGCGCCGCCGCCTGCCCGAACGCCTCGGCGATGCTGTTCGTCGGCGCGAAGGTCTCCCACCTCGGCCTCCTGCCGCAGGGGCAGCCCGAGCGGAAGGAGCGCGTGCTCAAGATGGTCGAGCAGATGGACGCCGAGGGGTTCGGCGGCTGCACGAACATGGGGGAGTGCGAGGCCGCCTGCCCGAAGGAGATCAAGCTCGAGGTCATCGCGCGCCTGAACCGCGACTACCTCGGGGCCAGGGTCACGAAGCGGCCCAAGGGGGCCGAGAAGGGCGGAGGCGCCTAGTCTCAGGCGGGGCGCCGGACGGCGTCCCGCGCACCCGGTTCCACGGAACGGAAAGTCTGCGCGGCCGGGGGCGACCCCGGCCGCGCGTTTTCGGGGAGCGCGAGCCTGCGCCGGCCTGCACCGCTCATCGCGCCAGGCCGTAGCGCTCCCGCAGCGTGCGGTCCTCCCGCTCGAGCGACTCCGCCCGGGTGCGGAGGGCCGTCGCCTTCGCCGCGACGGCGAGGAGCGCGGTCGCCGGCTCGGGCGAGGCCATCGCCTCCTTCACGGAGCGGAGCATCTCGAGCGCGTCGTCGAGGCTCCCGAGAGTCTCGCGGTGGTGCGCTGCGCAGGCAGGCGGCGGCGCCACCGAGGCGAGCCGCCGGCGCGCGTCCTCCGTCTCCCTTGCCAGCCTCTCGAGGCCCGACGCGTCGCCGTTCGCGAGCGCCGCGGCCATCCCGTTCGCGACGCTCTCCGCGTCGCCTTCGAGCGCCGCCGGCCGGGTGCCGTCGAGGGCCTCGAGGTAGGCCGCGACCGCGGCCCGCTCCGGGTCGGGCGCGGCGCGGAGCGGAGTCGCGGCGGCAGGGCGGGTCGGGGCGAGCGGGGCTTCCGGGACCGGAGACAGCGGTGCCGCCGGGTCCGCCGAGAACGCGGACGGGGCGTCGGCCTCCGGGAGGATCTCGGCGGGCGAGGGCAGGGCCGGGAGCGGAGAAGCGGGAGAGCCGGGGGCGCGCGCGGGAACCGCCCCTCTGTCCGGAGCCGGGTCCGCCGGCGGGCCGTCCGGGCGGGGCGTGGAGGAGGCGCGCCCCAGGAGGAACGCGACGGCCAGGAGCGCGACGCCGGCGCCACCGGCGAGACCGAAGAGGAGCCGTCGGTCCACGCTCACCATTCCCATGTCGTTCGCCCCTTCACGCGCCCTGCTTAAGCTCGGCCCGGATCGCCGCGAGGTCGGGGTCGGCGGCGGCCTGCGCGGCGAGCTTCGGGTTCAGCGTCAGCGCGCGGCGCGCCGCAGCGAGCGCCCCCGGCCGGTCGCCCGCGGCGAGGCGGACGACCGCGAGGTCGTAGACGACCTCGGGGAGCATCGTCGGCTGCGCCTCCGCGCGGGCCGTCGCCTCCTCCTGCCACTTCAGCGCCTCGACGAACCTCTTCTCCAGGAACGCCGTCCAGCCGCGGTTCCAGAGGTCGTTCACGACCGCCATCCCGACGAGGCGCGTCAGCTCGCGGAACGGGTCCGCGTGGTCGTCGACGCGGACGTCGACGGCCCGGTCGGTGAAGCCGTTGTAGCCCCCCTTCGCGCGGCAGACGAGGAGCGCGGCCGACTGCCGGCCCCGGCTGTCGCCACCGGCCGCGTCCCCGGCGGCGAGCGCCAGGAGGAGCCGTTCGGCGAGCGGCTTGCCGGCGGTCGCGAGGAACGAGCGTTCCATCGCGTCGACGACCGCCTCTCCGGCGAGGATGTTCCCCTGCACCGCGTAGTCCGGCCCGCGGCGTCCTCCCGCCCAGGAGTTGCATCCGCTGCCCGTGTACGTCGCGGCCTCGCCCGAGGCCGCGACGATCCCGACCTGTCGCCGGTCGCGCCCCTCGTCCCCGCGCAGGAGGACCCTCAGCGTCTCCTCCGCCGTCGCTCCGCGCGCCAGCAGCTCGAGACCGCCCGGACCGAACGACGTGTTCGCCGACGACTGGGTGGCGACCGCGCCGACGCCCGCCCTCGCCCAGGGCACGACCGTCCCGACGGCGAAGAAACGGCTCGCGACGGCGACCCCGACCTCGCCGGTCGCCGGGTCGGCCGCGGCGATCGAGAACGTCGACGGATCGGGCGGCGCCGCGGGAAGGCGCCCGGCCGCGAGGACGGCGAAGGACAGGAGGAGCGCGGACGGATGGCGCGCGAAGCTCATGAGCGACCTCTCGCGGCGAGTCTAAGCCGGCGGCGTGGTGGTCCCGAGCCTCTCCGGCTGTATCCTCCCGCCGACACGACGGGGGGAACGTTGACCCAGAAGGCAGACGCCATCGCGCGGGCGGCGCGGGAGCTCACGGACCCGGCGGCGCGGGGCGAGTACGTCGCGGCCGCCTGCCCTGGAGACGAGGCGCTCCGGGCGCGCGTCGAAGCGCTCCTCGGCGCGGACGAGGAGACCGTGGACCAGGTCCCCGCGCACGGCGCGATCTCGTCCGCCGAGACCCTCTCCGACGCCCCCGCCCCACGCTCCCCGCTCCTCGAGGGGCCGGGGGCGCGCCTCGGCCCCTACCTCCTCCTCGAGCGGATCGGCGAGGGGGGCTTCGGCACGGTCTACCTCGCCGAGCAGCAGGAGCCGATCGTCCGCCGGGTCGCGGTGAAGCTCCTGAAGCCGGGGATGGACACGGAGAGGGTCGTGGCGCGCTTCGAGCTGGAGCGCCAGGCCCTCGCGATGATGGACCACCCGAACATCGCGCGCGTCATCGACGCGGGGGCGACGCCGACCGGACGTCCCTTCTTCGTGATGGACCTCGTCGCGGGGGTCCCCATCTCGGAGTACTGCGACCGCAACGAGCTGCCGGTCGCGGCGCGGCTCGAGCTCTTTTCCCAGGTCTGCAACGCCGTCCAGCACGCCCACGCGAAGGGGCTCATCCACCGCGACATCAAGCCCTCGAACGTCCTCGTGGCGACCCACGACGGCAAGCCGCACGCGAAGGTCATCGACTTCGGCATCGCGAAGGCGACCGCGGTCCCGGCCACGGGCGAAGCGCTCTTCACCCTCGACGGGACGATGGTCGGCACGCCCGAGTACATGAGCCCGGAGCAGGCCGAAGGGTCGCTCGACATCGACACCCGCACGGACGTCTACTCCCTCGGCGTCCTCCTTTACGAGCTCCTGACCGGGTCGACCCCCTTCAGCACGCGCGAGCTGCGGGGCGCCGGGCTGGCCGAGGTGCGGCGGATCATCCGCGAGGTCGACCCGCCGAAGCCCTCGACGCGCCTCGGGCGCTCCGCCGAGACCCTCTCGGAGGCCGCGGCGAAGCGCCGGACCGGCCCGAAGCGCCTCTCGGCGACGGTCCGCGGCGAGCTCGACTGGATCGTCATGCGGGCGCTCGAGAAGGACCGTCAGCGCCGATACCCGACGGCCAACGCCCTGGCCATGGACGTCCAGCGGTACCTCGCGGGCGAGCCGGTGGTGGCGGCGCCGCCCGGCGCCGCGTACCGCGCGCGGAAGTTCGTGAAGCGCCATCGGGCGGGCGTCGTCGCGGCGGCGTCCGTCGCCGCGGCGCTCGTCGTCGGGGCGCTCGCCTTCGCGTGGCAGGCGCGGGTCGCGGCGGGGCAGCGCGACCGCGCGGTGGCCGCGGAGGCGGAGGCCCGCAAGAGGGCCGCCGAGCTCCGCGAGGTCTCCGACTTCCAGGCGGCGATGCTCGCCCAGGTCGACCCGGCGACGGCGGGGCGGATGCTCACGAAGGAGGTCACGGAGGGCTTCGAGAAGGCGCTCGCGGAAGCGGGTGTTCCCGAACGGGCCCGCGCCGCGCAGGCGGGTGCCTTCGCCTCGCACTGGGGCCGCGTGAACGCCACGGACGCGGCCCGCAACCTCATCGACCGGACGATCCTGAAGCCCGCGGTGACGGCGATCGACGCGCGCTTCGCCGGCCAGCCGGCGGTCGACGCGCAGCTCCGGCAGGTCCTCGCCGACCTGTACAAGACGCTCGGCCTCTACGAGGCGGCGCGGCCTCTCCAGGAGCGCGCGCTCGAGACCCGCAGGCGGGTCCTCGGCGAGGAGAGCGAGGGGACCCTTCGCTCGCTCGGGGCTTCGGGCGACCTCCTGCGCGCGCAGGGGAGGCTCGCCGAGGCCGAGCCGATCCTCCGCGACGCGAGGGAGCGGAGCCGCCGCGCCCTCGGCTCCGAGCATCCTTTCGCGCTCGTGTCGACGAACAACCTCGGCTACGTGCTCCACCTGCAGGGTCGGAACGCCGAGGCCGAGTCCCTCTGCCGCGAGGCGCTCGGGAAGATGCGCCGGGTCCTGGGCGAAGACCACCGCGAGACGCTGACGACGCAAGGCAACCTGGCCCTCGCCCTGCAGTCGCTCGGCCGGCTCGAGGAGGCCGAGGCGGTCTACCGCGACTCCCTGGAGCGGCACCGGCGCGCCCTCGGCGAGGAGGCGCCCGAGACGGTCATCGCCGTCAGCAACCTCGGGAACCTGCTCCTCGCCCGGGGGCGGTTCGTCGAGGCCGAGCCGTTCCTCCGGGAAGCGCTGGAGAAGTTCCGGCGGGTGCTCGGGGAGGAGCACCCGGACACGGTGACGGCGATCAACAACATGGGCTACGTCCTGCAGTACCAGGGGAAGCTCGCGGAGGCCGAACCCTTCGAGCGCGAGGCGGTCGAGAAGTACCGGAGGGCCGTCGGCCCCGACCACCCGAGCACGCTCGCCGCCATGAACAACCTCGCCCTCCTCCTCCAGGACCTCGGGCAGTACCCCGAGGCCGAGAGGACCCTGCGCGGGGCGCTCGCGGCGCGGCGGCGGGTGCTCGGCGAGGAGCACCCCGACACGATCGCCTGTCTCGGAAACCTGGGCCGGTTCCTCCAGGCCGTGGACCGCCTGGCCGAGGCGGAGCCCGTGCTTCGCGAGACGCTCGAGAAGAAGCGCCGGGTCCGCGGAGCCGACCACCCCGACACGCTCACGTCGATCAACAACTACGGAGTCGTACTCGAGGCCATGGGGCGCCCCGCGGAGGCCGAGGCGTACTACCGGGACGCGATGGAGAAGTGCCGCCGGGTGCTCGGCGAAGAACACCCCAACACGTTCATCACGACGATCAACACGGGCGGCGCGCTCCAGGCGCTCGGCCGGAACGCCGAGGCCGTGAAGCTCCTCGACGGCGTCGAGGCCGCGGCCCGCAGGGCCTTCACGGGCGCCAACGCGCGCTGGGTCGCCAAGCTCCTGACGCGGCGCGCGCTCGCGCGGACCGCCCTCGGCGGCTTCGACGCCGCCGAGAAGGACCTGCTCGAGGCCCACCCCCTCTTCTTCTCGACGCGCGGCGAGAGCCACAGGGAGACGCGGGAGTGCGTCCGAGCGTTCGCCGCGCTCTACGCGGCCCGGCACGCCGCCGAGCCGGAGCGCGGCTGGGATCGGAAGGGGGCCGAGTGGGCGGCGAAGGTCCGGTCCACGAGGTAATGCAGCGAGGCGGTGCGAAGATGAGCCGACGACGCCGCTGCACCGCGCCCTTGAGACGGTGAGAGGCGGCGTGGAACGGAGGGCACGATGGGCGACAAGGGCGGCAAGAAGGACAAGGAAAAGGGCCAGAAACAGAGCACCGCCAGGCACCTGCAGGAAGAGAAGAAGAAGCAGGACAAGCAGCCGAAGAAGAAGGTCGGATAACCGCCGCGCACGGTTCTTCGCGGGCGACGACCCGGCGGCGAGGCGCTCTTCGGCCGCCGGTGCGAGACTCCCTTCATGACGGACGCCGACCCGAACGACCCGTACGCCCGCCTCTCCTACCGCCGGCTCATCTCGTGGCCCGCGCGGATCCAGCGCGAGGCGCCGTTCCTCAGGGACGTCCTCTCGGGCGCTCCGTCGAAGCGGCTCCTCGACCTCGGCTGCGGCACCGGCGAGCACGCGCGGTTCCTGTCGGAGGAAGGGTTCGAGGTGACGGGCGTCGACGCGTCGGAGGCGCAGCTCGTCGAGGCGCGGGAAGCGGGGCCCGGTCCGGAGTTCGTGAAGGGAGACCTCGCGGAGCTCGGCGCGGCGGTGACGGGGCCGTTCGGGGGAGCGATCTCGCTCGGGAACGGCCTGCCGCACCTGCACGCGCCCGAGATGTCGCGCTTCCTCGGGCACCTCGCGGCGCTCCTCCTCCCCGGCGCGCCGGTCCTCTTCCAGCTCCTCAACTACGACCGGATCCTGGACCAGGGGGTGACGAGCCTCCCGCTGAACGTCCGGGACGACGGGGGCGAGCGGGTCGTCTTCCTCCGGCTGATGGAGCCGCGTCCCGACGGGACGGTCCTCTTCAACCCGACGTCGCTCCGGTGGCGGCCGGGCGCGGAGCCGCCGGTGGAAGTGGTCGCGGCGAAGAACGTCCTCCTGAAGGGATGGCGGCGGATCGAGCTGGAGGCGGCGCTCGCCGGGGCCGGGTTCCGGGTGGAGGCGGTCCTCGGCGGGATGAAGGGAGAGCCGTGGGAGGCGGGAACGGCCTCCGACACGGTCCTCCTCGCGCGGCGCTGAGCGCGGGTTTCCGTCCTTTCCGGCGATCGGGACGCGGTTCCCGCGAGACGATCGGGCGCCGTCCGTCCTAAGATCTCCGGTCGGAGACTCTTCATACGCAGGACGACGAGAGACCCGAACGGGCCGGGGCCTCGGCCGAGGCCGACGACGGCGTGCGCCTCTCCGTCCGCCTTTTCGCGCCCGGCACCGAGATCGGGCGGCGCTACGAGGTGCGCGCCGTCCTCGGCACCGGGGGCTCGGCGGTCGTCTACGAGGCGTTCGACCGGGAGCTGAAGCGACGCGTCGCGCTGAAGGTCCTCCGGACCGACCGGACCTCGGAGGCGGCGCTGAAGCGCTTCCGGCGCGAGGTCGCGATCGCGCGCGACGCGGCGAGCCCGCGCCTCGTCCGCGTCTTCGACATCGGCCAGGCGGGCGACACGGTCTTCCTGACGATGGAGCTCGTGGAAGGGGAGTCGCTCCGCGAGCTCCTCGCGCGCGGTCCGCTGCCGCCGGAGCGGGCGGCCGCGATCGCGGCGGAGGTCCTCCGCGCGCTCGCCGACCTGCACGCGCTCGGGATCGTCCACCGCGACGTGAAGCCGGGGAACGTCCTCCTCGCCGCGACGGGAGAGGTGAAGCTCGCGGACTTCGGCCTCGCGAGGCACTGGGAGGGGAGCGAGACGCGCGTGACGGAGACGGAGGGGCTCGTCGGGACGGTCGAGTACCTTTCCCCGGAGCAGGCGCTCGGCGACCTGCTCGACGCCCGGTCCGACCTCTACTCGCTCGGCGTGGCCCTCTTCGAGATGCTCGCGGGAAAGGTGCCGCTGCGCGGCGAATCGGCCATCGGGACGATCGTGGCGCACATCCGGCAGGAGCCGGCCGACGTCCGGAAGCTGCGCCCGGAGACGCCTCCGTGGCTCGCGGCCGTCGTCGCACGCCTCCTCGCCAAGGACCGCGAGCGGCGCTACGCGACGGCCGCCGAGGTCCTCGCCGACCTGGAGGCCCGCCGGGCGCGGCGAGCGCCGGTCCGCGTCGGCCGGTACGTCGTCCTGGGCGGGGCCGCTGCCGTCGCGCTCCTCCTCGCGGCCGCCGCATTCGTCCCGGTCTTCCCCTGGAACCGGCCGCGCCTGACGAGGCTCGCCCCGGACGGCGCCGGAGGAGTCCAGGCGCTCGACGGGAAGGGGCGCGTCCTCTGGAGGCGGTCGGACACGGCGGCGGGTCGGCAGATCGCGCTCGCGAGGCTTCCCGGCGGCGACATGGGCGCTCTCGCGGTGCCGGGCGGAACCGCCGAGCCGAGGAAGCGGCTCGCCGTCCTCGACGGCCTCACCGGCCGCCTCCTCGCCGAGATGGAGCTCCCCGACCCGGCCGCCGACAGGGAAGGGGTGGGGGCATTCCAGGGCTTCTCGAGCACGTTCGCCGTCGGGGCCGTCCTCCCGTTCGACGCGGACGACGACGGCGTCGACGAGGTGGCCGTGAGCCTCTGCCACGTCCCGCTCTGGGCCGGGGCGACGTACGTCTCCGACCCGGGCCGGCGGCGCGTCGTCGCCGCGTTCTACGGCTCCGGGCACCACTACGCGCGAACCGCCGCCGACGTCGACGGCGACGGGCGGAAGGAGCTGATCCTGGCCGGTCTCAACAACAGGATGGGCTACTCCGGCGCGGTCGCCGCGGTCCGGATCCCGCGGGAAGGGGAAGGGCGGCGAACCTGGTCGGAGCTCCCGTTCGCCGAGTCGCCCGATCGCCCCGCGTGGCGCGACGAGAAGTCGATCCTCGCCTGGTACGCGCTCGTCTCGGGCGCCGCCTTCGACGGTACCGTGGGCCCGGTGGTCGAGGCGGCGGACGGGTTCCTGCGGGTGGGCGCGTGGGGCCCGAGGCAGGTCGAGCTCGCGCTCGACGGCTTTCCGCGCGGGCCGCGCGCACCCGGCGAGGCGAGGCGGCGCGCGGAGGCGCGAGAGGAAGCGTACCGGCTCCTCCGCGAGGGGGTGCGGCTGCGCGGGGCGGGCCTCGCCCGGGAAGCGCTCGCCGAGGTGGAGCGGGCGCTCGAGAAGGCGCGTGCGGCGGGGGACGCCCCGCTCGGCCTGTGGATCGCCCGGGCTCGGGCCCGGGCCCTTCTCGACGCGGGGCAGCCGGGGGAGGCCGACACGGCCTGGGGGGCTTCGTTCGAGAGGTCAGAAGAGCCGGCGCCGATCTCCCTCGAGGCGGGCCGCGCGTTTCACCTGCGGGGGGAGCTCGCCCGGGCGGTCGCCTGGTATCGCCGGGGCCTGACGGGAAGGGGCGACCGCGCCCGAATCGGGGTCTATCCGCGCGACCTTATGGTGGGGGTCGTCCTCGCGCTCGGCGAGGCGGGACGGTGGGACGACGCGGCGGCCGAGGTCGATCGTTTCGAGGCGGCCTACCCCGATCGCGCGCGGGACGTCGCGGCGGCCCGGGCCTTCGTCACCTGGCGGAGCGGGCGGAGGCCGACGCGCTACGCCGACGGCGTCGCCGACATCGGGCTCTTCCGGTACTGGGGCCTCGAGGTGCGGCGCGCGCTGGGCGAAGGCGCGGCCCCCCTTCTCGCCGACGTCGAGCGCGTCGGGCGAGAGGCTCCCGACGTCGCGCCGCTCTTCGCCTCGCTCCGGGCGGAGCTCCTCGCCGCGATCGGGCGGAGGGACGAGGCGCGTGCGCAGGCCGCCGAAGCCCTCGACGGCGCCCGCGATCTCGCCGCGGCCGACACGGGGGTGAGGGCCCACCTCTCCCTCGTGGAGGCGCGCGCGAGGCGCCTCGGCGTCAGGCTCGCTGGAGGAGGAGGATCGCGGTGACGCCGAGGCCGATGACGACGACGGCCGCGCGCGCCTTCTCCTTCCCGATGCGCCGGGCGAAGCGCGCCCCTGCGTAGCCGCCGACCGTCGCTCCGGCGACCATCACGAGGGCGATCGGCCATTGGACGGCGCCGTTCCAGATGAACCAGGCCGCCGCGACGAGGTTGATCGTGATCCCGAAGAAGTTCTTCAGGCCGTTCATCGCGTGGATGTCGGTGAGGCCGAGGAAGCCGAGGACGACGAGCATCAGGATGCCGATGCCGGCGCCGAAGTAGCCGCCGTAGATCGCGACCGCGAGCTGCGCGAGCGTCGCCACGCCCCACCGGGCGTTCGTCGGGCCGTCGTGCGCGTGCGCCTCCGCGTCGCCGCCCCGCTTCGCGAGGACGATCTGCAGGATGAAGAGGAGCGTCGCGAAGAGGACGAGGAACGGCGCGAGGCTCGCGAAGAGCTTCTCGGGCGTCTTCAGGAGGAGGACGGACCCGATCGCGCCGCCGACGAGGCTCGGGAGGAAGAGCGTCTTGAGCCAGGCGCGGTGCGTCGCGACCTCGCGCCGGTAGCCCGCCATGCTCGCGGCGGCGCCGGGGAGGAGGGCGACGGTCGAGGTGGCATTCGCCTCGATCGCCGGGACGCCGAGGAGGATCAGCGTCGGGAACGTGAGGATCGTGCCGCCCCCGGCCAGGGCGTTCATCACCCCGGCGCCCGCGGATGCCGCCAGGAGCGCGGCCACCGCGCCCGGAGTCACCGCGGCTCCGCCGGCGGGCCGCTCTCGCGGGGCGCGCCGGGCTGCATCGACCACTCGAGCCAGGAGCCCTGGTAGAGCCGGGCGTCCGGGTGGTCGAGCGCCTCGCGGAGGAGCCAGAGCGCCTCGGACGCCTGGTGCCCGCTGTTGCAGTAGACGACGACGGGCCTCTCCCACGAGACGCCGGCCGCCTCGAGCTCGGCGCGGAGCTCGGCGAGCGGCCGGAGCGAGCCGTCCGCGACGTCCGCCTTCCAGAAGCGGTTCGTCGCGCCGGGAATCCGCCCGGCGAGCCACTGCTCCGCCGGACGGACGTCGAGGAAGACGGTCTTCCCGTCGCCGACGCGCGTCCGGACCTCGGCGCCGGAGACGAGGAGCCGGGTGTCGACGCGGCGGTCCGGCTTCGCAGAAGGTGAGAGCGTCCTCTCGCGCGTCACGGGCCGTCCCTCCGCCGTCCACCGCGAGAAGCCGCCGTCGAGGACGTGGACGCGCGCGGCCCCGGCGATCCGCGCGGCCGTCGCGACGTACGTGGCGTCGACGTCGGTCTCGGCTCCGTACACGACGACGTGGGCCTTCGCGTCGATTCCGACGCGCGCGAAGATCGCGTCGAGGAGCTCCGACGGGTAGAGCGCCGCCGGGACGCCGCCCGCGGTGGAGCGGAGGTTCTCGGGGGAGACGCTCTGCGCCCCGGGGAGGTGCCCGGAGAGGAACTCGCGGAAGGGCCTCGCGTCGAGGAGGACGACGGCGGGAGGGAGCTGCGCCTCGAGCCAGGGGCCGGAGACGAAGGCCCCGGGGTCGGGCGCCTTCGGCGATCCGGTCGCGGCGGCGGGGAGAAGGAGCGCCGGGGCGAGCAGGGCGGCTCGCAGACCTCGGGAGACGCGCATCGGGACCTCCGGGACGGGATGATGCCAGCTGCCGGGCTATCCTTCGCCCCGCATGCGCGGCCGCGTCGGACTCTGGCTCCTCGCCCTCCTCCTCACGCTCGCCTCGGCGGTCTTCCAGCGGCTCACGGGACCCACTCACCCGCTGCGCGGGACGGTGACGCTCGGCGAGACCGAGGTCCGTCTCCGCCTCCTCCGATCGCACGGCGGGGACGGGGACCAGCCCGTCGTCGTGAGGGTCGCCGACGGCACGGTGAGCGGGAGCGTCGCCTGGCGGCGCTACCCGACGAACGACCCGTTCGCCATGCTGCCGATGGTCCGGGACGGGGAGACGCTCCGCGCGGCCCTGCCGCACCAGCCTCCGGCCGGGAAGCTCGAGTACCAGGTGCGCCTCGTCCGCGGCGGGGCGTCGGTCCTCTTCCCGGACCGGCCCGCGATCACCCGCTTCAAGGGGGCGGTCTCGCCGGTCGTCCTCGTCCCGCACATCGTCGCGATGTTCGGGGGGATGCTCGTCGCGAACGCCGCGGGGCTCCTCGCCCTGCGAGGAGAGAAGCGCCTCCTCGGCGTGTCGCTCGCCGCCCTCGTCCTCCTCGCGCTCGGCGGGCTCCTGCTCGGCCCCCTCGTCCAGAAGGCGGCGTTCGGCGCGTACTGGACCGGCTGGCCGTTCGGCACCGACCTGACCGACAACAAGACCGCCGTGGCCGTCCTGGCGTGGGGGGTGGCCGCGTTCCGCTCCCGCGGGGGGCGCGACGCGCGGCTCGCCGTCGGCGTCGCCGCGCTGGTCACGCTGGCCGTCTTCCTCGTCCCCCACAGCGCTTGGGGGTCGCAGATCGACTGGTCGAAGCTCCCGGCCGACGGCGGCTCCTGACGCGGGCGCCGGCGCCTATACTCGGTTCGCGCGGCGCGCACCGCGAGCGACGGGATGACGGCAGAGGGGGGCTCACGACGGGCGGCACCCGGGGTGCGACGCGCGGCTCTCGCGGCCGCGGCCGGATACGCCGCGCTCGGCCTCCTCTGGATCATCTTCTCCGACGACGTCGTCCGGGCCGTCGTCGACCCGGATCGGATGGCCACCGTCCAGAGCGCGAAAGGGATCCTCTTCGTCGTCCTGAGCGCCGTCTTCGTTTTCGCGATCGCCGTCCGGTCGGCGCAGCGCTTCGGCGGGGCGGTCGACCTGGAGAGCGGCGAGCGGCTGACGGCGGGGGCCTGGGCTCCGGTCGTCGTCTTCCTCGTCCTCTCGGCGGCCGTCGCCGGAGCCGGATACGTCCTTCACGAGCGCTCCGTCGCCGAGAAGCGAGCCGCCACTCTCGCCTCGCTCTCCGCGACGGCGGAGGTGAAGGCCGCACGGGCCGCGAGCCGGATCGACGCGCTGAAGCTCGACGCGCGCCTCCTCGCGGCGGAGGCGGAGCTGCGGAAGGTCCTCGCCGTGAGTCCGGACCCTCCCGTCACCGACGACGCGCGCCGCGACCTCCGCCAGGAGATCGAGACGTACGTGGCGCTCCATCCGGACCGATCCGTCCTCCTCCTCGACGCGACGGGCGCGGTCGTCGAGCGGGCGGGGCCGGGGATGGGCGTCGGCCCGGAGCTCGCATCGGCGCTCGAAGCGTCCCGCTCGACGCACGAGGCGGTCGTGGCCGAGCCGGAGACCGACAGGGGGCTGCCGATCGTGGTCCGGGTCGTGGCGGCCGTGGCCGGGATCGATCCGGCGGGCAGCGTTCCGGGTTACGTCGTCCTCGGAGCCTCGGCCCGGGAGCAGCTCCCGGCGCTCCTCGCCCGCGCTCCGGGGGCGAGTCCGAGCGAGGAGTCGCTGGTCGTGCGGGGGCAGGGCACGGAGGTCGCCGTCATCCTCGGAGCGGAGGGGGCCCGCCGGCTTCGCAGCGCGGACGCCTCCGGGGACGCGCTCCCGGCGCGGGCCGCCCGGGGAGAAGACGGAGCTTACGAAGGGGTCGACGACCTCGGCGTCGAGAGCTTCGCCGCCATCCGCAGGATTCCCGGAACGGACTGGTCGCTCGTCGTCCGGCGCGATGCCGCGGAGGTCTACCGCCCCCTCCGGCGGCGGCTCGCCGGAATCGCGTTCTTCAACGTCGCGCTCCTCGCCGGCGCCGCCCTGGCGACGCTCTCGTGGTGGCGGGGCCTGCGCGTGCGCCACCAATGGCGGGAGAAGCAGCTGGCGGCCGAGCGGGACGCCGTCGCGCGGCACTTCACGCTGCTGTCGGAGGCGTCGAACGACCTCGTCCTCCTCACGGACGAGGAGTTCCGTCTCGTGGAGGTGAACCGGAAGGCCTGCGAGGTGTACGGGTACTCCCGAAGCGAGCTGATCGGGGCCGAGGCGAGCGTCCTCCGCCCGCCCGAACAGCGAGCGGCGGCCCGGGAGGCCTTCGAGCGCCTCCTCGCCGAGGGCGCCCTCCACCTCGAGACGACGCACCAGCGGAAGGACGGATCCCGTTTCCCGGTCGACTTCAGCGGGAGGCGGATCGAGGTCGACGGCCGCCCGTTCGTCCAGTACGTCATCCGGGACATCACGGAGAGGAAGCGCGCGGAGGAGCGGATCCGCCGCCTGAACCAGCTCTACGATCTCCTGTCGAGGGCGAACGCGGCGATCGTGCGGACGGCCGACCCGGAGCAGCTCACCCGGCAGGTCTGCGAGATCGCGGTGGAGGTGGCCGGCTTCCGCCTCGCGTGGATGTCCGAGGCGAATGCCGAAGGGGAGCTTCGGGCGAAGGCCGTCGCCGGGCCCGCGGCCGCGATCGTCGACGCGGCGCCGCTGACCCTCGACCCGGACGCGCCGTCGGGGCGCGGTCCGACCGCGGACGCGATTCGCGGTGGGACGCCCGTCGTCGCGAACGACTACCTCTCGGACGCCTCGACGACCGTCTGGCACGAAGCGGCGCGGCGGCACGGGCTGGAGTCGCTCGCCTCGTTCCCGATCCCGGGACCGGAGGGGCCGCGCGGCGCGTTCGCCGTCGGGGCGGGCCAGAAGGGGTATTTCGACGACGAGATCGTGAAGCTCCTCTCCGGGCTGGCCGAAGACGTCGGCTTCGCGCTCGCGGCCCGGGACCGCGAGATCGAAAGGCGGCGCGCCGAGGAGGCCCTGAAGATCACGGCCCGGCGACTCTCCGAAGCCGAGAAGATCGGAAGGACCGGGAGCTTCTACGGCGACCTCGAGACGCGGCAGGTCAGCTGGTCCGAGGGGCACTACCTGCTCTTCGGAGAGACGCCCGAGACCTTCACGCCCTCGAACGACTCGTTCCTCGAGCGGGTCCACCCGGACGACAGAGAGCGGATGAAGGCGCTGACCTCGGAGAACTGGGACGGGCAGGCGGCCGGAGGGCACGAGTACCGCGTCGTCGACCCCTCCGGCGAGGTCCGCTGGCTGAACGCGACCTCGGAGCTCGTCCGCGACGACTCCGGCCGCCCGGTCGGGGTCTTCGGCGTCGTGCGGGACGTGACGGAGCGGAAGCTCGCGGAGGAGCGCCAGCGCCTCTGGTCGCACGTCCTCGAGGGGAGCGCCGACGGCGTCCTCCTGGCGGGGGCCGACCAGCGAATCCTGATGGTGAACCGGGCCTTCGAGACGATGACCGGCTACGCCGCGGAGGAGGTGCTCGGGAGGACCCCCCGGTTCCTCGGCTCGGGTCACCACGATCGTTCCTTCTACCGCCGGATGTGGACGACGATCGCCCGGACGGGATGCTGGCGAGGAGAGATCCAGAACCGGAGGAGAAACGGCGAGGTCTACCCGGTCCTCCTCTCGATCACCGCCGTGAAGGACGACCGGGGCGCCACGAGCCACTACGTCGCGATCTACACCGACCTGACGGAGCGCGTCGCGGCGATCGAGAGGATCGAGTTCCTCTCCCAGCGAGACCCCCTCACCCACTTCGTGAACCGCCCGGGCCTCGAGACGCAGCTCGCGCGGGCGATCGCCTCGTCCAGGCTCGAGGGGCATGCGCTCGCGCTCGTGACGTTCGACGTCGACCGGTTCTCGGCGATCAACGAGTCGCTCGGCGGCCCCGTCGGTGACGAGATCCTCCGCTCGATCGCGGGGCGGCTCGCCGGAGCGGTGCGGACGCGGGACATCCTCGCCCGAATCGGACCCGACGAGTTCGCCGTCGGTTTCGTGAGCGTGAAGGGGACGGCCGGGTGCGAGATCGCGGCCCGGAAGGTCCAGGCCGTCTTCGCGTCGCCGTTCGAGATCGCCGGCCGGTCGGTCCCGATCTCGGCGAGCTTCGGAGTCGCCGTCTGCCCGGAGGACGGCGAGGACGCCACGGCGCTGATGCGGAGCGCGGACGCGGCGCTCCGGCACGCGAAGACGGGAGAAGGGGGGACGCTCCAGTTCTTCCGTCGCGAGATGACGGCCCGGGCGATGGAGACGCTCGAGACCGAGACGAGGCTCCGGAAGGCGATCGCGAACGGCGAGCTCCTCCTCTACTACCAGCCGCAGGTGGAGGTGGAGACGGGGCGGGTCGTCGGCGCGGAGGCGCTCGTCCGCTGGAAGGACCCCGAGCGGGGCCTCATCCCGCCGGGCGTCTTCATCCCGGTCGCCGAGGAGCGCGGCCTGATCGTCCCGCTCGGCGAGTGGGTCCTCAGGGCCGCGGCGACGCAGCTGCGCCAGTGGCTCGACGCGGGGCTGCCCCGGATCGTCGTGGCCGTGAACGTCTCGGCGGCCCAGTTCCGCTCGCCCGACTTCGAGGGGCGCCTCGTCGAGATCCTCGAGGAGACCGGAGTCCCGCCGGAGCTGATGGAGCTCGAGGTCACCGAGTCCGTCCTGGCGCGCGACGTCGAGGCGGCGGCGGCGCTGCTCGGGCGGCTGCGGGCCCGCGGGCTGTCCATCGCCATCGACGACTTCGGGACCGGCTACTCCTCGCTCGGCTACCTGCGGAAGTTTCCTCTGCAGAGGCTGAAGATCGACCAGGGGTTCGTCCGCGAGATCTGGAACGACCCCTCGGCGGCTGCGATCGTCCGGACGGTCATCGGCATGTCCCGCGGCCTCGGGCTGAAGGTCGTGGCGGAGGGCGTCGAGGAGAAGCGGCAGTTCTCGTTCCTCCGCTTCCACGGCTGCGACGAGGCGCAGGGCTACTTCATCAAGCGCCCGGTCCCTCCCGAAGAGTTCCGCGCGTTCTTCGAGGCCGGGGACTTCGACCCCGACACCCCCGCGGCCTGAGTCGCGGCGTCTTCAGGGCGAGACGGACCCGGGGGCGGGCGGCAGGTAGACGCGGAAGAGGTTCCCCCGGTCCCTGGGCATCGCGAACAGGAAGCCTCCGGCCTGCTTCACGGTGCCGAACGGAGCGGCCAGGCCGAGGCCGCCGCCGCGCCCGGGCGTCCGGGACGAGCCGAACGGGTCGAACAAGCGACTCCGGGTCTCCTCGTCCATCGGCGTCCCGTCGTCACCCACGGTCAGGAGGACCCAGCTCGCGGCGGCGCTCGGGAGCGGCACTTCGAGGCCCGGCTCCTCCAGAGGCCCCACGCCCGTTCCGAGCGTGAGCGAGCTCCCCGGGGGGAGCGACTCGAGCAGGAACTCGGCGAGCTGCACGAGGGCGTAGACGACTTCCTTCCGGTCGACCGTCACGGCGACGGTCTCGGGGGAGAGGTCGAGGCGCAGCGAGATTCCGGGTCCGATCCGTCCGCGCAGCTGCGCGGCGGCATCTCGCTGGAGGGCGTTCGCTCCGACGCGCTCGAGCTGCATCGAAGCGCCGCGGCCGAACGACAGGAGCTCGTGCCCGAGTGCGGAGCCGCGGGCCGCCGCCGCCCGGGCCTCGCCCAGCAGCGGTGCGGCGGCGCTTCCCTCGGGGAGCCGGGCCGCTGCGGCGTCGATCCCGGCGAGGACGCCCGTGAGGACGCCGTCGAGCTCGTGCGCGACCTCGCGCGCGAGGTGCCCGAGGGCTTCCATCTTCTGCGCGAGGCGGAGCCGCTCGTTCATGACGTTCCGCTCGGTGATGTCGTCCTGCACGGCGAGGTAGCCGGTGACCGCGCCCCGCCGGTCCCGGATCGGGGCGATCGAGGCGCGCACGATGACGAGGCGGCCGTCCCGCGCACGGTTCCAGACCTCCGTCTTGAACGTGCGTCCGGCCGCGAGCTCCGCCCAGACTTCGGCGTAGAAACCGGCGTCGTGACGTCCGCTCTTCAGGATCCGCGGGTTCGCGCCGATCGCTTCCTCGCGCGTGTAGCCGTAGGTCCGGGTGAAGGCGGGGTTGACGTAGGTGATCGTCCCGTCGGCGTCCGTCAGGAAGATGATGCTCGCCGATTGCTCGACGGCAGCCTCGAGGCGCCGCAGGGCGTCCTCGGAGCGGTGCCGTTCCGTGACGTCGCGGGAGTTGACGACGAGCCCGAGGACCCCCGGGTCGTCGAGGAGGTTCGTCGTGAGGGACTCGAGCTGGCGGATCGCGCCGTCGGCCCGGCGGACGCCGAACTCGACCGAGACGGTCTCTCCCGGGCTCTCGAGGCACCGCTGGAGAGCCGCGCGGACCGCTCCGGCGTCATCGGGGCAGACGATCTCGAGGACGCTCCGTGCGACGAGCGTCTCGACGCGGTGGCCGAGGAGCTTCTCCGTCGACGGGCTCGTGAAGAGGATGCGTCCCTCGCGGTCGAGGATCGTGACGATGTCGAGCGAGGAGGCCACGAGCGCTTCCGCCTGGCGCTCGGCCCGGCGGAGCGCCCTCTCGGTCTCGGCCTCTTTCCGCTTCGACTCCTCGAGCTGCGTCGCGAACCGGATCGTCGCGGCGAGGCTCGCGGGGGTCAGGTTCGGCTTCACGAGGACATCGGCCGCCCCGAGGCGGTGCGCGTGAAGGGCCGCTTCGGCGTTCGACCGGCCGGTGAGGACGATCGCCGGGATCGGGCTCCCGGCATCCCTCATCTCTTCGAGGAGCGCGAGCGCCTCCACGTCGTGCGCCCGGACGTCGAGGAGGAGGACGTCGGGAGGGTCCTCGGCGAGCGCGATCCTCGCCTCGCCGGCCGACTGCGCTCGCCTCACCGGGAGGTTGGGCTCTCCGAGCCCCTCGCGGAGGTAGCCCTCGACGAGGAGCGCCTCGTCGGCATCGGCGTCGACGACGAGGATCCGCGGGGGCCGGCCTTCGGGGCTCACTCGATTGATCACTCCGGCCGTACGACGAGCTCGAACCAGTAGAGGCCGAGGATCCGGAGCGAGGCGACGAGGCCGGCGAACGTGACCGGCTTCGCGATGTAGGAGTTGACGCCGAGGCGGTAGGCCTGCTGGACGTCTTCCGGCGCGGTGGACGACGTCAGGACGACGACGGGGATGTGGCAGAGGGCCGGGTCGTTCCGGATCTGCGAGAGCGCCTCCCGCCCGTCGATCCGCGGCATGTTCAGGTCGAGGAGGATCAGGGCCGGGAGCGGGTTGGCGTCCGGGTCCTCGTACGGCGGGCGGCGGCGGAGGTAGTCGAGAAGCTCGACGCCGTCGCGCACCCGGCGCAGGTCGTTCAGCAGGCGGGCCTCCTCGAGGGCGCTCCGCGCCAGGAGGAAGTCGTCGTCGTTGTCCTCCGCCATCAGAAGGACGGCCTGCCGGCGTTTCTCGGTCGTCATTCCACCCCTCCCGAAGCCGGGAGCCGGGGGCGCGAAGCCCGGCGGCATGCGGCGCCCCATTGTCTCCTTTCGGCCCCGGAAGTCACGCCCCGGGCGGGCCGGGCGATCCGGGCTCCGGATTCCGCCCGCGCCCGCCGGACCCTCACCGCCTCCCGGAGGAGGGACTCGGGGCGAACGATGAGGGGACGCCGCCTCCGCGATCCACGCCGGCGGCGGGTCGACCCATCCGCGCGGGACCAGCGGCTTCGTCCGGATCAGAAGGAAGGCATGGGGACCGGGACCAGGATCGGCTCTCCCTCCTGCGGCAGGAGCAGCTCGTCGGTTTCCGGGGGCGGGCCGGGGAATCCGACGGCCTCCGCGAAGGCGCGCGCGATCGAGCGTGGGTCGGGATCGAGGCCGGGCTCGATTCCGGGGCCGCGCGCGGCGAACAAGGTGGAGAAGCCGTCCACGTAGTCCACGGTCTTCACGGAGCCGAGGTTTCCGGGGCTCGGCCGGCGAAGGCCGATGCGCGGTCCGTGGTCGCCCAGCACGACGACCACCGAGTTCTCGAGCGCGCCCGCCCTCTCGAGCGACGCGAAGAAGGACGTGAGCCGCGCCGACAGGCACCGTACCTGGGAGAGGTAGCGGCGATAGCGATCCCGCGGCAGGCCCTCGGGGACCTCGGGGACGGAGCCCGGCGAAAGCGGCCGGTCCTTCACCTTCTGCCAGAGCGGGGTCAGGTCGCGGGGCGCGACGCGGCAGTCGGCCTCGTAGACGTAGGGGAAGTGGGGGATCAGGAGGTGGGCGAGGAAGAGCCGGCCGCGCGCACCCCGCGTGACGTCCTCCTCGATCCGGTCGAGGACGGTCATCGACTCGATCGGACCGACGAGCGTTCTCGGTTCGTCGCCGGGCTGCCGGATCGGGGCCCCGACGCTCCGGAGCCACACTCTGAAGCGCTTCGAGGCCTCGAGGACCAGGGACCTCGCGAGGAGGCTGCTCCCGATCACGGCAGCCCTCTCGCTCCACGTCAGGTCCTGTCCCCGGATCGACCCGAGATGGGCGGACCTGTAAGTAAAACAGGCCTCCGGCCGGACGCCCGCGACGTCGCAGAGGTCGAGGTAGTCCGACTGGTAGATGCGGATCGCGTACCCCGAGGAGGCGGCGCGCTTCAGGAAGAGGCTCTCGCGGAGCGAGAAGCGCCCCCGGACCTCGCGGACCCACTCGTCGCGCGTTCGACGCGCAGCGTGGTTGAGGACGTTCGGGATCGAGTCGGTCGTGCTCGAATACTGGCTGAAGGCGCGGGAGTAGAGCCGGAAGCCGTGGGTGGCGAAGAGGTCGGAGAGGGCGTTCCGCGCCTCGAGCCCCCCTTCGATCTCCAGGGGGATCCCTTCGAGCCCGACGTGCTCGTCCAGGAAGAGGACGATCATCGGGGGGAGCTCCCCGCGGACCGGGCGGGCGCCCACCGCAGTTCCGGAAGAGGCCCGGAGGGGAGTTCGGGTCGGCACCAGCGAGATGGAGAGGAGGAGGGTGGCGAACCCGGCCGAGAGGATCGGGAAGGCGTTCTCGCGCAGCACCCAGACGACGAGGGTGAAGGCGGCGAACGCCAACGCGAGCGTTCCCCGGCCCACGGGGGCGAGCTGGACGTCGACGAAGAGGACCAGGCAGAGCGACAGGAGCGCTGCCCGGAGCCAGCCGGGCGACCGCAGCGCCAGCAGGCCCACGGCGCCGCCGGCCGCGACCGTGCCGGCGATCCAGGCCAGGCTCTCCGGCGCCGCGAGGCTGTAGTCGTTGTCGAGCAGGAAGGCGAGGACGGGCGCGAGGAAGATCGCGGACGGGAGGAACGCGTACCAGGCGCGAGGGCGGGGAGACCGCCGTTCCACTCTGCTGGTCCTCAACGCCGACGGCACGAGACCAGCAGCCGCCCGCTCGCAGAGACGCGGGCGGACTCGAGGGCCTCGGCACGTCTCCCCAGGCACGCGAGGAAGCGCTCCTCCTCGTAGCCGTCGAAGATGTCCTCTCGGAGGCGGAGGAGCTCCTGGACCATCGGGTCGGACTTCGGCACGAACTCGACGACGCCGGCCGGCGCGAGGTCGACGAGCCAGTCGACGAGGCGATCGAGCGGGACGTTGCGGCCGATGGCGAGGTGGTGGACGAGCGCCAGGGCGAGGACGGCGTCCGCGTCGGCCCTCTCCCGCAGGCCGGGCCTTTCCTGCTGAGCCCAGCCCTGGCTGGGGGTGGGGTTCGCCGCGTCGAGGACGAGCGGCAGGAAGTCGAGGCCGTCCCTCCGAGCCCGCTCGAACGCCCTCCCGGCGGCGACGCCGTCGGCGTCGAATCCGATGACGCGGCGAGCCCCCGCCTCGAGGGCGGCGGCGGCGTAGTCCCCGGTGTTGCAGCCCAGGTCCCACACGGTCTCGGGGGCGAGGCGGGAGACGAACCGGTCGACGAACTCCCTCTTGGCCCTCTGCTCGGCGGGCGAGTAGCTGTTCGCGCGCGCGTAGTCGCTCCAGGCCGTGCGCTCCGGACCGGCCGGCTCGAGGCTCCGTATCCAGCCTCGAAGGCCTCGCAGCATCGCGAGGAGGCCCTCCCGGGGGAGCTTTCGCGCCGAAGCGAGCCGGGCCGCGCTCGCCCGGCTCGAGGCGCGCTGGTACCGGGCCGGGAGGAGGACGTGGAGGACGACGCTCCACGAGAGCCGGTGCCGCGGGCGGAGCAGCGCCGCGAGGTCCGTCGCCGGTACGCCTTCGAGGCTCCCGCGAAACCACGGGGCGTGGGAGACGCCGAGCAGGGAGTGCATCAGAAGGGGGTTGAGGAAATGCTCGCAGAACTGCCGGTGCCCCAGCCAGTACTCGCCTTCGCGATAGGGGCGGAAGGAGAGCGTGTCGACGAAGACGGGATGCGGTCCCCGGAACTGCACGTTGAAGGCGGAGGCGTCGCTCAGCGTGAAGCCGCCGGCGAGCGCGTCGAGGTGGACGTCGAGGTGGAAGAGGGCCGCGGCCTTGAGGGCCGGGAACGGCCACTCGTACGGCCAGGAGACGAAGGGGAGCCGGGGATGCTCGAGGACGATCGGGGCGTCGAAGCCGAGGGCGGCCGCCTCGGCCTCGCCGAGCCGACGGTGGGGGAGGAGGCGCCCCTCCGTGACGAGCCGCGAGAAGAGGCCCTGCTCCTCCGCGGAATCGAACGCGGCCAAGGCCCGTCGGGAGATCGTCCGAAAGACGCGACGGCCCAGGACGTGGACGCTGCCGGCCGGGTCGCGGAAGGACCCCGCGCTCGTGGAGGTGCCGGTCACTCCTCCCGCTTCTCCTCCGGTCCGGCGGCCGGCCTTCGGCCGAAGACGGACTTCAGTCGTTTCCAGTAGAGCTTGAGGGCTACCGCCCCGGCCGCGATCGCCGCGATCACCCCCTGCACCACGATGCTCCCGGTGCCGGGGTCGAGGTAGGCGTCGGCCGGCAACGCCAGGAGGATCGCGGCCAGCGCGAGCGCTGCGGGGGCGAGGAGCTTGGAGGCGGTTCGCATGCTCTTCCTTCCGGAGCGAGAGAACGGACGCGTCGTGCCCTTCTGCGTGGCGGGAGCCGACCCCGAAGGACACGCCGGAGGGCCGGGTTGGCGGCTGCGGGAAGAATCGCACAGCCCGCGGGACGGGTCCAAAGGTGCCCGCGAACCGGCCCGTCCGGCGACCCCGCCCCGGGGACCCGTCACGACGCGACCGTCCCGCCTCGAGCCCGAGCCGCGCCGCCGCGCCTTCACCGCCTCCCGCAGGAGGTACTCGACCTGGCCGTTCACGCTCCGGAGCTCGTCCGCCGCCCACCTCTCGATCTCGGCGAAGAGGGCGGGGTCGATCCGGAGGAGGAAGGCCTTTCGGGTCAATGGCCTGCGGGCCGGACGCTACACTCTCGGTCCGGGTGTTCTCCGAGGTGCCGGGCGCGGCTCGCGGTGAATCAGAACGGCCCGAGGACGGCGGAATGGACTCGACACAGCTCTCCTGGATCGCGAATTACATCTGGGGAATCGCCGACGACGTCCTGCGCGACCTCTACGTCCGGGGCAAGTACCGGGACGTCATCCTCCCGATGACCGTCCTCCGCCGCCTCGACACCCTTCTCGAGCCGACGAAGAGGGCCGTCCTCGAGATGAAGGCCTCGCTCGACGCCGCCGGGATCGTCCACCAGGACCAGGCGCTCAGGCAGGCGGCCGGCCAGGCCTTCTACAACACCTCTCCCTTCACGATGCGCGATTTGCGCTCCCGCGCCAGCCAGCACCAGCTGAAGGCCGACTTCGAGGCCTACCTCGACGGCTTCTCCCCGAACGTCCAGGACATCCTCGAGAAGTTCGAGTTTCGCAACCAGATCCCCCGCCTCTCGAAGGCCGACGCTCTCGGCACCCTCATCGAGAAGCTCCTCTCGCCCGACGTCAACCTCGGCCCGAACCCTGTCCTGAAGGCCGACGGCACCACCCGGCACCCGGGCCTCGACAACCACGCGATGGGGACGATCTTCGAGGAGCTCGTCCGCCGCTTCAACGAGGAGAACAACGAGGAGGCGGGCGAGCACTGGACCCCGCGCGACGCCGTCAAGCTGATGGCGAACCTCATCTTCCTCCCCATCGCGGACCGGATCGAGTCGGGGACCTATCTCCTCTACGACGGCGCCTGTGGCACCGGCGGAATGCTGACCGTCGCCGAGGAGACGCTCAAGGAGCTTGCCCGCGAGCGCGGCAAGGCCGTGGCGACCCACCTCTTCGGCCAGGAGATCAACTCCGAGACCTATGCCATCGCGAAGGCCGACCTTCTCCTGAAAGGCGAGGGAGAGGCCGCCGACAACATCGTCGGCGGGCCGGAGCACTCCACCCTCTCGGCCGACGCTTTCCCTTCGCGCGAGTTCGACTTCATGCTCTCGAACCCGCCCTACGGCAAGAGCTGGAAGAGCGACCTCGAGCGGATGGGGGGCAAAGAGGGGATCCGCGACCCGCGCTTCGTCATCACGCACGCCGGCGACCCGGAGTACTCGCTCCTCACCCGCTCCAGCGACGGCCAGATGCTCTTCCTCGCGAACATGCTCAGCAAGATGAAGCACGGGACGCCGCTCGGGAGCCGGATCGCCGAGGTCCACAACGGCTCGTCCCTCTTCACCGGCGACGCCGGCCAGGGCGAGAGCAACATCCGGCGCTGGATCATCGAGAACGACTGGCTCGAGGCGATCATCGCCCTGCCTCTGAACATGTTCTACAACACCGGCATCGCGACGTACGTCTGGGTCCTGACGAACCGCAAGCCCGAGCATCGCCGCGGGAAGGTCCAGCTCATCGACGCGACGAGCTGGTCGAAGCCGCTCCGGAAGAACCTCGGGAAGAAGAACTGCGAGCTTTCGCCGGAGGACGTCCGGACGATCTGCGACGCCTTCCTCGCCTTCGAGGAGACGGAGCAGTCGAAGGTCTTCCCGAACGAAGCGTTCGGCTACTGGAAGGTCACCGTCGAGCGGCCGCTCCGGCTCGAAGGCGCCGATCCCGACCGGATCTACACCCCGAAGGAGCTTAAGGCGCTGAAGGAGTCGGCCCCGCGCTCCGAGAACGCGCCCCCGATCCTCCGGAAGATCCACAAGGCCGGGAGGACGAAGCCCGACCCGCTCCGCGGCCTCTTCCCGGCAGCCGTGGGTGGCAGGTCCGCCATCGTCGAGTACGAGTCGGACCCCGACCTCCGCGACACCGAACAGATCCCGCTCCTCGAGGAAGGTGGCATCGAGGCCTTCTTCCGCCGCGAGGTGCTGCCTCATGCCCCGGACGCCTGGTACGACCCGTCGAACGTGAAGACCGGCTACGAGGTCAGCTTCACCCGCTACTTCTACAAGCCGCAGCCGCTCCGGACCCTCGAGGAGATCCGCGCCGACATCCTCGCCGTGACGAAGGAGACCGAGGGGCTCCTCGAGTCGATCCTCGGAAAGGGCCTCTGAGCGATGTCGACGCAGCGTTACTCCGTCACACCTCACCCCATCGAGACCCTCCTCACCTGGGTCAAGTCGGGCGAGATCGCCATCCCCGAGATCCAGCGCCCATTCGTCTGGGACGCGACGAAGGTGAGGAACCTCCTCGACTCCCTCTACCAGGGCTATCCGGTCGGCTACCTCATCGCCTGGCGGAACCCGACGATCAAGCTCAAGGACGGAACGGCGTCGGCCGGCAAGCGGATCCTCATCGACGGCCAGCAGCGCGTCACGGCCCTCATGGCAGCGCTCCTCGGGCGGGAGGTCCTGACGAAGGACTACGAGACCGTCCGGATCCGGATCGCCTTTCACCCGCTCGAGGAGAAGTTCGAGGTCGCAAACCCCGCCATCCGGAAGGACGCCGCCTGGATCGAGGACGTGGCGATGGTCTTCGCGCCGGAGTCGGACCTCATCGAGCTGACCGAGGGGTACATCGAGAAGAACCCCGACGCCGACCGCAAGAAGGTCGGGAAGGTCCTCCAAAAGCTGACGAAGATCGTCAACAACCACGTCGGCATCATCGAGCTGGCCGAGGACCTCGACATCGAGACGGTCACCGAGATCTTCATCCGGGTGAACTCCGCCGGAGCCGAGCTCTCCCAGGCCGATTTCGCGATGTCGAAGATCGCCGTCAACGAGACGTATGGAGGAAACCTCCTCCGGAAGGCGATCGACTACTTCTGCCACCTCGCCGTCGCTCCCGAGTTCCTCCCGGCGATCCAGAAGGGCGACAAGGCCTTCGCCGTCTCCGAGTTCTTCCCGAAGATGTCCTGGCTGAAGGACGTCAACGACGACATCTACGACCCCTCCTACACCGACATGCTCCGCGTCGCCTTCACCTCGGAATTCCGGCGCGGCAAGCTCCAGGACCTCGTCGCCCTCCTCTCGGGGCGCAACTTCGAGACGAAGCAGTACGAGGAGGCGATCGCCGAGGAGGCCTTCGGCGGCCTCAAGCGCGGCGTCCTCCAGTTCATCAACAAGACCCACTTCGACCGGATCACGATGATCCTCCGGTCGGCCGGTTTCGTGACGAGGGAGCTGATCGGCGGCCAGAACGCCGTCAACTTCGCCTACATCCTCTACCTCCGGGGCCGGGCCGACGGCCTCCCCGCGGCGGACCTCGAGCGGCTCGTGAGGCGCTGGTACGCGATGTCGGTCCTGAAGTCGCGNGGCCGCTACAACCAGATCGCGAACTTCGTCCTCGCCCAGAGCGAGATCAACATCGCCATCGGCGACAAGCCCCCCGAGAAGTACTTCGGCGAGCTGGCCGAGCAGGCCGCCGGCGGGCCGAAGAAGTACGGCAACCTGACGACCCGCGAGGAGCTTGCCGCGAACCTGCGGATGAGCAGCCTCCCCGAGTCGCTCCTCGACGGCGAGATCCCGGCATACGACGACTTCCTCGCCGAGCGGCGACGGCTGATGGCCCAGAAGCTGAAGACCTGGTTCGAGGCGCTCTGAGATGCTCGACGGCCTGAAGCCGTACCCGGCGTACAAGGAGTCGGGGGTGCCGTGGCTGGGGAAAGTGCCGGAGCACTGGGAAGTGCGCAGAGGTAAGAGCCTCTTCACAGAAGCCGCGATACCCGTCCGCGATTCCGACGAGATCGTCACCTGTTTCCGCGATGGACAGGTGACCTTCCGCCGGAATCGCCGTTCGAGCGGTTTCATGGTGGCGCTGAAGGAGGTCGGCTACCAGGGCGTCCGGCGGGGCCAACTCGTAATCCACGCTATGGACGCCTTCGCAGGAGCGGTGGGTGTCTCGGATAGCGATGGCAAGTGCACTCCCGAGTACATCGTGTGCGACCCACGCGCTTCGGACACGGTAGCGGCTTACTTCTCTAGGGCGCTTCGCGTCGCCGCAGGCAGTAGATTCATCGAGGTGGCCTGCCCTGCGGTGAGAGAACGTGCTCCGCGGCTACGGTATCCAGACTTCGGGGCGATGCTCCTCCCGCTCCCTCCTCATGAGGAACAGGTTTCGATCGTTCGGTTCCTCGAACACGCTGACCGCCAGATTCGCCTGCATGTTCGGGGGGGACAGAAGATCATCAAGCTCCTTGAGCAGCAGAAACCAGCCATCGTCGATCTGGTGGTCACGCGAGGGAGCGATTCGAGTGCGCGCCTCGGCGCCTCCGGTATCGATTGGCTCGGAGACATTCCCGCTCACTGGCGCGTCGCACGGCTGAGGAACCTCACCTCGCGAATCACGAGCGGCTCGCGAGGGTGGTCCGGCTATGCGGCCGACTCGGGACCGCTCTTCATTCGGATCGGGAACCTGACGCGTTCATCCGTGGATCTCGACCTCGAGGATGTCGTTCGCCTCGACCTTCCGAGGGAAACGGCGGCTGAAGCGGCTCGGACACGGGTGGCGCACGGGGACGTCCTCATCTCGATCACGGCGTTCATCGGCTCGGTCGCGGTGGTGCCCTCCTTCGTCGAGGAGGCCTATGTAAGCCAGCACGTCGCTTGTGCGCGCCTGGCTCCAGGTGTTGCGAACCCCAGGTGGGTCGCCTACGTGTTGCTGTCGTCCGTGGGTCAGACGCACGGCGTGCATTCCATGTACGGCGGGACGAAGCAAGGGTTGTCGCTCGATGACGTGAAGAACTACCCGGTCTTGCTGCCGTCGCTCGCGGAGCAGGACGACCTGGTCCGTCGGATCGATGCGCTGCTCGCCCCGATCGACAGCGCGATTGCCGCGGTCAAGAGACAGATCAAGCTTGCTACGGAACTCCGAGCCCGCCTTACCGCGGACGTCGTCAGCGGTAAACTCGACGTCCGCGACGCCGCCGCGGAGCTGTCGGATCTCGGTGATGAGCTGGCCGGCGCCGGGTGCGATGATCTCGGCACGGAGAACGGCGTACCTTCGGAAGCGGATCTCGAAGACGGATTCCCCGGGGATGAGGAATGACAACGGACCACCCACTGGAGTACCTCGTAAGCCTCGTTCAGGAGCTTCGGAAGCTCCCGAAGGAGACCGAGTGGGTGGAGTTCAAGGTCAACCGGGCTGAGCCGGAAGAGATCGGGCAGTATCTTTCGGCGCTCGCGAACTCCGCGGCGCTAATCGGCAAGGCGTTCGCGTACCTCATCTGGGGCATCCAGGACGAGACGCACGAGATCGTGGGAACGGAGTTCTCGCCGGTTCACGCCAAGGTGGGAAACGAGGAGCTCGAAAGCTGGCTGCTGAAGCTCCTGAGCCCGCGAATCCACTTCCGTTTCTTCACGGTGTCCGTCGAGGCGCGTCAGATCGTGCTGCTCGAGATCGGTCGCGCCTTTCGGCACCCCGTTCAGTTCCAGGGGCAGGAGTACATCCGCGTCGGGTCGTCGAAGAAGAAGCTCAAGGAATACCCGGAGAGGGAGCGCGATCTATGGCGTGCGCTTGACGCGACGCCGTTCGAGGACGGGATCGCCGCCGAACGGCTCGGCAGCGACGACGTGCTTCGTCTTCTCGACTATCCCGCCTTCTTCGAGCTCACCGGCCGGCCGCTCCCGCCGGATCACGGCGGTCTGCTCGAAGGCCTTTCCGGAGACGACCTCATCAGGCGGGACGATGCCGGAACCTGGAGCGTCACGAACCTCGGGGCGCTCCTGTTTGCGAAGCGCCTCGATGACTTCCGTTCGGTCCGGCGGAAGGCGATCCGGGTGATCCAGTATCGGGGTACGAGCCGGGTCGAAACGATCAAGGAACAGACCGGGGTCAAGGGCTACGCGAACGGCTTCGAAGGCTTGATCGCCTACGTGAACAGCCAGCTGCCCTCGAACGAGGTCATGGGGAAGGCCCTGCGCAAGACCGTTCCCATGTACCCGGAGCTCGCCGTCCGCGAGCTCGTCGCGAACTCGCTGATTCACCAGGATCTGTTCGTCACCGGCGCCGGTCCGATGGCCGAGATCTTCGAAGACCGGCTGGAGATCACGAATCCGGGCCTTCCGCTCATATCTACGGAGAGGTTTCTCGATACGCCACCGAAGTCCCGGAACGAGGCCCTCGCTTCGCTCATGCGCCGCATGGGGATCTGCGAGGAGCGGGGGACGGGCGTCGACAAAGTCGTGTTCGAGACGGAGTTCTTCCAGCTTCCTGCGCCGATGTTCGAGGCGACCGGCGACTCGACGAGGGCGGTTCTCTTCGCCCACAGGCCCCTTTCACGGATGGATCGGGCCGATCGTGTTCGCGCCTGTTACCTCCATGCCTGCCTTAAGTACGTCAACCGCGACTTCCTCACGAACAGCTCTGTCCGCGAACGATTCGGCATCGAGCCGAAGAACATTGCTACCTCATCGCGGCTCATCCGTGAAGCCGTCGATGAAGGGGCCATCCGTCCCTTCGACCCCGATGCGGCCCCCAAGCTCATGAAGTACGTCCCGTGGTGGGTGGGGCCGACCAGGCCGATGTCGCCCGGTACTTGACGGGAGACGCCGGTCTATCGACGATTCGGGCGTCGCGAGTGTCTAAGTATCTGGATTTGAGTAGGTTGTGGTCCACAGATTTACTTGATGGGTACTTGATGGGCCACCGCCAGATCGCCGAGGCCGCCCTTTCCCGCGCCGCCAAACCGACGGTCTTCACCGTCGCCGAGTACCGAGCACCACTCGGCGAGGCCGACTCCTCAGGCTCCCGGATGGCGTCCCAGCCGCGAATCTTGGTTTTCGGGACGGAAGATGACCTGCGTTGAAGCAGAACCGAGACCGCGCGCAACAAAGGACCGCGACGGATCGTGTGGGGATAACGAGAACGGTCGCAATGACTTGCATTTGCTATCGTTCGCGGGGAGTTCCATGCGATCGAAACAAAGCACGGCGGCGTATGCCAGGCGTCAGGTCTAGCCAGGGTCTCGTGGCGGAGGCGACGATCGGGCGCGTCTGCTGGAGTTCAGCTCGGCCATGACCACCGACATCTCCGAGAAGGGCCTCGAGACCCTGATCGTCACGGCCCTGACGGGCCAGGCGCCTCCGTCGCCTCCCACGGGCGATGATGCGGTCGAGCGACCGGCGGTCTACGGCGCCGGGTGGATCCTCGGGGATGCGAGCGAGTACGACCGGGAGTACTGCGTCGACCTCGTTCAGCTGCGGGCCTTCCTCGCGGCCACGCAGCCGAAGGGCGCCGAGGCGCTGGAGCTGGACAAGGACGGGCCGGTGCGGCGGAAGCTCCTCGCGCGCATCCAGGGCGAGGTGAGCCGGCGGGGCGTCCTCG